>Ga0335078_10002270_pt1 | contig 29171 bp, 23 predicted proteins | sample Lox_Sample_32_FD_206711 | JGI IMG/M metagenome (GOLD analysis project Ga0335078, IMG submission 206711) | Soil microbial communities from Loxahatchee National Wildlife Refuge, Florida, United States - Lox_Sample_3.2 | ecosystem: Environmental > Terrestrial > Soil > Wetlands | place: USA...
GCGGAGGCGATCGTCGCCGCGGCCACCGGCCAGCGGTCCTCGAACGGAAAGTCCGAGGCGACCTCATTATGAGCGCGACCACGCAATCCGCGACGACGCTCGCGCCCGCAAACCCCCGCCGGCTCGTCGACTTCGTGCTGCGCGCCCGCACGTTCGGGATCGTCGGAGTACTCGCGCTGTTCGTGCTGATCACGACTGCGATCGAGCCCCGATTCCTCGGCGCCGGCAACATTCGCTTCATCCTCAGCGAGACGAGCCTGTACGCGCTCGTCGCGGTGGGGGAGACGCTGGTGGTGCTGACGCGCAACGTCGACCTGTCGGTCGGGTCGGTCGTGGGGCTGTCCGCGTACGTCTCGGCGAACATGTTCCAGCAGCACCACGGCATCCCGATCCCGGTGGTGTTCCTGGTCGGTCTCGGGATCGGCCTGGCGTGCGGGATCACGACCGGGGTCATCACGGCAATCGGCCGTGTCCCCAGCCTCGTGGTGACGCTCGCGATGCTGTACATCATCCGCGGCGTCGACACGATCATCGTGGGCAGCGGGCAGGTGGTGGCGAACGCGCTGCCGCAGTCGTTCATCAACATCTTCCACGCCACGATCCTCGGCATTCCCGACCTCGCGATCGCGACGGCGGCCGTGGTCGCGGTGGCGGCCTACTATCTGCGCTCGTTCCGGTCCGGTCGCGATCTGTACGCGATCGGATCCGACCCGGCGGCAGCGCGGCTGGCGGGGATCCCGATCGCCAAGCGGGTGTTCGCGGCGTTCGTGCTGAGCGGCGCGATCGCCGGCCTCGGCGGGGTCGTGTGGGCGACGCAGTACAACACGATCGACGCCACCGCCGCCACCGGGCTCGAGCTCCAGGTGATCGCTGCGGTCGTCGTCGGCGGGGTGGCGATCTTCGGGGGAAGCGGCAGCGTGGTCGGCGCCGCGCTCGGCGCACTGCTGCTGCAGACGATCAGCTCGGCGCTGAACGTGCTCGGGGTGGCGTCGATCTGGACGGAGGCGATTGCCGGGTTCCTGCTGCTCGTCGCGATCACGCTCGATCGCGGCATCCAGCTGCGGCTGGCCGCGGCGCTGCGCAAGCGAAGGGTCCACCTTGGAGCGTGATCAGTCGACGGGCACGGTCCGGCTCGCGGAGCCGCGCGACGAGGCCGGCGCGCAGCGTCCCGGGATCCGGCAGCTCGGCTCGATGCTGCGGTGGGAGACCGCGCTCGCGGTCGCGCTCGTCGTCGTGGTCGTGCTCGGGACGCAGATCTCCTCGCAGTTCCTCAGCAGCTACAACATCTTCACGCTGTGCACCAACATCGGCGACCTGGCGATCATGGCGCTGCCGATGACGCTGATCATCATCACCGGCGAGATCGATCTGTCGGTGGCGTCGATCCTGGCGCTCGCGGCCGAGCTGCTCGGGTACCTGTGGATGCATCACTGGCCGATGGCGCTGATCTTCGTGGTGGTGCTCGCGGTCGGCACCGTGGCGGGCGCGATCAACGGCCTATTGATCACCCGCGTAGGGCTGCCGTCGCTGGCGGTCACGATCGGGACGCTCACGCTGTACCGCGGGCTCGCGAACGTGATCCTCGGCCCGACGATCGTCTCGAACTTCCCGACCCCTTGGAGCAACCTCGGGGTGAGCGGCTTCCTCGGCATCCAATGGCTGTCGTGGTCGGTGGCGATCTTCGCCGTGCTCGCCGTGGCGTTCGGCGTGACGCTCCGGATGACGCCGCTCGGGCGGTCGCTGTACGCGATCGGCAACAACCAGGAGGCAGCGTTCCACGCCGGCATCCGCGTCAAGCGGATCAAGCTCGGGCTGTTCGTGCTGTCGGGCTTCGTGTGCGCGGCGGTCGGGATGCTGTACGCGTTCGAGCTGTCCTCCGCCGGCGAGAACATCGGCATCGGCTTCGAGCTCCAGGTGATCACGATCGTGCTCCTCGGCGGCGTCTCGATCTTCGGCGGGAGGGGCACGATCCTCGGCGTCGCACTCGCCGCGTTCGTGTACGCGGGGCTCCGCAGCGCGCTGCTGCTGACGAGCTCGTTCAACGAGAACGACTTCCAGGTCGTCTCGGGTGGTTTGCTGATCCTCAGCGTGCTGATCCCGAACATCCCATCGTTCGTGCAGCGGGCGCATGAGCTGGCGGGGCGCCGACGGCTGCGCGGCGAGGCGGCCGGCCATGGCTAGCGCGCGTGTGTTCGCCGCCGTCGACCTCGGAGCGGAGTCGGGCCGCGTCGTCACCGGACGCGTCGACGGCGGGTCGGTGGCGCTGGAGGTGGTGCACCGCTTCGCCAACCGGCCGCTGTGGCTCCCCGACGGCCGGCACTGGAACCTTCCGCAGCTTTTCTCGGAGACGCTCGAAGGGCTCGCGCGCACCGGCGCCGCCGGGCGCCTCGACGGCATCGGCGTCGACTCGTGGGGGGTCGACTACGCGCTGCTCGACGGCGGCCACCGGATGCTCGGGTTGCCGTTCCACTACCGCGACGAGCGCGTGACCGACGGAGTCGTGGCCCGCGCCCACGAGCTCGTGCCGCGCGAGGAGCTGTACGCCAGGACGGGCATCCAGACGATGCCGATCAACACCGTCTACCAGCTGATGGCCGAGCGCGGGAGCGCTGCCGCGGCGGCGAGTGAGGCGATCGCGCTCGTACCCGACCTGATCAACCTGTGGCTGACCGGCGAGCTCGCCAACGAGGCGACGAACGCGTCGACCACGGGCCTCCTCGAAGCGACGGGCCGGGGCTGGGCGATCGACCTGATCGCCAGGCTGTGCATCCCCGAGCGACCGTTCACGGGCGAGGTGCTGCCCCCCGGCCGGCGGCTCGGATCGGTGCTCGACCGGTACGGCGAGCAGCGCGGGACCCCGGTGTACGCGGTCGCCTCCCACGACACCGCGTCGGCCTTCGTCGGGACGCCGCTCGGAGGACCGGCCGAGGCGGTGCTGTCGTCGGGCACGTGGTCGCTGCTCGGGCTGGAGGTTCCACAGCCGGTGCTGGGCGGCGACGCCGCGGCGTTCAACCTCACCAACGAGCGGGGCTTCGACGACACGGTCCGACTGCTCCGCAACGTGATGGGTCTGTGGCTCGTCCAAGAATGCCGGCGCGCGTGGAGGAACGCCGGGCGCGACCTCGACTACGACGAACTCCACACGGCCGCGCGCGAGGCGCACGCCGAGGTTCCGCTGTTGGACCCGGACCAGCCGTCGCTGCTTCGCGGCGGCGACATGCCGACGCTGATCGCGTCCGCGTGCGCGGCGGCAGGGCAGCCGGCGCCCGCGGATCCCGGGGCCGTCATCCGCTCGATACTGGTGTCGCTCGCGTGCAAATACCGGCTCGTGCTCGAGCAGTTGCAGCTGGTGAGCGGACGGCGCGTCGAGGTCGTACACGTGGTCGGCGGCGGCGTCCGCAACGAGCTCCTGTGCCAGCTGACCGCGGACGTCCTCGGGGTTCCGGTGCTGGCTGGGCCGGAGGAGGCGACCGCGCTTGGGAACGTGATGGTGCAGGCGCGCGCGTGTGGCGAGCTGTCCTCGCTCGCCGACATGCGCGAGCTGGTGGCGCGGTCGGTGCAGGTGGAGCGTTACGAACCGAGCGGCACAGGACCGGCGAACGACGAGACCTATTCCCGCTTCCTGTCGGTGACCGGCCTGCAAGCCGGACGGCCGGCCCGGGTCGCGGCATAGCAAGGAGACCATGTGAGAGATCCGACCCTCGAGTACGAATCGCTGACCAGCCGGCTCATCGACAAGGGCATCGACGTGCCCACGATCGAGCGCGAGCTCGGGCGCTTCGGCGTCGAGACGCCGTCGTGGGGATACGGGGATTCGGGAACGCGGTTCGGCGTGTTCCCCCAGCCGGGTCGGCCGCGGGACGTGTTCGAAAAGATCGACGACGCGGCCGAGGTGCATCGGCTGACGGGCGCCGCGCCCGCGGTCGCCCTCCACTTCCCGTGGGACGAGGTCGAGGACCACGGCGCGCTCCGCGACCACCTTGGCCGATCGGGGCTGCGGGTGGGCGCGATCAACCCCAACCTGTTCGAGGATCCTGACTACCGGCTCGGATCGCTCACCAATCCCGACGCCGGGATCCGGAGGAAGGCGGTCGATCACCTGCTGGCGTGCGTCGGGATCGCGGTCGCGCTCGGCGGCGACGCCCAGTCGCTGTGGCTGGCGGACGGGACCAACTACGCCGGGCAGGACGATCTCCGGGCGCGACGGCGGCGACTCGAGGACGGTCTCGGCGAGCTGTACGCGAGTCTGCCCGAAGACCACGAGCTGCTCGTCGAGTACAAGTTCTTCGAGCCGGCGTTCTACGCCACCGACATCGCCGACTGGGGCTCGGCGGTGCTGCTTTGCCAGCGACTCGGGCCGCGTGCGCGCGTGCTCGTCGACCTCGGCCATCACGCCCAGGGCGTCAACGTGGAGCAGATCGTCGCGCTGCTCGCCCGCCAGGACCGTCTCGGCGGCTTTCATTTCAACAACCGCAAGTACGCCGATGACGACCTGATCGTCGCCTCGGTCAACCCGTTCGAGCTGTTCTTGATCTTCGGTGAGCTGGTGAGCTCCCGCCGGGCCCTGCCCCGGCTGACGATCGACCAGTCGCACAACATCGAGCCGAAGGTGGAGGCGATGGTCTTGAGCGTCGTGAACCTGCAGGAGGCATACGCCAAGGCGCTGCTCGTCGATCGCGACGCGCTCGCAGCGGCGCAGGTGGCGGGTGACGTGCTCGCCGGCCACGAGATCCTGCTGGACGCCTACAACACCGACGTTCGGCCACTGTGCGCGACCGTCCGGGCGAGGGGTGGCGCCGCAGCCGATCCGGTGGCCGAGCTCCGAGCCTCGGACTACGCCGAGCGAATGGCTGCCGCCCGCTCGGGTGCGCACGCGATGTCCGGGAGGACGGCCCGATGAGCGTCATCACCCAGATGGTGGCGCCGGTCGACGATCGCTGGCCGAGCGACCGCGCGCCGGCCGACGACTCACTCGCGGAGGTGCTGTTCGCCTCGCACCTGCTCGGGTCAAACCGGGCGCTCGCCAACTACGGCGGTGGCAATACGTCGGCCAAGGGCATCGCGATCGACCATGTCGGCCGCGAGGTCCGGGCGATGTGGGTCAAGGGCTCGGGCAGCGACCTGGCGACGATGACCGCGTCGGACTTCACATGCCTCAGGCTCGCGGAGATCCTGCCGCTATTCGAGCGCGAGGCGATGACCGACGAGGAGATGGTGGCGTACCTCGCGCGCTGCCAGCTCGATCCGGGGGCGCCTCGCTCGTCGATCGAGACGCTGCTGCACGCGTTCATCCCCGCCGAGCACGTGCACCACACCCACCCCGACGCGACCAACGTGCTCGCGTGCGCCGGCGGCGGCGCCGCCCTGATCGCCGAGTGCTTCGGCGACCAGGCCGCCTGGATCGAGTACATCCGTCCCGGGTTCACGCTCGCCAAGCAGGTCGGGGAGGCCGTCCGCGCGCATTCGGGCCTGCGGCTCGTGGTGCTCGCCAAGCACGGCCTGGTGACCTGGGGCGACACCGCGCAGGAGGCGTACGAGCGAACGATCTGGGCATGCAACCGGGCGGCTGAGCTCGCGAACCGCAAGGGTCACGGGCTGCTGCGGTTCGGCGGACCGACCGCCCGGTCACGCGGGCTCGACGCCGAGGCCCGGTCCGCGACGCTCCGCGAGATCCTGCCGGCGCTCCGCGGCGCGGTGTCGAGCGCCCGCTCGAAGATCCTGATCGCCGACGCCTCGCCGGCCGCGCTCGAGCTCGTCGATTCGGTGCGCGCCGCCGAGGTCACGAACGTCGGCGCCGCCTGTCCCGATCACCTCGTTCACACCAAGCGGGTGCCGTTGTGCGTGCCCTATGACCCGGCGACCGACTCGACGGGCACGCTGGCCGAGCGCGTCGTCGCCGGCGCCGCCGCGTACCGACAGTCATACGGGGCATACGTCGAGCGCCACCGCGATGCCGACACCGTCTCCGCCGACCCCGATCCCCGCGTCGTCCTGATCGAGAACGTCGGGCTGGTGGCGGCGGGGACCAGCGTCCGGGCCGCGGGGCTGTCGCGGGACCTGTACCACCGGGCGATCGAAGTGATGGCGGGGGCCGGCGCGGTGACGAACTTCGTGTCTCTGAACGAAGCCGAGAGCTTCGCGGTCGAGTACTGGCCGCTCGAGCTGTACAAGCTGTCGCTGGCGCAACCGCCGGGCGAGCTCCAGGGCAAGGTGGCGCTCGTCACCGGCGCCGCCGGCGGGATCGGGCGGGCGATCGTCGACGTGCTGTCGGGCGCCGGCGCCTGCGTGGTCGCGTTCGACATCGACGGAGACGGCGCCGTGGACGCCGTCCGCGAGCTTGGCGATCGCGGCGTGGCCGTCCATGGCGACGTGACCTCAGAGACCGATGTCGCGGGCGCGTTCGATGCGGCGGTGGGAGCGTTCGGCGGTGTCGACATCGTCGTCTCCAACGCCGGGATCGCCTCGAGCGCTCCGATCGAAGACACGACGCTGGCCGCGTGGAACCGCAACCAGTCGATCCTCGGTACCGGCTACTTCCTGGTCGCGCGCGAAGCGTTCCGAGTGCTGAGGGCGCAGGGCACCGGCGGATCGGTCGTGTTCGTCGCGTCCAAGAACGCGCTCGTCGCCGGCCAGAACGCCGCCGCCTACTCGAGCGCGAAGGCCGCCGAGCTGCACCTCGCGCGCTGCCTGGCCGAGGAGGGAGGCTCGGGCGGCATCCGCGTCAACACCGTCAACCCCGACGCGGTGCTCCACGGCTCTCGCATCTGGGACTCGAGCTGGCGCGAGGAGCGGGCCGCCGCGCACGGGATCGCCCCCGAGGATCTCGAGGAGCACTACCGCAGCCGCACCGTGCTCGGCGTGCACATCCTCCCCGGGGACATCGCACAGGCGGTCCTGCACTTCGCCTCTCCGGTCCGCTCGGGCAAGAGCACGGGCAACCTGCTCAACGTCGACGGTGGAGTCACCGCCGCCTACCCGCGCTGACGGCCATGCCCCGTCGCCATGCAAACCTACGCGTATGAGAGCCGGTGGCAACGGCAAGCGGCCGGCGGTGCCGGCGGAGCGCCGGCGGATGATCCTGGAGTTGCTGCGCGAGCAGGGAAGCGTCAGCGTCGCCGCGGTCGAGGAGCAGTTCCGAGTCTCGCCGATGACCGCACGCCGCGACCTCGCGCTGCTGGCGGACGCCGGGTACGCCCGCCGGACGCATGGAGGCGCCGTGCTCCCCGAGCTGGCGGCGCACGAGGACTCGTTCCAGAGCCGGCTCGAGCAGGACGTCGAGGCCAAGGTCCGGATCGCGAAGGCGGTGGTCGCGACGCTCGAGCCGGACGAGACCGTGTTCATCGATTCCTCGAGCACGGCGTACTACGTGGTCAGGGAGATACTCGACGCCGGCCTGCACATGACGCTGCTGACCAACTCGGTGCCCGTGATGGCGTACGTCGGCAGCGCCGACGCGCCCCAGGTCGACCTGATCGGCCTGGGGGGCAGCTTCCGCAAGCTCACCAGGTCGTTCGTCGGCGCGCAGACGGTGCGCGCGATCGAGAGCTTCTTCGCCGACCGGATCGTGTTCTCGGTGAAGGGGATCGAGCGGGAGGGATTCCTGACCGACCCCGATCCGCTCGAGGCCGAGGTCAAGCGGGCGATGATCGGGCGGGCGAGGACCGTGTCGCTGGTCGCCGACGCGCACAAGTTCGACGAGCGGGGGCTGAACGTGATCGTCCCGGCGTCGGCGGTCGAGATCGCGTACCTGGCCGATCCGCCGGCCGCGGGCGTGCGCGTGCTCGAGGCCGCCGGGGTCGAGGTCACCCGGGTCTGAGTAGGTCTGGCCCGAGATGCTCGACGCGCTCCGATCAGCCGGGTCGCGAGTTCCTCGAGCTCCCCCGAGGACGCTCGACCCCGATAGGGAATCTGCGTGCGGCGGTTTCGTAGCCGGCGTCGAGAAGGCCTGGGGGGTGGGTGCGGCGGCGTAGCGCGATTTCGATGCGCGTCGACGGTGCTCAGCGGTGCTTGCCGCCGGGCTGCACTATGTAGCTTGCATGGCCAGCCAGCTGGTCTCGGGTGTAGAGCGGTGGTGGGCCTGGTGCGGCTTCAGTTTGGGAGTAGGTGACTTGGAAGGAGGTGCCGGAGCGCTCCAGTGCGGATGGAGTCGACTTGCTCGCGGTCGCGTACCCGATGAACACTCGGCCGCCCGGTGAAAGCGCGATCTTGGTGGTGCCCCAGGCCGGGCTTGCGATCGGTCCGTGCTGGCCTGTGGTGGTCTGCGCGCGGGCGGCGGTGAAGCGCATCGTGCCGTAGTTGGTTAGCGGCAGCGCCTCGCAGAAGTCGGTGGTGCTGCATGCGGAGGGCGCCTCGGCGATCCAATCGGCCGAGCTGGCGTCGACCGAGTTGGCGGTGATCTGCTTCGAGAATGATTCGTGCTCGGTGTGGTCGGTGAGCCGGAGGGTGACGCGCTGTCCCGAGACGCGCACGCTGGCGCTCATCAGGTCGCCCGGCTTGACGGTCATCTTGATGCCCTTCGGCGGCGAGGGAACGAGCTCGTACCACGCCGAGGAGGTGATGTTCCCCGAAGCGGTGCAGTCGAGCTCGGTGCCGACCTGCTCGAGCGCGTCCGAGGTCGAGCTGTAGCCCCCGAGGCCGACCCAGAACGCGGAGTAGGTCGGCTCGCCCTCCTCGCAGGTGGCGTTCGGCTGCGTCCAGGAGGCCTGGACGCGGCGGAACGCCACGCGGGTGCGGTGCGCGACGTAGCCGGACCAGTTCGCGCTTGTGCTCGTGTCGGCCAGCGCCGATGCGGGCGCGGCCGCGAGGCCCCCAACGCATGCGACCAGCAGCGTCAGTCGACGCGCGCCGGATGCGTGCCGGGACCGTCGGCGTCGCCATCGGGCGGGCGGTGGCGCATAGGTCTGCGGCGGCACGGGGCGATTCTGCACACCGAAGATAAGAAACCGGTGAGGCGATCCTGAGAGTTCGATGGGAATGAATCGTGCTCCGACGACATTCTGCCGGGGCTCATTTCTCAAATTCGGCGCCGACTCTCCGGTGCATGCAACCGGAAACCGAACTGGATCGAGTGTGCGTGGCCCTGGCCGACGATGAGCCGAGCGTCGCGCTGGGGTGAGCTCTGATGGACGGGCGGCAACGACGTCCGTGGCAGCGGTACCTGCCGGCGGTATCCGCGGTCGTGGTGATCGTGCTCGCGATCGGGGAGATTGGGCTGCCGAGCAGCTCGGCGCGAACGTCGAGAGAGGTACGGCGGCCTCAGCGAGATCCTCGTCCAGGCGAGTTCGCGCGATGCGCTGAATCCCGCCCAGACCGAGGTGTTCCTCGTCGAGGCCGTGCCCGTGTCCGTCCTGGGCGGGATCGCCGGCACTTCAAGATCGCCGGCGTCTCACCGGTGATCGCGCCGTACTCGATCGCGCTCGCGTTCGGAGCCGCGGTCCTCGTCGGCCTGTTCTTCGGCACCTGTCCCGCCAGCCGCGCGGCCGCTGTGCGGCCCATCCGGGCGCTGCGGTTCGAGTGACCACCACCCGCCGAGCAACCAAGGATCAAGAGGAACCCAATGAGCGCAATCCCGTACGGACACGAGACAGAGACCGAGTGGGCGGCAGAGGAGCAGCCGCTCCCGCTCCCCGGCGGCCGCCAACGGCGCCGCTGGGGACGCCCCGCCGTGGTACTGCTGGCGGTCCTCACCGCCGCCGTCGGCTTCTACGCCGGCGTCCGCGTCGAGAAGGGCCAGGTGTCGAGCTCCACATCGACGGGTGGATTGAGCCTGACGTCCGCCGCTCGCACCGGCGCCTCCGGCTCGGGGGCCAGCAGCCGAGGCGGCTTCGCTGGCCTTGGCGCGCTCGGCGGCAACACGTCGATCGGGACGATCTCCACCGTCAAGGGCAAGACGATCCACATCACCGAGACCTCGGGCACCGTCAAGGTCACGCCTTCCTCGGCGACCAAGATCACCAAGAGCCTCGGCGTCTCCAAGAAATCCTTGCACCCGGGCGACTCGGTCGTCATCCAAGGCGCGACGAGCTCGACCGGCACGATCTCCGCCACCTCGGTCAGCGACTCCGGGGCCAGCAGCACGGGCAGCGGCAACTCGACCGGCCGGCACCGGCAGCTCGGGCAGCGCGAGCTCGGCGGTCAGCTCACTGTTCGGCTCGAGCGGCGGGTGACACGCAAGTCGCCGATCACATGGGTGACTGGCGGCCGGCGCGGGGACGGGAACGACGCCCAGCGCTCACCCCAGCGGAAGTAGTTCGAGCGGTGGCGGTGGCTTTGCCTCAAACCCGAAGCTCAGGGCCGCCATCCAGGCGTGCGGTGGTGGCCACTTCCGCTCCGGCACCCGGAGCGGCGCCGGGCTCTCGCACACCACGATCGACAACTTCGTCGCCTGTGTGCGCAAGAACGGATACCCGCAGATGCCAAACCCGAACTTCTCGGGCAAGGGCTCGATCTTCCCAAGTAGGGTCGAGTCCGACGCAAAGTTCAAGGCCGCGAGTCGCGCGTGCGCAAGCGTTCTTCGGCCGTCGAACGCGCCGTCGGCCGGAGCGAGCACGCGGCGAGTGCATAAGGCGGTGAGGCCCGAGCTGTAGTTCACCAACGCCGGTGGTGCGGGAACCGCCCCGCACCATGCCGATCTCCACGTCACCGACGAGAACGCGGACGAGACCGGCTCCGACAATCTGCTGACTCCGCACCGGACTACGAGCGAGCTCCTCCACCCAGTAGGCGCGCAAGCCTCATTGCGACTGCGACGGTGGGCAGCGACCGTCGGCTGGGTGAATGGCTCGTCTCCCGTCCGGGTCGGGCAGCGGGCGTGCCGGCGATGACGGCCCCGGCACGCCCGCGTGGCGCTCATGCCCCCAGCGGGAGACGCACTAGATCAGTGCCACACCCAGCGCGCCAGGTGGATCACCCATGAGACCGTCTGGCCGCCGGTCTGGGTGGCGGTCACGGTGACCGGGATCAGATTGAACACCCCGTTGGAGGCGAGGGCCTTCTGGCCGGTCGAATTCAGCTCCATGTTCTGGAACCCGCCGCTGTCTGGCGGGATCGAGTAGTTGCGCTGCGCGATCACCGCGCCGTCGTGGGACATCGTGAGCTGACCCGTGCACGTCGTGTTGCCGTGGAAGCAGCCGAGCTCGGCGCCCACGATCCAGCCCGGAGAGACGAAGCCCTCGTGACCGAGCACGACCGCCTGGCTCGTGGCCATCGTCGCCGTGGTCAGCGTCTCATCGGCGCCGTTGGTGGTGCCGGCGGAGCTCGTGGCCACGAGCTGATAGTGGTAGGTCGTGTTCTGGCTCAGCCCGTCGAGCGTGGCGTGGACGGCGACCATGCCGGTGCCCGAGCCGGCGCCGGCAGGAGTGGTCTGCAACCCGTATGCGGTGCTCGTGCCGTACCGGAAGTAGTACTTAGTCGACTGACCGTTCGGGTTCACCGTGCCGTTGACGGTCGCGCTCGACTGACCGACACTCGACGGCGATCCGGTCGTGGCAGACGGTGGGCTGGGGGCGGCCGAAGCCGGCGCTGGACGGCTCGCTGACGTGATCGCGAGCGCGATAAGGCCGCAGCCGACCAACACGACCGCCGCGGCGACGCGCATTCTGCGCATTGCTGCCTCCCTTCGTGCGTGTTCAGTTACCAGACGTAACAGAGCCGACCGCCGAGAGTTGCGGAGGGGTGCAAGTCCTGACAAAGGTGAGGGCGATTAAGTCGCCACTCGACGGTCGGCCGGGGCCGAGTGTTGCGATCCTCGTGCTATGCGCGAGTTTCGGCGCAGTCGCCGGGCTGGGTGCCTCGAGTGGCGAGATGTTCGGGATGTTCACGTGGCGGCGTCGCCGGCGCTGAACACGACCAGCTCGCCGGCGCCGGCAGACACCGGATCCCCGAGCGGGATGCGCAGCCGCGGGATCGTCACGTGCGCGATCGGCCCGATCCCGAGCGCGTACACCACGGTGCCGACCCCGACCGTCCCGCCGAGCAGCCAGCCGGTGAGCAACACCGTGAGCTCGATCGAGGTCCGGACGACCCGGATCGAATGGCCGCGGGCGGCGAGCCCGGTCATCAGGCCGTCGCGGGGGCCGGGTCCGAGGCCGGCGCCGATGTACGCGCCGGTGGCGATCCCGTTCAATACGACCCCGCCGACCATCACCACGACCTGCGCGGGGACGCCGTGGACCGGGGGCACGACGTCGAGCATCAGGTCCATCACGAGGCCGACGACCACCACGTTGCTGAGCGTGCCGAACCCCGGCCGCTGCCTCAGCGGGATCCACAGCAGCAGCACCGCGACGCCGACGATGATCGTCCAGGTACCCACGCCCAGCCCGAAGCGGCGCGAGAGGCCCTGGTGGAACACGTCCCAGGGATCGACGCCGAGGCCGGCCAGCAGCAGCATCGAGCTGCTGACGCCGAACAGGACCAGCCCGGCGTATAGCTGGACCAGGCGTCGCAGGCGTGGCGGCCGCATCCGCATCATCGCGACCGAGTCTGACAGACAATGGCCTATGCACTTGCAGGCCAATTTGCTAGAAGTGGCTTGTGACGATCACTCCCGCCGGCCGTCTCACCGAGTTGCTGGGCCCATGGCGGTGCGACGGCACCAGCCGTGAGCGACTCGCCGCCGCGCTGCGGTCGCTGATCCTCGACGGTCGGGTGGCGATCGAGAGCCGACTGCCCGCCGAGAGGACACTCGCGACCGCGCTCGGCTTGAGCCGGGCCACGGTCACCGCCGCCTACGACCTGCTCCGCGAGCAGGGTTACATCTCGAGCCGGCAGGGCGCGGGCAGCTGGGTGACGCTGCCGGGAGGACATCGTGCCGCGCCCGATGCGATCGTCGGGGGTCCGGGGCTCGACATGCGAATCGCCGCGCTCCCGGCGCCGGCGGTGCTCGAGGACCTGTTCGGAGCGGCCGTCCGCGAGCTTCCGCGCTGGCTCGACCACCACGGCTACGATCCGCTGGGCCTGCCGCCGCTGCGCGCCGCGATCGCGGCGAGGTTCGAGCAGCGGGGCCTGCCGACGCGGCCCGAGCAGATCCTGGTCACGAACGGAGCCATGCACGGCCTCGACCTGTCGATCAGGGCGGCGCTCCCGCGCGGCCAGCGCGCGCTCGTCGAGGTCCCGAGCTACCCGGTGGCGCTCGACGCGCTGCGAGCCGCCGCGGCGCTGCTCGCGCCGGTGCCGGTGACGCCCGAGGGCTGGGATCTCGACGCGCTCGTCACGGTGGCGCGAACCCACCGGCCGGCGCTGGCGTACCTGATGCCGGACTTCCACAACCCCACCGGCGTGCTGATCGACGAGGGATCGCGGCGGCGGGCGATGCGCGCACTCCGGTCCGCGGGCACGGTCGTGGTGATCGACGAGACGTTCGTCGAGCTGAACCTCGACGGCGTCGACATGTCGGCGCCGGCGGCGAGCTTCGGGGACGAGCGCACGATCACCGTCGGCTCGCTGAGCAAGGCCGTGTGGGGAGGGCTGCGGGTCGGATGGGCACGCGGCGATCCCGCGCTGATCCACCGGATGGTGTCGGCCCGCGCCACCAGCGACATGTCGGGGCCGCTATTCGAGCAGATCGTCGCCACCCACGTGCTCGCACACCTCGACGAGATCCTGCTCGAGCGCCGGGCGATGATCCGCCGCCGGCGCGACGCGCTCGCCGGCGCGCTGCACTCGAGGCTGCCCGAGTGGCGCTATCGGCTCCCGGCCGGCGGCATGTTCCTGTGGGCGGAGCTGCCCGAGCCGATCAGCACGAGCCTGTCGCTCGCCGCCGGTGAGCAGGACCTGCAGCTGACGCCCGGACCCCGGTACGCGGCCGCCGGCGTCCTCGAGCGCCACCTCAGGTTGCCGTTCACGCTGGCGCCGGCTCAGCTCGAGCGCGCGGTCGAGATCCTGGCCGGCCTCACCCCGGCCGCCGTGACCGAGCGGGCACCGAAGAGTTTGGCCTACGTCGCGTAGCAGCTGTCGATTTCGGATCGTAAGCGCGACCATCACCAACGAGGCCGCGACGGCGAGATCGTGCCGCCGGCGGACCAGGACCGCACGCTGTCGGATGAGGAGCAGATCGCCGCCCTGTACCGCGAGCTCGCGCGTCTCACCGATTCGCCGGCCGTCGAACTCAACCGCGCCGTGGCGCTCAGCGAGGCCGAAGGCCCCGAGGCCGGCCTCGCGCTCGCCGAGCGGCGCCTGTTCGAACGCCGTCTGGCCGAGCTCGACTGTTCCGCGCCTACCTCGTGGCGGTCCTCCAGCCCTCCGCGTACTGCAGGCGCGCCGGCTCGGAGTACGGCGTCGGGCTGACGATCGCACGGACCTCGATCTGCCGGTGCGGGTCGACGGTCGTCTTGCGCGAGCCACCGTTCGGCTCGCCCCACAGCACGGTGACCTCGCTGCCGATCTCGACCGACGGGTCGACCGTGGCCAGCGACAGCGCGCGCTTCTCGTTGTCGCTGTAGCCGGTGAACATCGAATAGCCGACGACGTTGCCGTCCGCGTCCAGCACCGAGTCGAAGTTCGACGAGCCGTAGTTGGCGATCGGGATGTCGAAGAACTGATAGGGCTCCTCGTCGGTGTAGAGCAGCGAGGCGAAGATCCGCACCACGTCCTCGTCGGCCCAGGCCAGCGTCACCTTCTTGCGCTGGGTCTCGGCGTCGATCTGCTCGAGCGCGTCACGACCGATGAAATCGTGGTCGAACTTGACGAACGGGCCGTACCCGAGCTCCCAGGGGTTGAGGTAGTAGTCCTCGATGTCGTCCGAGACGAAGCTGCCGGCCAGGGCGTTGTTCGCCTCGTAGCTGTCGGCGCCGAGCCATTCCCGGTACTTGCGGAGTACTCCCTCGCCGGTGTAGATCGCCGGCAGCGGCGATGGGATCCACCCCGACTCGAGCGTGTTCGACGCGTACGCGCGCGCGCCGCACGGCTCCATCCCGAACTCCTTGCCCGCCTCGAGGATCGTCCCGCGGACCTCGTCGTAGCTCTCGTACGGTCCCCACAGCTCGAGCCCGGGCTCGCCCGCCATGCCGTGACGCAGCGTGCGGACGCGCATGCCGCCGAGGTTCATCTCGGCCATGCGGAAGAACTTGAGCTGCTCGAGCGGCCCGCCGTTGAGCTTCTCGATGACGGGCCACGCGTTCGGGCCCTGGATCTGGAAGCGCCAGACCTTGCGCGTCACCGCCTTGCCGTACGGCCGCGACGGCGAGCGGTCGTCGTAGTCGTACTCGAGGTTGTAGCCACCCGTCTCCGCGTGGAACCGGAGCCAGTTCGCCGCCGGATTGCGGCCCACCCACACGAACTCGTCCTCGTCGAGGTGGAACAGGATGCCGTCGCCGATCACGTGCCCGGCCGGCGTCGTCGGCACGAACTGCTTGGCCATGTTGACCGGGAAGTTCGCGACGCTGTTGATGCCGGTGTCGGACACGAGCTTCAGCGCGTCCGGGCCCTTGAAGAAGAAGTTCACCATGTGGTGCGACTGGTCGAACAGCACCGCGGTCTCGCGCCAGGCGCGCTGCTCGCGACGCCAGTTGGTGAACTCGTACGGGACGACCGGATAGATGTAGGCGCCGATCTGCGAGTTCCGCAGGCGCTCGACGACGTTTCCGGAATCGTCGAGGACTTCCTGAAGATTGCTCTGAGCCATCGTCTCTCTCCTTCGCTAGGACGTATGTGGGATGGTCGGCGGCGCCTGACGGCGATGCCTTATGTGGGATGGTCGGCGGCGCCTGACGGCGGCGCCTTATGTGGGATGGTCGGCGGCGCCTTATCCACTGAACTCGCCGTCCTTGGCTTGGTGATCGCGGGCCAGAAGCCAGTTGGCCCATGCGCTGGTGCGGGCGAGCGCGTTGTCTTTGACGACGACGGGATTGCTGAGCATCTCCTGTTCTTCGCCGTAGGCCTTCAGTCGCTCGTACGCCTGCGACCAGATGCATTCGGTGTCATACACCTCGCACAGACCGTCGCGGGTCCCTCCGCACGGGCCGTTCCGCTGGTTCTTGGCGCAGATCGACTCCGGACAGACGTAGGCGATCTCGGGCAGCGAGCAGTCTCCGCAGTCGCGGCAGTTGAACATCGGGACCTTCGCCGCCTGCTCGAGGGCATGGGCCGCGCGGCCCACCGGCCGCGGCGCGGCGTCGATCATCGCGAACAGCGAGCGCGCCGCATCGTGCAGCGGGCCCTCCGGGTCGAACACCGCGTGGTGCACGCCTCGGCTGAAGCGGTAGCTGAGCGGCACGCGGAGATCGGTGCGGCGTTTCTGCCTGGAGTTCACGTAGGCGGCGCTCAGCGCGTCCGAGGACAGACCGGTGTCGGTGTCGGGCTCGAACATGTAGAACTCGCCCGCGCGCCCGAACCGGAGCTCGCGCGCGAGCTCGCGCCAGTCGCCGTCGGCGTACGCGCCTGATCGATCGAGGATCTCGAAGAACGTGTCGGCGGTGGTGTGGCCGCCAAGATAGGCGCCATCGAAGCCGAGCCCGCGGGCGACCGTGAGCTGCCTGGCCGCCAGATCGATGAAGAACGAGCGGCCCTTGTCGGCGCTCGCCCCGTGGCGCTCGGCGAGCGCGCGCAGCTCATCGGTGACGACGACGCCCGGGATCCTGCCCGCGTGAAACGCCCGGGCGGCGGCGGGCGAGAGCAGGAAGACGTTGGCCAGCGCCCGCACCGGCAGCTTTGCGTGGGCGATGTAGCGCAGCAGCTCGTCGTCCTTGCGTGCGTTGTAACCGATCTGGTTGATGACGAAGCGCGCGCCGGTCCGGACCTTCTTGGCGAGCTTCTGGTACTGCGGCACCACTTCGCGCTCGTGCAGCTTGTGGTTGGTGACCACGCAGCCCAGGAAGAAGTCCGTCCGCTCGAGCCGCTCGCCGGTGCGCGCGATGCGCAGCCCCGCGTTCATGTCGCTGTAGAGCTTGAGCAGGCCGACCGAGTCGATGTCGAACACCGGCGCCGCGGTGCCGCCGTAACCCCCGAGCGGATAATCGCCCGACAGGCACAGGACGTTGCCGAAGCCCTCTGAGGCGAGCTTCCAGCCGCGGCTCTCGAGCGCATTGCGATTCCAGTCCTTGCAGGCCAGATGGATGACCACCTCCTGCCCCCGCGAGACCAGGTCGGTGCCGAGCGTGTCGGGCGCGAGCATCGCGTTGCCGCCCGGGTTGTCGGTGATCGACAGGACGTCGATCCTGGGATCGTCGGCCAGCGCGCGTGCCTTCTCGACCAGTGCACGGCTCCGCTCGGTGGTGACGACCCCGCGGGCGGTCACCAGCTCGACCGCAATCGCGAACGCGCCGGGCGCCTGCAGGCACTCGCGAAACGGCTTCGGCGTCAACTCACGCGGTCTTTCGGGACCCTCTCCAAACCAGAAGCCAGCGTATGACCGCGATCGACCTATCGCAATGGTTGCTTCCGCTGAGCGGAAGAACAGTCAGAATCTTGGTCGTGGGAGGAACCCGGAATCGTGTCGACGCCCGGTCGGTCACCGCCCGCGGCTTCGCCGTGCTGGAGGCGTTCACTCCCGCCTGGCCGACGTTGACGCTGTCCGAGATCGCGCGCCGGGCAGCCCTTCCGCTCACCACCACGCACCGATTGGTCGGAGAGCTCTGCGCCTCCGGAGCGCTCGAACGCGACGGCGACGGGACGTATCGGATCGGCCTGCGGCTGTGGGAGCTGGCATCGCTGGCCCCGCGCGGCGTGCCGCTGCGCGAAGCGGCCCTGCCGTTCCTCGAGGATCTCTATGAGGTCACGCACGAGAACGTCCAGCTCGGAGTCCGCGAGGGTCACGAGGTTCTCTACATCGAGCGCATCGCCGGGCGCCAGGCCGTCGGCGTGCTGACCCGGGTGGGTGGCCGGTTCCCGCTTCACGCATCCGGGATCGGGCTGGTGCTGCTCGCCCACGCACCCGAGTCCGTCCAGCGAGAGGTGCTGGCCGCGCCGCTGCAGCGGTTCACCGATCACACGATCACCGATCCGGAGCGTCTGCGACGGACGCTGGCGCAGGTCCGGCGTGACGGGGTCGCGATCAGCGATCGGCAAGTGACGGTCGACGCCCTGTCGGTGTCGGCGCCGATCGTCGACGCCGGCGGCGCGGTGCTCGCGGCGCTGTCGATCGTCAGCAAGGCCGATGCGACGGACCCGGCGCGCCTCGTCCCCGCGGTGCGGGCGGCCGCACTCGGGACCTCGCGAGCGCTGCGCGCGCGTCGCGCTCCGGTCTAAGACGCCGACCGCGCCGGTGCCAAGGCGCCGCTGTGGCCCATCCGGTGTCGGCACTCAGTTCCACAAATTGCATACAGAATCAACTTCTGTCTATAATTCGGCGCCGCGAGTGCTTGAGTGACCGGTGTGTCTGCAAAGGAGCGGCTATGAAGCTTGTGACGTTCGACGACGGGAAGGTGGGGAAGGTCGTCGATGACCGGGTGCTCGAACTCGACGTCCCGGACATGCGCCGGTACTTCGAGCTCGGCGGCGACGTGCGGGCGACCGGCAGAGAGTTCGCGCTCGAGGACGTCCGGCTGAGGGCGCCGATCGTCCCGAAGAAGTTCTTCCACACCGCGGGTAACTTCCGCGAGCACCACGAGGAGTCCAAGAACGTCAACTGGTCGCACCCGGTCCTGCCGTGGATCGTGTTCTTCCAGAACGTGGACGCGATCATCGGTCCCGGCGACGCGATCGTCTACCCGGAAGCTCTGACCAATGAGCTCGACTACGAGCTCGAGCTGGCGGTCGTGATCGGCAAGGCGGGCAAGTTCTTCTCGCCGGATGAGGCGGCCGACTACATCGCCGGCTACCTGATCTTCAACGACATCACGGCCCGCGACATCCAGCGCGAGGAGATGAAGTCGGGCGTCTTCTGCCTGTCGAAGAGCATCGACACGTTCTGCCCGATCGGGCCGTGGATCGTCACGCCCGACGAGCTCCCCGATCCGCACGCGCTCTCGATGGAGCTGCGGGTCAATGGGGAGGGCCGTCAGAGCTCGCACATGAGCCGGATGTCGGTCACGGTCCCCGAGATCATCAGCCACTACTCGGCGATGGGCTACAGCCCCGGGGACATCATCTCGACCGGCACCGTCGCGGGCGTGGCCGGCTTCAGCGACGACGCCGCGTCCCTCTACCTGAGGCCCGGCGACGTGATCGAGGCCGAGATCGAGGGAGTCGGCGTGCTCCGCAACCGCGTGATCTCGTGGGAAGAGGGGCACCCCGAGCTGGTGTCGGAGGTCGCGGCGGCGCAATAGCGGCATGCCCGTCGTCGAGATCGCCGCCGGGCGCGTGGAGGGCAGGCGCTCGGGCGACGCCGTCGCGTTCCAGGGGATCCCGTACGCGACGGCTCCCCGGTTCGCGCCACCCGGTCCGATCCCGGCGTGGTCCGGGGTGCGCGAGGCGTTCGGTCCCGGCCCGGCGGCGCCGCAGCCGGCGCGTCCGGCGGCGCTGTTCACGCACGGCGAGCTTGCAATGACCGACGAGGAGTGCCTCGGGCTGAACGTGTTCTCGCCGTCGCTCGATGGCCGCCGCCCGGTGCTCGTGTGGCTCCACGGTGGCGGGTTCGCGATCGGGCACGCCGGCGCCGGCCTGTACAGCGGCGAGCGCCTCGCGGCTGCCGCGGACGTGGTGGTGGTGACCCTGAACTACCGGCTCGGCAGCCTCGGCTGGCTCGGACACCCGGACCTGGCTTCCGGACCGGGCGCGCCGGCGGCGAACTGGGGTCTGCTCGACCAAATCGCCGCCCTGGAGTGGGTGCGGGAGAACGTCGCGGCGTTCGGCGGCGACCCCAGCCGCGTCACCCTGGCCGGGCAGTCGGCGGGCGCGCTGTCGGCGATGGACCTGCTGCTCGCCCCCAAGGCGGCGGGGCTGTTCCGCCGCGCGGTTCTTCAGTCACCGCCGCTCGGCGACGTCGCGATCGAGCCGGCGCTCGCGATCCGGTGGGCGGAGGCACTGAGCGCCGCCGCCGGCGGATACGGCGAGTTCGACGGGCGGCGCCTGCGCGCACTCGGGGCCGAGCGGATCGTGGCGCTCCACGAGGACCTTCTCGAGCAGCCGGGCTTCCGGGGAACGCGGGGCGGCGCGCTGCCGACGATCGACGCCGGCAGCCTTCCCGCCTCGCCCGTCGAGGCCCCCGGCACCGGCCCCGACGTCGACGTGCTGATCGGGCACACCGCTCAGGAGGGGACGTTCTTCTTCCGCGCGCCGTGGCGCCCGGCGCCGCCGGCGGAACGGATCCCGGCCGTGGTCGGCCACCTCTGCCACACCGACGAACCCGACGCGGTCATCGACCGCTACCGCGAGCGCGCGACGGCTGCCGGCACGCCCGACGATCCGTTGTCGCTGCTGGTCGATATCGCCACCGACGCGATGGTCGTCGAGCCGCTCGCCCGGTGGGTGGAGGCTCGCGCCGGAGCGCTCAGCGGTCGGAGCGTCGTGTACCGCTATCGGGTCGACCATCCGGGCGCCGGCAAGGAGCTGGGCGCCACCCACACCGTCGAGGTCCCGCTGCTGTTCGGCACCTGGCACGACGGGGGCGCGGGGGAGCGGCTCGCCGGCCAGGCGCCGGGCGCCGCAGAGGTCTCGGTCGAGTTGGTCACGGCGTGGGGCAGGTTCGCGCGCGGGGAGGCGCCGGGCTGGTCGCCGGTGGCGGCGGGCGAGTCGACGCCGGACATCCGCGTGTTCGGCAGCCCGAGCCGTTCACGCGTCGTGTCCGCGGACGCTCACGCGTCCTGACAGCGGAAGCCCGCTAACCGAACGCACACACACGAGATTGCCGTTCACACTGGACACAAGGAGCAAAAGTGTGTACAGTTTTCCCCGATGGGCGCAGATGAGCGCCCGCGAGGGAGAGACATGAGCACACCGACCGAATCACGACCGCTCCTGGACGTCCATGGCCTGCGCGTCGCCTATGGGGGCGTGGTGGCCGTATCCGACGTCGATCTCCAGATCGCCGAGGGGACGGTGTTCGGCCTGATCGGGCCGAACGGCGCCGGCAAGACGTCGATGGTCGACGCTTTGACCGGTTATACGCGCGCCGCCGCCGGGACGATCGCATTCGACGGCCGCGAGATCGGCCGGCTGCGCCCGTACCGCCGGGCGCGCCTCGGCCTCGCGCGAACGTTCCAGTCGGTCGAGCTGTTCGACGACCTCACCGTGGACGAGAACCTGCTCGTGGCGAGCGAGCACGTGAGCGTCGGCTCCGCGCTCAGGGACCTGTTCCTGCCTCACCGGCCGCCCGACCGCGCCGGCGTCGACTGGGCGATCTCGGTGTGCGGGCTCGAGGACATCGTCGACCGCTACCCGTCGGAGATCTCGCTGGGCAAGCGCAAGCTGGTCGGCGTCGGGCGGGCGCTGGCCCGCCAGCCGCGGCTCGTCCTGCTCGACGAGCCCGCCGCCGGGCTCGACACCGACGAGAGCCTCGAGCTCGGCGGCCGTCTGCGCACGCTTCCCGCAGAGCACGGGGTGACGGTGTTCCTGATCGACCACGACATGGGGCTCGTCCTCAGCGTGTGCGATCACCTGATGGTCCTCGACTTCGGACGACCGATCGCGACCGGGTCCCCCGCGGAGATCCGCGAGGACCCGCGCGTGATCGAGGCCTACCTGGGAGCGCACCATGCCGCAGCCGGCCACTAGCTCCGCCCACTCCGGGCATGCCCTCGCGCTCGAGGACCTGTGCGCGGGCTACCAGCAGATTCCCGTGGTCCGCGACCTCAAGCTCGAGGTCCGTCCCGGCGAGGTGGTGGCGCTGCTCGGCCCGAACGGCGCCGGCAAGACCACGACGCTCGAGACGATCGCCGGCTTGAACCGGCCGATCTCGGGTCACGTCAAGCTGTCGGGTGAGGACATCGGTGGCGTGCCGGCGCACACTCTCGCCCGGCGGGGGCTCGCGCTCGTGCCCGAGGGCCGGGCGCTGTTCCCCGGCCTGACCGTCCGTGAGCACCTGCGGCTCGCGGGCGGGCGGAGCGGCGCCGGAGAGGCGGAGCTGCTCGAGATGCTGCCCGAGCTCGAGAAGTGCCTATGCCGCAAGGCCGGCCTCTTGTCCGGCGGCGAGCAGCAGATGCTGGCGATCGGCCGGGCGCTCGTGACCCGGCCGCGGCTGCTGCTCGTCGACGAGATGAGCCTGGGACTGGCTCCCGTGATCGTCGAGCGCCTGCTCCCGATCCTGCGCCGGGTGGCCGACGAGCTCGGCACCAGCGTGCTGTTCGTGGAGCAGCACGTGGCGCTGGCGCTGGACGTCTCGGATCGGGCGTACGTGCTGACCCATGGGCGGATTGGGCTGGAAGGCGCCGCCGCGGGGCTCCGCGAGCGGCGCGAGCTCCTCGCCGCCAGCTATCTCGGGGAAGCGGCCGCCGCGTGATCGGTCGGTCCCCAGCAACACAACCACTAGGAGCAATAGATGACACATTCCAGATGGCTCGGCACGGCGGCCGCGGTGGCCGCCTCGGCGGTCCTGGCCGCTGGCTGCGGTGCGAGCAGTTCAAGCAGCTCGAGCGGCTCGAGCGGCGGCAGTGGGTCGTCTGGTAGCAGCACGAGCGCCACCTCGGCGGGGACTTCGAGCGCGAGCTCGTTCTCGTTCGGGACGCCCAAGAAGGCGACCGGAAGCCCGTACGTGTTCGGGATGATCAACGACGAGACCGGGGCGGTCACGTTCCCCGAGGCACGGCAGGGCGCGATCGCCGCGATGGAGTACGTCAACAATTACCTCGGCGGCATCAACGGTCACCCGATCGTGATCGACAACTGCGTCGGAGACGGCACGCCCGCGGGCGCCGCAAGGTGCGCGAACGAGCTCGTGGCCAAGCATCCGCTCGCGATCCTCGGCGCTGCCGACGTCGGCGCGCCGGCGTCGATTCCGATCTACGCGCACGCCAACCTCGCCTACCTCGGCGGCATTCCGTTCACCCCGGTTCCGTTCATCTCGCCGAACTCGGTCCAGTTCTGGACGGTGAGCGTCGGCGACAACGCTGCGGCCGCGGTGTACGCCGGCAAGACGCTCGCGGCCAAGAGCGTGGCGCTCATGTACTTCTCCAACCCCCAGGGCGAGTCGATCATTCCCCAGATCGTGCCGGTGTTCAAGGCGGCGGGCGTGAGCACGGTCAAGCTGATTCCGCTGTCGCCGACATCGCCGGACCCGAGCCCCCAGGCCGCGCTGGTCCAGAGCAGTGGAGCCGATCTGGCCTACATCGATGTCCCCAACGGCTGCGGCAACGTGCTGAAGTCGCTCAAGAGCGTCGGCTACACCGGCAAGTTGATGGGCATCGACCCGTGCGGTGCGCCGCCGGTGATCACCGCATCGGCCGGCGGAGCGGAGGGCATGTACATCGCCTCTCCGTTCATCCTTCCGACCGGGACGGGCCAGCAGGCGCAGCTGTTCCAGGGCGCGATGAAGAAGTGGGCCGCGCCGGGCACGCTGATCGACTCGCCGTCGGTGGCCGGATTCGCGACCGTGATGAACGTCCAGGCGGCGCTGAGCAAGATCTCGGGGACGCCGAGCACCAAAACGATCCTGGCCGCGTTCAAGACCGGCAGCAACCACCCCAACTTCCTGTCGCACCCGTACACGTGCGACGGGCAGCAGATGACGGGAGCACCCGCCGTGTGCAACGACTACTACCTGATGAACCAGATCAAGAACGGCCAGCTCACTCAGCCCAACCCCAACGACTGGACCACCTCGAAGGGCTACTACAAGGGCCAGGGGCTCTGACCATCGCGGCCGGATCCGCCCGCCGCCCGGCGGGCGGATCCGGCCGCATCACACCTGTGAACACGTAACCAACATGACCAGCTACATCCTGTTTCTGATCCTCGGTCTTGGCTCGGGCGCGACCTACGCGATCCTCGGCCAGGGACTCGTCCTCAAGTACCGCAGCGCCGGCGTCGTCGACTTCGCCCATGGCGCCGTGGCGATGTTCATCGCCTACGTGTTCGTCAACCTCCGGTCGTTCGGGCAGCTCGAGCTGCCGGTGGTGATCATCCCGCACCAGATCTCGCTGAACGGCGGGACCGGCATCAACACCACGCTCGCGATCGTCATCTCGCTGGTGTATGCGGCGATCTTCGGGCTCGTGCTCCACGTCCTCGTCTACCGGCCGCTGCGCAACGCCGCCCAGCTGACCCGCGTGTGCGCGTCGGTCGGCGTGATGCTCGCGCTGCAGGCGATCGCCGTCCTCAACTACAGCACCGAGCCGGTCGCCACCAACCCAATCTTCCCCAGCGGGTCGCTGAAGATCTCCGGGGTCACGTTCCCGCAGGACCGGTTGTTCTTCACCGGCGTGGTCGTGGTCATCTCGGTCGCGCTCGCGCTGATCTACCGCTTTACCCGGTTCGGGCTCGCGACCAGGGCCGGCGCCGAGAACGCCCGCGGGGCCGCGCTGACGGGCATCTCGGCCAACCGCGTCGCCGCGCAGAACTGGGTGATCGCGACCGTGCTGGCGGGCGCGGCGGGGATTCTGATCGCGCCGGTGTCAAGCCTCGACCCGACCTCTTACACGCTGTTCATCGTCCCGGCGCTGGCCGCGGCGCTCGTCGGCCGGTTCGAGTCGTTCTGGATCACCGCGCTGGCCGGTCTCTTGATCGGCTGCTTCCAGTCGGAGATCAACAAGCTGATCACGGTGTGGACGTGGCTGCCCCAGCAGGGCCTTTCCGACGCGGTCCCATTCGGCGTGATCATCGTCGTGATGGCGTTCCGCTCGCGCTCGGTCCTGGCCCGGGGCGGAGAGACCGCGCACAAGAACCCGTCGGTCGGCCGGCCCGGCTCGCCGCTGGCGTCCGCGGGCGCCTGCTTCCTCGCCGGGCTGGTGCTGCTCCTGCTGCTGAGCAACGTGCTCCGGTTCGCGTTCATCTCGTCGCTGACCGTGACGTGCGTGGCACTGTCGGTCGTCGTCCTCACCGGCTACGTGGGGCAGGTGTCGCTCGCGCAGATGTCGCTGGCCGGCATCGGCGGCTTCATGCTCGGGCACATCTCGCACGGATGGGGACTCGGGTTCCCGATCTCGCTGATCGTCGCCGGCCTGTGCGCGGTCCCGGTTGGGTTGGTGATCGGGCTGCCGGCGCTGCGGCTGCGCGGCGTGAACCTGGCCGTCGTCACGCTCGGCTTCGCCGCGGCCATGGACGCGCTGATCTTCTCCAGCTCGGGGTTCGCCGGCGGCACCGCCGGGCTGCCGATCAAGCCGCCCCACCTGCTCGGGCTGAACCTGGCGGCCAACGTCGGCCACTCGACGAACCGCCCGATCTTCGGGGTCATGGTGCTCCTCGTGGTGATCCTTATGGGGCTGCTCGTGGCCCGCCTGCGGCGCGGACCCGCCGGGCGCATGCTGCTCGCGATCCGCTCCAACGAGCGCGCCGCCGGTTCGGTCGGGATCAACGTCGCCCAGGGCAAGCTGATGGCGTTCGGGCTGGCCGCGTTCATCGCCGGCATTGGCGGCGCGCTGACGGGTTACCTCCAGGGCGAGCTGACCGCCGACAGCTTCGCGGCGTTCACGTCGATCAGCCTGCTCGCGATCGTGTTCGTGGCCGGCGTCGGGCGGATCGCGGGAGCGGTCGTCGCGGGCGTGATGTTCTCGGCCGCGGGCCTGTTCGTGACCTTCCTCGACATCCACCTCAGCGTCGGCAAGTACCAGGCGATCGTCGCCGGCATCGCCCTCGTGCTGACCGCGGTCCAGAACCCCGACGGCCTGACCAGCACTTCGACCGGGAAGGGGCCGGCGGTGGCGCTGATGAAGCTTCGCGATCGGGTCGTTGGGCTCCGCACGGCTCCGGCTCCGGCCCCGGTCGGGAACGGCGCGACGGCTCCGGTCGCCGATCAGGCTCCCGACAAGATCGACGTGCACCATCCGGTTGCTTGATTGGAGCCCGCCGCCTGCCCGCCCGCCCGCCGCAGCCGACCCGCCTGCGGGTCGAGCACCTCGCCGGCGCGCTCGGGATCGGCACGGCGCGGCCGCGGTTGTCGTGGTGGCTGCCGGGCGGGGCGCAGCGGCAGCTCGCGTACCGCATCCGGACCGACCACGGCTGGGACAGCGGGCGGGTCGACAGCCCCGACAGCGTCCTCGTCGAGTACGCCGGGCCGGCGCTGCGGTCCGCAGACCGCGTCTCGTGGCAGGTGAAGGTGTGGACCGACGTGGGGGAGAGCGACTGGTCAGACCCGGACGTGTTCGAGCTCGCGTTGGTCGAGGGGGGCCGACTGGTCGGCTTCGTGGATTTCGCCGGTCGAGCCCGAGCTCGCGCCCGCGGGGCAACGTCCGGCGATGCTCGTGCGCGGCGAGTTCGAGCTCTCGGACGCGCCGATCGCTCGCGCCCGGCTGTACGCGACCGCGCACGGGATCTACGAGGCGTTCGTCAACGGCCGGCGGGTCGGCGACGCCGAGCTGACCCCGGGGTTCACCGAGTACCGCGAACGCCTGCAGGTCCAGACCTACGACATCGCCGCGCCGCTGCGGCCCGGCCGGAATGCAATCGGCGCGATCCTGTCCGACGGCTGGTTCCGCGGCCAGGTCGGGCTTCCGCGCGCCCGCGACCAGTGGGGGTCCGAGCTCGGCTTCCTGGCCCAGCTGCGTTTCGAGTTTGCAGACGGGTTGGCGGCGGTGGGCGGAACGGGGCCGGAGTGGCGAAGCGCGCGGTCGCACATCGTCGCGGCGGACCTGATCGCGGGCCAGTCGGTCGACCTCCGGAGCGCGGCGGACGGGTGGAGCGAGCCCGGATTCGACGACGCCGGCTGGGATCCGGTGGTGGTCGCCGAGCGCGGCTGTTCGAACCTGGTGGCCTCGCCGGCGCCGCCGGTGCGCTCGGTGCAGGAGCTCGCGCCGGTGTCGGTGAGCCGGGTGGCGCGCGGGCAGGTGTTCGATCTCGGCCAGAACATCAACGGGTGGGTGCGGCTGGCGAACCTCGGCCCGGCGGGGACGGCACTGACGCTGACGCACGGCGAGGCCCTCGATGCGTCGGGTGACGTCACGACCGCGCACCTGGACGCGGATCTCCCGTTCATTCCCGAGCCGCTGCCCGCGGGCCAGGTCGACCGGGTCATCTCGGCGGGGCGGGCAGGGGAGGTGTTCGAGCCGCGCCACACCACCCACGGCTTCAGGTACGTGCGCGTCGAAGGTCATCCGGAGTCGCTCAACGCCGCGGATCTGAGCGGCGTCGTCGTCCACACCGACATGACCCGCACCGGGTGGTTCCGATGCAGCGACGAGCGCATCAACCGGTTGCACGAGGCCGCGGTGTGGAGCCTGCGCGGCAACGCGTGCGACATTCCCACCGACTGCCCGACCCGCGAGCGCGCCGCCTGGACCGGCGACTGGCAGATCTTCGTGCCGACCGCGGCCTTCCTCTACGACGTCGCCGGCTTCTCCACCAAATGGCTGCGGGACCTGGCCGCCGAGCAGTGGGCGAGCGGCGTCGTCGCCAACCTCGCGCCGAGCCCGCCTTCAGAATCCGAACGCGGGTTCCTCGCCGAGCTCAACGGCTCGGCCGGCTGGGGCGACGCCGCGGTGATCGTGCCATGGGAGATCTACCGGGCCTACGGAGAAAGGCGCCTGCTGGTCGAGCAGTGGCCATCGATGGTGGCGTGGCTGTCGTACGTGGAGGGCGCCGCCGCGGGCAGGCGCCATCCCGAGCGGGCGGCGCGTCGTCCCGAGGCGGCGGTGCACGAGCGCTACCTGTGGGACTCGGGGTTTCACTGGGGCGAGTGGCTCGTGCCCGGCGAGGACCTGAAGGGAGCCCACGAGTTCGAGGCGTTCCGGCGCGGCGACAAGGCCGATGTCGCCACCGCGTACTTCGCGCATTCGGCGCGGCTGATGAGCCAGATCGCGGGGGCTCTCGGTCGCGGTGCCGACGCCCGGCGGTACGGTGAGCTCGCCGACCGGGTGCGCGACGCGTGGCGGGCCGAGTTCATCGGCGCCGACGGCCGTCTTGTGCCCGACACTCAGGCCAACCACGTGCGCGCGCTCGCGTTCGAGCTCGTCCCGGCGTCGCTCCTCGCCGGGGTGGCCGCGCGGCTGGTTGAGCTGATCCGGGCCGCCGGCACCCACCTCGCCACCGGCTTCCTCGCCACGCCCTACCTGCTCCCGGTGCTGGCCGACGCGGGTCACGGCGACCTCGCGTACGAGCAGCTGTTCGCGGACACGATGCCGTCATGGCTGTACATGATCGACCGGGGCGCGACCACGGTATGGGAGCGGTGGGACGGGATCGGGGCGGACGGTGAGCCGTTCGAGTCGCTCAACCACTACTCGAAGGGAGCGGTCGCCTCGTTCCTGCACCGCTACGTCGCGGGCATCCGCCTGGTCGAAGATTCCGGCGGCGCCGCATACCGGCACTTCCGGGTGCAACCGGCGCTGGGTGGCGGGATCACGTGGGCGCAGGCACAGCACGACAGCCCGTACGGGCGGATCGAGTCGGCGTGGCGGCTCGACGGCGACCGGTTCGAGCTCGCCGTGACCGTGCCGCCGGGCACGACCGCCGAGGTCGTCGTGCCGGGGCGCGCCCCCGAAATCGTGGCCGCCGGCCGCCACACGCACCATGGCCGCCATCGGCCAGCGGGGTGCCGGCGTCCGTAGCGTAACCCGGCCTCAGCAGGCGATCTGACCGGGCCGGTCGGGGCCTGCGCTCGATGGGCAGGCAACCACTGCCGGTGGTGGCACCTGGATGGCCGCGGCTGCGCTGCTGGCGGCGAAGTTCTCGCCGGTGAGCCTGGCGTGCACCGTGAGCGTCGACGCGCTCACGCTGGATGGCGAGACGATCCGTGCGGAGAAGCGGAACGTGCGCGGCGTGCCGTTGGCGAGCGCGTCGGCGTCCCAGCACAAGCGCCCGACGCCGCCGACCGCGCCCGGTGCGCGGGTGACGCGGAGCTGTCTCGGCACCGTCGCGCACACGGTGGGTTTCACTCCTGGCACCGGCTTGATCACGCCGATCGTAACCACGAAGCCGACGATGTGCCCAGGGGTCGCGACGGGCTGGATGGGGACGATCCGCACCCTCGCCGCGGTGTGGCGCGATGTAACAGTGGCGATGGTTTTCGCCGAGTCGTTGGCGTAGTTCGGATCGAACCCGTCATCGCTCGCGGTGACCTCGCCGATCAGCCGACCCGGGCGTAAGGGTCGCACGTGAGCCGTGAGGGTCTCGCTCGTACCCGGCGCAAGCTCGGCGAGCGTGCACTGGATGTCCGCGCCGGCGCTGCACGTGAACGCTCCCGCCTCGATCGAGATCAACTGCGCGGCGGC
>Ga0335078_10002271_pt1 | contig 29167 bp, 25 predicted proteins | sample Lox_Sample_32_FD_206711 | JGI IMG/M metagenome (GOLD analysis project Ga0335078, IMG submission 206711) | Soil microbial communities from Loxahatchee National Wildlife Refuge, Florida, United States - Lox_Sample_3.2 | ecosystem: Environmental > Terrestrial > Soil > Wetlands | place: USA...
CGCACGGGGGGAGGGAAGGAATGGCCGCGCCGCTGGGACAAATCACTGCGCCTATGTTTGTTCCGCCAGGTTTCATCTTCGCGCGTTACCGGAACTCATTTCATTTGCCGGCACCGATTTATTGTTGACGCCGACGTGATCGGGCAAGTGGCTACGACCACGAGCGGGTGAGTTCCTGCAGGGCGTGGAACCGCCGCCACAATGCCGCGTTGGCGGTCTGGTGTGGTGGCGGCAGTGCTTTTCTGACTCGTGCGACAAAACCCGATGGCCATGTCTGGTGATCATCACTTCTATCGTCATCGTCCGATAATTCGAGACGCTCCCATGGCTAGGCGCTTGTCACGTCGCACCTTCTCCTATCGCATATGCGCTCGTATCGGCACCGCAGCCGGTCTCTTTGCACTCGCTGTCGTCCTCGTGAGCATCAACCCGCTCTTGAGCGCGGCTCTGACTGCCGATCCAGCAACGAGTGGCATTACGCCAACAGTGTCGGTGAACCGCACGCACAAGGGCGATCGACTACCGGTATTCGACCCGCATATCCCCGATTCCACCGGGCCAAGGCCTACCGTTTTGGATCGGGCTCCGGCATCAGGCCGCTTGCAGACGCGAACAAAAGTACCGATTGGCTGCGATCCTGCCTTTGGTCGAGCCGTTTCTCCACCACTCGCAAAAATATACCAAAGCTGTCTGGTCTAATTGCTTCGCGCTTCGTCAATTCGGGACCAAACGGTTCACGATGCAGTCATCGGCGTAACGTCCCTACGTGACCGGGCTGGCGGGAGCGCGAATGGTCTCTCGGCGTGACCCTGTGCCGATCAAACTTCGTGCAGCAAAAGACCGAAATTAGGACACCGGAGATTAGGACCAGGGATAGCCCCCTGTCGGCCTACCCCGCCTGCCAAGGGCGCAATCTTTCGTGCCAGCGCGAGTGGAAACCGTAGCAGACGTTTTGGGCAAAACTATTCCGCTGCTTCCTGGTGGCGATGGAACAGCGGCACGATGCGCGCCCGTTCGCCAGCGCAGGCGATGACGACGCTGGACTCCGGCACCGCGATCCAGTTGTTGTGATCGCGGTCAAGCGGCTCGGATACGATGACGATGCCGGTATCGGTTTCGCGATAATAAAGCGTATTGGCCCGATCGTTCACCGCATAGCGGAAAGCGTATAAGTCCCGCCCGTTCGACAGCGCCGCGGTGAAGCGCAGCCGATCTCCGGGCGTGGTCTCGTTCACAAACGCCGTCAGTTGGGCCAGAACGCTCTCCGCCGCCGATACCGGATGCTCGATGCCGGCGCCAAGAATGGCGAGGAAGACCGCTTCGGAATCGGTGGTCCCGACACGCGCCGGATAGAGCGAGTCGGGGATGAGGCCTTCGACTCTGCGGCGCAACCGGCTCCAGCTGCCGACGAAGCCGTTATGCATGAACATCCACTTGCCGCAGGCAAAAGGATGGCAATTCGGCCGGGTGATGGGGGTGCCGGTGGCGGCGCGGACATGGGCGAAGAACAGATGGGACTGCAAGTGCCGGCACAGATAGCGGAGGTTATCATCCGACCAGGCCGGGCGAACCTCACGATAGAGTCCCGGCTCCGGATGGGTCCCGTACCAGCCCAGGCCGAAGCCGTCGCCGTTGATGCTCGCGGTCGATTCCAAGGCCTGAATGCTCTGCGAGATCAAAGAATGCGACGGCTCGGTCACATAATGTTCGAGCGTCGTCATTTCCCCGCGATATGCAATCCAGCGGCACATAATCCGCCCTCTGCCCGTGTCTCATCCGTTACGCCACCAATGTGGCGTCGCGAATCCATCGAGTCACCTTCTGTAGGGCAATTTCGGCACCTTCGTGTTGATTTTCTGTAAAAATGTGGAGTTGGGCATCGGCCGAAGTTCCCTCGACGACAATAGCCCGGCAATTGCCGACGTGCTCCGCGCAACCAAGCGCCTCGGCGTCGTCGGCGATCAGGCCGATCACCCGGTCAAGCATCTCGGCGACACGGACAGCTCCGGCGCGGCTTACAAAAGTGCCCTGTGCGCCGTACCGTTGGGCGCGCCATTTGTTCTCCACCGCAATCGCCCGGTCGACGACGTCGAGCCCGGCATTGTGCTCGGGATGCCGATACAGGAAACGAGCCAGCGACCGATATAGCGCTGCGATGGCGACGCTATCGTCAAGCCGCGTACAGCAGTCCGGCGCGCGCAATTCGAGAGTCGGGTATTTGAGCGACGGCCGGATCGCCCACCACAGATGGCTTGAGTCCTGCATCGCTCCGGAGCGCACCATCGCGTCCACAAAGGCATCGTATTCTGCGATGGCGCGGAACAATTCCGGTAGGCCGGTGCGCGGCAGTTCGTCGTAGGCGGCAAGGCGATAGCCTTTCAGGCCCGTGGCGCGGCGCTGCCAGAACGGCGACGACGCCGCGAGCGCAATGAACAGCGGCAGATATGGCAGCATACGCATCATCACATCTATGCGGCGCGCCGGATCGGGAAATTCGACGTGCACGTGCATGCCGCACAGCATGTTGCGCTGACCGATCATCTGCAGGTCGTCCATCACTTTGTCGTAGCGATCCTTCGGGCTCTGTGCCGACTCGCGCCACGCGGCGAGCGGATGCGTGCCGCAGGCCAAGATCGCCAGGCCATGCTCGGCGGCGGCTACAGCCGCATTGAGCCGCAACTGACGCAGCTCAATCCGCGCGTGCTCGGCGCGGCAATGCGGTTCGGTCGCGACTTCGATTTGGGCCTGCAGAAACTCCCGCCCGATATGTCCAGGTGCTGCGAAGGCTGCGGTTTGAAATAGCGAGTCCGGCGTTTCCGCCGGGACTTCGCCAGTCTCCGCGTCAGAGAGAAAATACTCTTCCTCGATGCCGAACTGAAACCTATCGTCTGGGGTGAAAACGCGCGCTTGCCGATCCGGAGACAGCAGCGTCCGGATATGAAGTCGCCGCTCATGCGGATCGAATTCGAATTCCATGGCTCTGTCCGTTTGGTCGCCGAGTTCGTTGGCTCGGATACCTGCTTGTCAGATACCCTGCGTCTGCAACAGCACTCCAACACCGCCACTTGCCAGAGCTTTGAGTGACCTTTGGGCGTGAGATCGCCCTCGGGGTAGCGCGCTTTGCCCGACCAAGCCCGCAACAACGCTTTCGGAGCAAGCCGAGTTCCGGGCTCGGCTGATGACCACCCAGGCTCATCGCCTGAAAAATGCAGATTGTATTCGAAACGTTTGGCGCCGCTTCGACGTTCTTTTTTGGCAAGATCGCCAGAACCGCAGCGGCGCGTGAAAACGCCTCGTCGCAATGACGATGGGTCAAATTCGTCCGGCTATCGCCAGCACAATTACGACGACGAGTATCAGGCCGAGCCCACCGCCGGGGTAATAGCCCCAGCCGGAGCTATACGGCCAAGTGGGTAGCGCGCCGATCAACAGCAAAATCAGGATGACGATCAGAATAGTCGAAAGCATGACGCTTCCTCCGCTCAAGCCAGCCCAGCGAAAAAACGTCATGGCCAAACAAAAGTTCCATCCCCCACCTTCGTTCGCTGCAGGCTTTTGGCCGATGATCTGCGTAACTCGGACGGCGTTGAATTGTAATAAGCCCTGCAGGCAGAGAGCATGTGGGCGCTCTAGATACTGAGATAATTGCGAAGCACAGATTCGCTATTTTCCAGCTCCGCCGTGCCGCCCGTAAAGCAAATCTCGCCTTTGTTCATAACATGATGGCGGTCGGCAACAGCAAGTGCGACTCCCAAGTTCTGTTCGACCAAAAGGATCGCCAATCCCTCGCCTTTCAGGTGCTTTAGCACGTCGATGATTTCCTGGACGATCATCGGCGCCAATCCTTCGGACGGTTCGTCGAGCAAGAGCAGCATCGGATTAAGCATCAGCGCTCGAGCGATCGACAGCATCTGCTGCTCGCCTCCGGATAACTGGAAGCCGAGATTACGCTCCCGCGCCTGGAGACTCGGGAACAGCTCGAAAACCCGTTGCAGCGTCCAATAGCTGTTTCGACCACCGCGAGCGAATACGGTCAAATTCTCGCGTACCGACAAACTGGGGAAGATTCCTCGTTCTTGCGGGACGAAACCAAATCCAAGCCGCGCCACCGCATAGGGCGGCAGTCCGCCGACATCCCGTCCGTTGAAACGTATGGTGCCTCGCCGCGGGCGCAGATAGCCCATCACCGTCAAAATCGTCGTGGTCTTGCCGGCGCCGTTGCGGCCGAGCAGACAGACGACTTCGCCGTTGCGCACGGTGAGCGAAACGCCGTGGAGGATGTGGCTCTCGCCGTAATAGGCGTCGATGTTCTCGACATCGAGCATCAGTGCGCCATCCCGAGATAGACCTCGCGCACCCGTACATCGGCCCGGATTTCATCGGGCGAGCCGGAGGCGAGGATTTGGCCGTAATAGAGCACGGTGATGCGATCGGCGATCGAGAACACCACCGTCATGTCGTGCTCGATCATCAGCACCGACAAGGCGCGGGGCAGCGCCGCGATCAGTTCGATCATGCGCGCGGTCTCGGCCGGCGACATGCCGGACGTCGGTTCGTCGAGCAGTAGCAATTTCGGTTCGCTCGCCAGCGCGACGGCGACCTCGAGCTGTCGCTGCTCGCCGTAAGACAACGTGCGCACGATACGTCCGTCCGACCCGTCCAGATGGACCAGCTGCAGAAGCCGCCCGACGCGCGCGCCGAGCGCCTGGTCGCGGGCGGCGACGCTGAAGAAATCCAACGGATTGCCGAACCGCACCGCCAGCGCCAACCGCAGATTCTCGGCCACGCTCAGGTTCTGAAACAGGTTGTTGCGCTGGAACGTCCGCGCCACGCCCATCCGGCTGATCCGGCTTGGCGACTGGCCCGTGATCTCTTCGCCGTTCAGGAAAATCCGACCTGAGCTAGGCTTGAGCTGGCCGCCGATCTGATTGATCAGGCTCGTCTTTCCCGCACCGTTGGGACCGATGATGACGTGCCGCTCGCCTTCGCCGATGGACAGGCTGAGATCGTCGGTCACCACCAGTTTGCCGAACGCACAGGTGAGGCGATCGATGTCGAGAAGGGTCACGGCGCCGATCCCTGCCAGCGCAGCCTCTGCACCGCGCCCCAGATGCCGCCCGGCATGAACAGGACGCAAAACACGAAAGCGGCGCCGATGATGGAGAGCCAATGATCGCTGTATGAACTGACGACATTCTTCATCAAAAGGAACACGGCGGCACCGATCGGCGGACCGATCAGCGTGCCCGCGCCGCCCAGCATGGTCATAATGAGAATGTCGCCGGAAGCAGTCCAATACACCGCGTCCGACGAGATGAAGCCGTTGTAGATCACGTACAGTCCGCCGGCGAGCCCGGCGAGGGCGCCGGCGATGGTGAAGGCGAGGAGCTTGTAAGTCCGTGTCGGATAGCCGATCGCCGCCATGCGCGACTCATTCTCGCGAATGCCGACGAATGCGCGACCGAGCGGCGCATTGATCAGCCGGCGCAGCGCGAGATAGGCAGCGACGAAGAACAGCAGCGTCATGAAATACATCGCCAGCGAATTCGACAGGCTCAGGCCGAAGAAGCCCGGCTGCTCGGCGAGCGCCATGCCGTCGGAACCGCCGGTGACGTCGCGCCATTTCAGCGCCACCGAGAACACGAGCTGCGAGAACGCAAGAGTGAGCATCAGAAACGACGTGCCGCCGGTACGGACGCAGAAGAAGCCGATCAAGGCGGCGCCGCCGGCGGCGAGCAGGACGCCGGCGCCAAGGCCGAGCCAGGCGTCAAGCCCGAACTGGGCGCCGAGCACGGCGACCGCGTAGGCGCCGAGGCCGAAAAACGCCGCGTGGCCGAGCGACATCAAGCCGGTAAATCCGAGGATCAGATCCAGACTCATGGCGAAGATCGCGAAAATGAAGATCTCCGCGATCAGCGCGCGCTGATAATCCGGCAGCACGAACGGCAGCAGCACCAGCGCGACCAGGGCCGCGACCCCGACGATGAATGTCGCGCGCGTGGACGTGCCGCCGGTCCGGGTGACGGCCGACGGCGGCAAGACATCGGTGAATTTCACGCCGAACAGCCCTTGCGGCCGGATCAGCAGGACCAGCGTCATCGCCAGATAGATCAGAAACAGCGCGATGCTCTGGAAATAGGCTTTGCCGAACGTGTCGGCGATGCCGATCAGCAGCGAGCCGACAAACGCGCCGCGCAGGCTTCCCATGCCGCCGATGACGATGACGATGAAGGCCGGGATGAGGATATCGGCGTCCATGCCCGGATAGAGGCCGAGCACCGGGCCGGCCGCGATGCCGCCAACCGCGGCAAGCGCGACGCCAAAGCCGAACACGCCGGTGAACAGCGCCGGGATATTGCCGCCCAATCCCGCGGCCATGCCGGCGTCGTCAACGCCCGCACGCACCATGGCGCCGATCCGGCTGCGTTCGAGCAGGAGCCACAACAGCACCGCCACGGCAAAGCCGAAGCCAATGAGAAAGAGCCGATACGCGGAGAATACGCCGACACCGATATGCACGGTGCTCTGCAGCGCTTCGGGAGTCGGCAGCGTGAGCACCACCTTGCCCCAGACGGTCTGCACCAGATCGTAAAAGATGAAGGTGAAGCCGAACGTCAAAAGCACCTGGTCCATGTGCCCGCGCGCATAGAGCGGGCGCAGGAACAGTACCTCCATCAGCACACCGATCGCCACGACCGGCAGCGGCGACAGGACGAGCGCCAGCCAGAAGCTGCCGGTGAGATGGAAGATCGAAAACCCGACGAAAGCGCCGAGCATGAAGAACGAGCCATGCGCCAGGCTGACGACGTTCATCAGCCCGAAGATCAGCGACAGCCCGGCCGCCATCAGGAACAGTAACACCCCATAGACCAGCCCATTCAGCAGTTGGGCGACGAGCAGCTCCATGGGGCCCTCAGCCGAACGCTTGCAAGGATGTCGGTGCGCCGCCCGTTAGGTCTTGTGGCCGGGGTCTTGCAGCTGCTTGGCGGTCGAGAGCGTCTTGGTGGTGATCTTGCCGTCCACCTCGATTACCTGGGCGATGTAGACGTCCTGGATCGGATTATGGGTTGCCGGATCGAACCGGAAAGGCCCCCGCGGCGCGTCGAACTGCACCTTGGCCATGGCTTCCGCAAGCTTGTCCTTGTTGGATGCGTCGCCGTCGACGAGCTTCAACGCTTCACCGATCGCGCGCGCGCCGACATAACCGTAGTCCGCAAACAGGTCGGCCGTCGTCTTGAATCTCGGCTCGTACTCCGCGACGAACTTCTTGGCTTCCGGATTGTCCAGCGTGTCGACGAAGGTCACGGCCGAGATCACTCCGATCGCGGCCTTGCCGAGCGCACTGGCCGACTGCGAGTCGATCATGGTAAAGCCGGTGAGCGGCATCTTCTCCTTCAGCCCAAACTCGGAATATTGCTGGACGAAGCGCACCGCGTCGGCGCCGGGCATAAAGTCGTAAGTGACCGGCGGGTTGATCGACTTGATGTCGGTCAGATAGGCGCTGAAATCCGTGGTGCCGAGCGGCGGCCAGATTTCCTTGAGGATCTTGCCGCCCTTGGCGAGGTACGGGTTCTTGAACGCGGCCATCACATCGCGGCCGCCAGCGTAATCCGAAGCCGTGGTGACGACCTCCTTGCCGAGATTGTCGTAGATATAGCCGGCCATCGGCGTCGACAGCTGATAAGTCGAAATCGACGTCCGGAACAGATAGGGATATCGGTCCCAGGTGATGGCGTCGGTGCCGGCACCGGTAACGATATAGAACGCCTTCTGCTGCTTCATGTAATTGAGCACGGCAAGCGCCACGTTGCTGGCCTGGATGCCGAATACCAGGTCGACCTGATCGCTCTCGACCAGCTTCTTTGCCTTCTGCAAGCCGACTTGTGGATTGAATTGGTCGTCTTCCTTGATAATTTCGATCTTACGGCCGGCCACGGTCCAATTGATGCTGTCGAAATACAGATTTGTGGCGTTCCAGTTGGCCTGACCGGCATAGGCCAGGCCGCCGGTGTAGGTGTTGATATTGCCAAGCCGGATCGGTTTGTTGACTTGCGCCAGAATGGGGGGCGCGGCCATGCCGGATGCCAGCGCCGCTCCCGCGCCGGCCGCACGCTTGATCAACGTTCGCCGCGATACGCCACGGCCGAGCAGATTTTGTTTTTTCATTGTCACCCTCCCTCGCCGCATGCTGTCCGTCAGCGGCGAACGCCATACTATGCGCTCCCGCCCGTCCATCGCCAGAGGCAATTCTGCTTGGTTGACCCGTCGCATGGGCAGCCCCATGATTTGAAGTCGCGGCGCCTCCCACCAGGAGCAGCCTGTACATCAAACGGGTAATTTCGGCATGAAATTGGAATTTGGCGTTTTCGATCACCTCGATCGTAATGATCTGCCATTGCACGAATACTACGAACAGCGGCTGCGGGTGATCGAAGCCTTTGATCGACACAACTTCTACGCCTATCACGTCGCCGAACACCACTTCACGCCGCTCGGCATGGCGCCTTCACCCAGCGTGTTCCTGTCGGCCATCGCCCAACGCACCACACGACTTCGCTTCGGTACCTTCGTCTATGCATTGCCGGTTCATCATCCTTTGCGCGTGGTCGAGGAAATCTGCATGCTCGACCACATGAGCGGCGGCCGGCTGGAAATCGGTTTCGGCCGCGGCTCGGTGCCGTTCGAGGTTGCATATTACGGGCAGAACGCGGAGGAGCGGCAGCAGATCTATGCCGAGCGCCTCGACCTCGTGCTCAAGGCTTTCACCGTTGACACGCTGAACTGGAGCGGGCGCTACGATCAGTTCCAGAATGTGCCGATGGAAATGGTGCCGTTTCAAAAGCCGCACCCGCCGCTCTGGTACGGCGCCCATTCGCCGGAAAGCGCCGAGCGCGCCGCACGCAAAGGCCTCAACATGGTCACCAACGACATGCCGGTGCCGGCACGCGCCATGGTGGCGCGCTACCGCGAAGTCTGGTCCGCGACGCAACGCGTGGCGCAGCAGCCGAAAATGGGCATCGTGAGGTTCGTCTTCGTCGCCGATAGCGATGCGGAAGCGCTGAAAATCGCCCGCCGCGCCTATTTGCGCTGGCGCGCGAGCTTCGTCTACCTGACCGAACTCAACGGCGCTCAGATGCAGTCGCCGCTGTACGCGGATAACTTCGATGCGCTGATCGACCAAGGCCAGGCGATCGCCGGCTCGCCGGCAACCGTCGGCGCAGTTCTCGCCGCGCAGATCGACGACAGCACGGCCAACTACCTCGTGGGCCAATTCTGCTTTGGCGATCTCACCCTCGATGAGATGCTTCATTCGGTCGAGTTGTTCGCAACGCGAGTCATGCCGAAGCTGCGCGGGCCAGCCGGCGATTAGGCCGCGTCCGTCGCCTTCAGCCGCAGCAGAAGGTCGCGCGCAGCGATAGGCGCACAGGGGGGCCACAACCGCGCCGCGCCGCGCGCTTTCGTCGCCCCTCGGGCAGCGCGTAGCTGCCCGTCGCTCCCGCATGTTGTTTCCATCGCGGCCGAAGCTAAGGTGCAAACTTCGGCGCCGCTGCAGCCGCAGGCGCAGCCAATAACTGAAGTCCTCAATTCCGGTCTCAGTGCCGACATGGCAAGCGAACCGGGACACCCAAGAGGGAGGGAACGCCTTGTCCGGTCCAGCCATGACGCGCGAGACGATAACTCTCGCCGGCATTGAGATTGAACTTTTCGAGGGCGGCAGCGGAACCCCGCTTCTGCTTCTGCACGGCGCTCAGGGCTTCACGCCGTCGCAGCCTTATGTCGGGTTCATCGCAAGTCGCCGCCGGCTGATCGCGCCGTCGCATCCGGGCTTCGGCCGGTCCGGACTGCCGCTGTGGCTCGATAGCGTCGACGACATAGCGCATCTTTATCTGGAGCTCATGGACCGCAAGGGATTGAACCAGGTCGATGTCGTCGGCTTTTCGCTCGGCGGCTGGCTCGCCGCCGAAATCGCGACCAAGTCGCCGGAGCGGATCGGCAAGCTGGCACTGGTTGGGCCCGTCGGTGTCAAAGTCGGGCCGGCCGACAAGCTCGACATCCCCGATATCTTCGCCATGTCGCAGGACAAAGTGGCGCGGCTGATATTCCACGACCCTGAAAAAAGCCGGCTCGACTTCGCCAAAATGAGCGATGAGGAGCTCACGACGATTGCCCGTAATCGCGAGACGACGGCGCTTTTGACCTGGGAACCCTGGATGCATAATCCGAAGCTCCGCCATCGCCTGCACCGCGTCAGTGCGCCTACGCTGTTCATCCGCGGTGCCAGCGACGGGCTGGTCGGCCAGTCCTATGTCGACGGCTACGCCAAGCTGATCCAGAATGCGAAGGTGACGACGATCGCCGCAGCGGGGCACGCGCCCCAGCTAGAGCAGCCGGAAGAATTCGCCCGGGTCCTGTTGGCCTTTCTCGAGGCGTGACTCAACCAGGAGAAACGCCATGAAGGCTTGGCACTTCAGCGAAACGGCCTACCCCTATCTGCCGCCGGAATCGGAATACGAATCGATCCGCGTCTCGCTGCCGAACCGCAATTACGACCCGAAGAAGGGTGCGGCGCTCTACGACCGCTTCATCGAGGAGTGGCAGATCGCCGAAGCGGAAGGCATCGACATCATGCTCAATGAGCATCATCAGACGGCGACCTGCGTCGATCCCGCCGCGCCGCTCTTGCTCGCCGCGCTGGCGCGCGTCACCAAGACGGCGCGGCTATTGATCCTCGGCAACCCAATCGCCAATCGCCGGCAACCGGTGCGGGTCGCCGAGGAGATGGCGTTCGTCGATGTGCTGTCGCACGGGCGCATCGAGGCGGGATTCGTGCGCGGCGTGCCCTACGAGATCTCGGCGGGCAACAGCAATCCGGTCCGCACCAACGAGCGTTTCGCCGAGGCCCTTGACCTCATCATCAAGGCCTGGACCAGCCATGACGGCCCGTTCAGTCACGAGGGCCGGTTCTTCCATCATCGTCAGATCAATATCTGGCCGCGGCCTTATCAGGAGCCGCACCCGCCGGTGTGGATCAGCACGACGACGCCGAGCGGCGCCATGCGCGTCGGCGCGCAAGGATTCGTCCAAGCCACCTTCCTTACCGGCTATGACGGGACCCGGAAGGTCTACGACGCCTACCGGCAAGGGTGGCGCGACGCCGGGCGCGGCCAGGACGTGCCGATCAACCGCTTCGCTTATGCGGCATTGGTCTACGTCGGTGAAAGCGAGGCGGAGGCACGCGCCGGCGCGGAGAAAATCCTGTGGTACGTCCGCGCCAACAAGGTGCCGCAGCATTTCTCCTTCCCGCCGGGATACGCGCCGCCGCAAGCCTTTGCTCGCATCATGCGCGGCGACGTCGGCGATCAACACGCCAACTTCTCCGCCAAGGCAACGGTTGAAGGCGTGATCAATGCCGGCCTGATGATGGCCGGGACGCCGGATCAGGTTTATGCCCAGATCCGAAAAATGTACGATCACGTCGGCGGCTTCGGACACCTCCTGATCATGGGCCAGGCGGGATTTCTCGATCACGATGAGACGGCGCGCAGCATCCGCAACTTTGGCCGTCACGTGTTCCCGCGGTTGAAAGCTGAAATGCCCGATAACGCCATTTCCGGTTTTTCGGTCGCTTCGGAAAAGGCCGCCGTCTGACGCCGCCGCCGGCGAAAACGCCGCTTCGAAAACCGGGAGAGCGAGCCGGGAGGAAACCATGAACGAGATCAACATCAGCCGACTGGTCGACACGGCGCGGCTAAGAGATCGGAGTAAACGCATGAGATTGGTGCTGACATTGCTTTTGTTCCTGACGGCGTCGGCGGGGGCACTGGCGCAAACCTATCCGACGCGCGACGTCATGTTCATCGTACCGACCGGCGCCGGAGCGGCCACTGATCTGCTGGCGCGCATTCTCGCACCCCAGCTCTCCGACCGCCTGGGCAAACCCTTCGTGGTGGAGAACCGTCCCGGCGCCGGTACCTTGACGGCATCGAACGCGGTCGCGAAATCCAACCCTGACGGCTACACCATCCTGATGGGAACCAGCACGCCGCTCGCCATCAACGCCACTTTGTACAAGCACCTGCCGTACGATCCGGCGAAGGATTTTGTACCGCTCGCTTTGATCGCGACCATTCCGTTCGTCCTGGTCGTCAACAACGATCTTCCGGTGCATTCGGTCAGCGAGCTGATCGCTTACGCTAAGGCGCATCCCGGCGAATTGTCCTACGGCTCGACCGGCCCCGGCACGCCGTTCCACCTCAATGCCGAACTGTTCAGCGCGATGACCGGGATCAAGATGGTACACGTGCCCTACAAGGCCGTGGTCGATGCTCAGGTCGATCTGATGGGCGGCCGCATTCAAGTGATGTTTACGGATTTCACGTCCTCAGTACCGCTCATCAAGGCCGGCAAGATGCGTGCGCTGGGCGTGACGACGCTGACCCGGGCGGCGGCCATGCCGGATCTCGCGCCGATTGCGGAGCTCGGCGTGCCCGGCTTCAATGCCGCGGCATGGCAGATGGTGGCCGCTCCGGCGGCAACGCCGCGGCCGATCCTCGACAAATTGCACGACACGCTCGAAGCCATCATGGCGCTGCCGCAAACACGCGACGCTATTACCCGCATCGGTCTGGTTCCCGCGGAAAGCGCCTCGATCGAGCAATTGCAGGCTTTTGTCCGCTCGGAAATCGTTCGCTGGGGGGCAATCGTCAAGCGCTCGGGCGCGTCCGTCGATTAGGCCGATATGTTCGACGTTGCATCTCTACGACACGTCGCGACTGTGAGACAGGTATGGACACGGAAGTACTGATTGTCGGGGCCGGGCCGGTCGGCCTTATCTTCAGCATCGATCTCGGCAAGCGCGGCATACCGTGTACCCTCATCGAGAAAAACGACGCCCCACTCGGCTATCCGAAAATGGAGCGGTGCAATCCGCGGACGATGGAGATTTTCCGTCGCCTCGGCCTGGCCGATACCGTGCGCGCAGCCGGCTATCCGTCGGATTGGCCAATGGATACCTATCTCGTGTTCGACCTGATGCGGCCGCCCCTGTTCAAAATGGCGCACCCCACGGTGGCGCAAGCCAAGGCTAAGCGTGACGCCACCACCGACGGATCGTTGCCGCTCGAGCCCTATCAGATCATTTCCCAATATACCCTGGAACCGTTGCTCAAATCGGTGGCTGAGCGGATTCCCGCCGTGACGGTGAAGTTCGGCCATGAATTGCTCTCGTTCGAGCAGGACTCGGCCGGCGTTACGGCACGGGTGCGGAAAACCGACGGCACGATCATCTCCATCCGCACCCGCTATATGGTCGGCTGTGACGGCGGATCGAGCGTCGTCCGCAAGCAACTGGGCTTCAAGATGGATGGCGAGCCGCATCTCTTGGAGATGCGGCAGGCCTTGTTCCATTGCCCGGAGCTGTACGACAGGGCGCGCGCGCCACGGGCCCGACACTACCATCGCATCGACGATCATTGGACCCTGATGATCGTCCAGGACTCGCGCCAGCACTTCACGCTCCATGCGGTCGTCGACAAAGACGAGGATATGGCGGCGCTGTTCGAAAAGATCGTCGGCACGCCGGTGAAGTTCGAGATGCTGCATTGCGCCAAATGGGTGCAGCGGCTCCTCCTGGCGGAGCATTACCGGCAAGATCGTGTCTTCATCGCCGGCGACGCCGCGCATCTCGTCATTCCTACCGGAGGCCTCGGCATGAATACCGGCGTCGGCGATGCAATCGACCTGTCCTGGAAGCTTGCCGCCACGCTGCGGGGCTGGGGCGGGCCCGAGCTGTTGCCGTCCTATGAGGCTGAGCGGCGTCCAGTCGGCGCCATCAACGTCAAAGCGTCGGGCGGCGGCACCACTGGCCGGATGAAGTGGCGCGCCGCCTATCGTCCGAGCATCGACGAAGATACGCCGGAGGGCCGGGCGGCTTTGGACAATTTGTTGAGCATCGCCAGGGACGAGGCGCCGAAATCGTTCCGCGTCATCGGCGCCGAGCTTGGCTATCGCTATGCCGGTTCGCCGGTCATTTGCGACGAGCCCGGTGGACCGGCGCCGAATATCGAAGAATACCAGCCGACCAGTTGGCCGGGAGCGCGGCTGCCGCACGTCTGGCTCGCGCCCGGCAAAGTCTCGGTGCACGATCGGATCGGCGACGGCTTCACGCTGCTGCGGCTCGGCCGAACTAGAGCCGATGCCGCCGCTCTGGCGAAGGCCTTTGCCGAAATCGGCGCGCCTTTCTCGGTGCTCGACATCGACAGCGATGCCGCGCGGCGCGTCTACGGCTTCGACTATCTGCTTGTCAGGCCGGATCTGCACGTGGTGTGGCGCGGTGACGCCTTGCCGGACCGCCCCGACGATGTCGCCCGCATCGTCACAGGACACTAGCAATCGCGCGCCGAGGACCTGCCGCCAGACACAACATTGAGAAAAAGGAGCTTGCTTGCCATGCGCCACATCGATGCATTTTGCCATTTTTTCCCGCAGCAGATCTTCCGGCTGTTGTCGGAAACGGCGGGCGGCACCACCGACATCGGCAAGCGCATCCAGAACGTCCGTACCATCCATGATCTCGATGCCCGTTTCCGCATGATGGATGAGTTCGAGGATTACACGCAGATTCTTTCGTTAGGGCTGCCGCCGCTGGAGGGCATGGCCGGCCCCGACCGGACACCGGACTTTGCCCGCGCCGGCAACGACGGGCTCGCCGAATTGTGCGCCAAATATCCCGACCGCTTTGCCGGCTATGTCGGCGGCCTACCGATGGACGCGCCCGATGCCGCGGTCAAGGAAGCCGAGCGTATTCTTATCCACGGTAACGCCAACGGCTTGCAGCTTCATACCAACGTCAATGGTGCCTGCCTGGACGAGCCGCGCTTCCTGCCGATCTTCGAAGTGGCGGCGAAATCCGGCAAGCCGATCCTACTGCATCCGGCGCGCAAGCCGGACTTTCCCGATTTCGCTGCCGAGAAGATCTCGCGATACGAGATCTGGACCATCTTCGGCTGGCCCTACGAGACGAGCGCAACCATGGCGCGCTTGATCTTCTCCGGCGTGATGACGCGATTTCCGAACCTCAAGATCCTCACCCACCATCTCGGCGCGATGATCCCATTCTTCGATGCGCGCATCGACACCGGCTGGGCGACACTCGGCAGCAGAACCTCCGGCGAGGACTACAGCCATGTACTGCCGAGCCTCGGCAAGCCGCTGTTGGACTGCTTCCGCGACTTCTATGGCGATACCGCACTGTGCGGCAGCCGCGCCGGACTTGTTTGCGGCATCGACTTCTTCGGCACCGGCCACGTGCTTTACGGCTCTGATGCGCCCTTCGGCCCGGAGGGCGGTGCCGGCTACATTCGCTCGGCCATCAGAGCTATTGAGTCGCTCGATATTTCCGGCGCGGACAAGGAAAAAATCTGCTTCCGCAATGCTGAAACCTTTTTTGGACTGAGCTGATTGGGCGAGGTTAGTCTCGGACCCGGTCATGCCGCCAGCTTTCCGATCGTTGCGCTATAAAGACGCGCGTCGTCGCGAGCGACGCGGTTGCTGGCGCAAGCGTAAATGTATTAATCTCCCTGAAAATGGGAGGAAATGATGTGCCATCGTTTTGTCGGAGCCGTTATCGGACTCGTAGCGCTGGGCAGCATGATACAACCAGCGCTCAGCCAGGAGCCGATTAAGATCGGCGTGATGTTTCCGCTCACCGGGCCGATTTCCGCGCAAGGCGGTCCCGAGCGCGACGCCATCAAGCAGGCCTTCGACGAGGAAAACAATACGGTAGCGGGACGAAAAGTCGAACTGCTGTATGAGGACAGCACAGGCCGCCCAGATGTCGGACTGACCAAAGCTAAGGCGCTAGTGGAGCGCGATAAAGTCGACTTGCTGCTCTCCGAACTGGTTAGCTCGGTGGGAGCCGCAATGGCCCCTTACGTTACTGAACAGAAAATTCCGTGGGTCAGCACTGTCGCGCTCGACAGCCTCACGCGCGCGCAGAAAAGTCCCTATATTTTTCGCTTCGTGCCTTCAACCTACCAATACGCAACGGTTGCCGCCCAGGTGACCCAAAAAATGGGCTGGAAGAAAGTCTACTTTCTAGGTTGGAATGCGCCGCCGGGCCACGAGTCTGCGGACGTCGTGAAGAAGCTTTATGGATCCGACAATCTTATCGACGCGCAGTTCCCAAATGTCGGCACTTCCGACTACGCGCCTTATCTGACCGCGATGGATACCGGAAAGGCCAATGGGATGTTCGCCGCCATGTGGGGCGCCGATGCGCCGCGCATGATCGAGCAGTATGTGGAATACGGCTTGAATAAGAAAATGCCTATTTTCGGCATCGCCTCATTTACCAGCGAGGAATTGCTTGCCGTCATGCCGCCCCAGGCCGTCGGCATTCAAAGTGCCTATACCTATTGCGGCACCCTGAATACCCCAGAGAACAAAAAATTCGTCGACGGATTCAAAGCAACGCACAACGGCGCAGTTCCTGGGTCATATTCCTATATGGGCTACATGGCTGCAAAGATGGTCATTCAGGCGCTTAAGGACATCAATGGGAAAGCCGAAGACCACGACGCGTTTGTCAACGCCCTTAGCAAGGTTGAGGTCAAGGGTCCGATGGGAATGACGAGCTTTGACGAACACCATGGCATGGTCGCCGACTTCTATCAGCTTACGGTCGAGAAAGGCGCCGACGGAAAACTACAAAATCACTGCGGCGAACGCATCGCGCAAGTAAAGGACCCATACGACCTATTCCCCTGAGATTCCTCCGGTCCGTCACACCCGACTGGTTCACACCAGTCGATGTGATAGTCGCTCCGATCAGCGCCGCCGCCAAACTCGACGCCTGCGCCATCTTGTCGATGGCATGTCGTTGTCGTTAAGGCTTTAATTCGACCTGACGTGAATGAACAGGCAAGTTTCGCCGCCATGACATTTTGGTTGGTTCAAGCCTTAAACGGCATCTCGTATGGAATGCTGCTGTTTCTATTGGCCTCCGGACTGTCTCTGATATTTGGGTTGATGAAAATTCTCAACCTGACGCACGGATCGTTTTATCTGCTCGGGGGCTATTTTGGTTTAGTCGTGCTGCAAAAGACGGGAAGCTTCGTACTTGCCGTACTCGGAGCAAGCTTGGCTATCGCTCTTATCGGCATTATTATGGAGCGTTTTTTTCTGAGAAGATTTCATCTTCAACAATTGCCGCAGGTGCTCGTTACTTTTGGCTTCCTTTTTATATTTTCCGATATTGCAACGGTGATCTGGGGTGCCAATCCGCAAAGCATGCCCCGACCTGAGCTTTTCGCCGGCTCGCTTCAATTCAACGGCTTCTATTACCCGACATACCGTCTCTTTATCATCGGCTTCGGGCTATTCGTCGCGGCGTTTCTGTGGTGGCTTCAGGATGGTACCCGTATCGGCGCAATGCTTCGTGCCAGTGTCGATAACGAGGAAATCGCCCGTGCATTAGGAATCAATGTCTCGCTTCTCTTCACTCTGGTATTCGGGCTTGGCGCTTTTCTGGCCGCGCTCGGCGGAGTCATGGGCGGCCCGATTCTCGGTGTTTATCCCGGAGCGGACTTTGAGGTCCTCCTGCTCGGATTCGTCGTCGTTATCATCGGCGGGCTAGGCAGCTTGAAGGGCGCGCTCGTCGGCGGACTGATAGTCGGCTTGCTCGACAACTTCGGCAAGGTGTTCTTTCCCGAATTGGCTCTGTTCACGATCTTTGCCCCAATGGCATTGATCCTTGCCATACGGCCCGCCGGCCTGTTCGGACGCGAATGAGTGCCACAGGCGCAAGCTCCTCTGCGAAGTCGCGCGGCATCGCCGCTATATTCCTCCTGACGGTGATTTTGTTCGCCGTATTGCCTTACCTGCTCTCCACCTATTATCTCGGCTTGGTCATCGAGATTCTGATTTTTGCCTTGTTTGCCATGAGTCTCGATTTGCTGATCGGCTACACCGGAATGGCCTCACTCGGGCATGCCGCGTATTTCGGCGTCGCCGCCTATGCCGTCGGCTTGCTCTCCCTCAAATTGCATTGGAGCGTCTGGTCGGCTCTTCCGGCCGCTCTGATCATAGTTACTCTTGTTGCGGCGCTATTCGGCTTATTGGCACTTCGGACGCGCGGAAGCTATTTTCTGATGATTACGCTTGCGCTGTCCCAAGTCGCATGGGGTATCGCATTCGGTTGGCATTCGTTGACCGGTGGCGACGACGGGCTGCCAGACGTTCCTCGCCCAGCACTTGCCTCAGACTGGTCGCTTGCGGGAGACCGGTCATTTTATTTTTTTGTCCTGTTGTTAGCAGGTACGGGCATGCTGTTGTTGGCGCACGTCGCTATGTCGCCTTTCGGATTTGCCCTGCGCGGCATCCGCGAAAGCGAAACGCGCATGCAGGCGCTCGGGTATAACGTCTGGCGCTACAAGTTCGCAGCCTTCATTCTCGCGGCGGCTTTCGCAGGGCTCGCGGGCGCCCTCTATGCCTATTACAACCGTTTCGTCAGTCCCGACTACCTTCAAGTTTTCCGCTCAGCGGAAGTATTGCTGATGGTGATCTTGGGCGGTGCTGGCACTTTAATTGGACCGGCAATCGGTGCCGCCGTCATTGTGCTCCTCGAAAACGTTATCAGTGCCTACACCGAGCGCTGGTTGATCGTGATCGGCACTATCTACATCCTAGTCGCATTATTTGCGCCAGGCGGAATCATCGGCTTTATTCGCGAGCTTCGCGGGCGCAGAGTAAAATCATGACTGCGCTCTCAGTCGCCGACATTTCCCGGAACTTCGAGGGCGTCCAGGCGCTGGACAATGTTTCCTTCGAGGTCGCGCCTGGTGAACGTCGGCTGATCATCGGTCCCAACGGGGCGGGCAAGACCACTCTTTTCAATATCCTGGCTGGCTCGTACGCGGCATCAAGCGGTCGGGTGGCTCTCTTCGGCTGCGACATCACCCATTTGCCCGCCCATGAGCGAGCGCGCTTGGGACTTTCCCGCACCTTTCAAATCACCAACCTTTTTTACCGCCTCACAGTCCTGGAAAATGTTCTGCTTGCATTGCAAGCTGGAAAGCGGACGACTTTACCCGTGCTTCGCCCAATGCGAGCGGATCGCGAACTGCTTGCTCAGGCGGACGCCCTGCTCGAACATTGGGGGCTAACCGAGCTTGCCAAGCTTGCCGCGCAAGATATTTCCTACGGCCAGCAAAGGCAGTTAGACATTTTGCTCGCTATGGCTGTCGGCTCCAAGGTTCTACTGCTTGATGAGCCGACAGCAGGTTTATCCGCCGCTGAAGTTCCACGCGTCATGGCAATCCTACGTGGCCTGCCGCGCGATACGACCGTGCTCATGATCGAGCATGATATGGACGTCGCTTTTGAGCTCGCCGACCGCATCACCGTTCTGCATCAAGGCCGGCTCCTAGCCGAAGGCAACGTGGAGGCCATTCGAAGCAATCCGCAAGTGACCGACATCTATCTCGGATTCGATTGAGTTCACGGCGATGTTGAGCGTCCAAGACATCCATACCTATTACGGTGACAGCTATATCTTGCAGGGCATTTCGCTTGAGGTGAACCCGGGACAAGTCGTCGCCCTGCTGGGTCGCAATGGTGTCGGCAAGACTACCTTGGCCCGTTCCATCTTGGGCCTTACGCCGGCCAAACGAGGCAGGATCCTGTTCAAACGGATCGACATTACCAATTTGCCTGCACACAGGATTGCCCGACTGGGCATCGGCTTGGTGCCGCAAGGGCGGCAAATCTTCCGCTCCCTGTCCGTCAAAGAGCACTTGGACGTCACGGCGCGCGGACAGGGCCGTTGGAGCCGGGACAGGATCATGGAGCTCTTTCCGAACTTGCGTGCCCGGTTGCGCAGCCTGGCCGGCAAGCTCAGCGGCGGCGAACAGCAAATGCTTGCGGCAGCGCGCGCGCTGGTCGGCCACCCGGCTTTGCTCGTCATGGACGAGCCGACGGAGGGATTGGCTCCGCTGATGGTCCGCGAACTTGGCCGGACGATCGAAACGCTCAAACAGACCGGCACATCAATTCTTCTGATCGAGCAGCAGCTCGCCTTTGCACTGCGATATGCAGATACGGTCTTTATCATGAGCAAAGGACGCATCGTGCACCAGTGCAGTCCGGCGGATCTCGCATCTGACGCACAAACGAAGTCGCGATATTTGGGGGTTTGATGCCCGGGAGTGCACCAATGGCTTTGCAGCTATGCCGGCCGGCTAGCGCGAAGTAATTGACATCGAGGTTGGAATTTTGCCCAATCATCGAAGACAACCGCAGGACGGATGGCATTGCGTTGTCGCCGTCGTCGCTTAGGGAAGGAACACAGACGTGGCGAATTGGATCCAAGCTTCGCCCCTTGACCGTCGTCAGATCGTCGAAACCTGGTTGATAAAATTCAGCACTGCACTGGCGGAGAAGCGTTATGCCGCCGCAGCCGCGATGATGCACCCTGACGGCTATTGGCGCGACCTGTTGACGTTCCAGTGGCTCTTCAAGGTTCTTCATGGACCTAGCGAGGTCGAAGCGTGGCTACGCCAAGCCTTCGATGCAAATCCTGCTCGCAATTTCCGGTTGGAGGCCGACCCTACGATCGGCGCGATCGACGAACACCCTGAAACCTTGGAGTTTTTCTTCAGATTTGATACGGCCGTCGCCTCCGGCCGCGGCTATGCGAGGCTCGTGCCCGGCCCTAATTCGCCAGCAACGGCCAAAGCCTTCACACTTCTGACGACGATGCAGGAGCTCTGGAGCTTTCCTGAAAAGAGGGGAAAAAACCGCCCGCATGACGACCTGCGCGTAACATCAACGCAAGCGGAAAACTGGCTAGACAGACGGCGCGCGGCGCGTCTGTTCCAGGATAAGGACCCTGAAGTCATCGTTATCGGCGGTGGCCAATCGGGGCTCATGATGGCAGCTCGTCTAGGTCAGCTTGGCATCGATACGCTCGTTGTCGAAAAGACCGAGCGCATCGGTGACGCCTGGCGCAACCGCTATCATTCTTTGCAGCTGCACAACGAAATCTGCATGAATCATTTCGCTTATTTGCCATTCCCCGACACCTGGCCGGTCTTCATTCCCAAGGACAAGCTCGCCGATTGGATGGCGTTCTATGCCGAGGCAATGGAGCTCAACGTTTGGACAAAGACATTATTCTTGGGCGGCGAATACAACAATTCCGATAGGCGTTGGACGGTACGCCTACGGACATCCGACGGCAGCATGCGGGTGATGCGGCCCCACGATATTGTTCTGGCCGCCGGGGTCAGCGGCATCCCGAGCATTCCGCATCTCGACGGCGCCGATGAGTTCGCGGGCCCCGTTCTGCATTCGAGCGGTCCGACTGACGAACTCGACGTAAAGGGGAAGTCGGTGCTTGTCGTCGGCGCCGGGACGAGCGGTCACGACCTCGCGCAAAATCTGCATTTTCGCGGCGCCGACGTCACGATGTTGCAGCGCTCATCTATTACCGTCGTCAGCCTGTACCCGAGCTCAGTCCGCCCCTACGAATTGTACCGCCGGAACGACGGCATTCGACCGATTGACGATACCGATCTCATCGCAGCTTCGGTCCCCTACCCGCTATTCGCGCGACTGCAGCGTCCTCTCAGCCATCAAATGGCGGAAGACGACAAGGAACTCCTTGACGGCCTGCGCAAGGTCGGCTTCCTGCTCGACAATGGCGAAGACGACACGGGGTATTTCTTGAAGCTCTTGCGCTATCAGGCCGGCTATTATTTGAACATCGGCGCATCAGACCTCATTGTCGCGGGGAAGATAAAGTTAAAGTCAGGCGTCGATATCACGCGGCTCGCAGCGAGAAAGGTTATTTTCTCCGATGAGAGCTCGCTGGATGCAGATATCATCATACTCGCCACGGGATATAAACCTCTGCAGGAGGCCGTTCGATCCATGTTCGGCGACGCCGTTGCCGATCGCGTTGGTCCAATTTGGGGAATTGGAGAGGATGGCGAACTCAACAATATGTATGGGCAAACAGCGCAAGAAGGGCTTTATGTCACCGGTGGTGGCCTGCCTGGGGCGCGCGCGTATTCACGATATACTGCCCTTCTGATCAAAGCCGGCCTCGAGGGCTTGCGGCCTTACCGAGACGCATCTCTACAAGCAGCAAAAGCATCGATGGAGCGGCAGGAGCGGGAATACGCACAGCTATGACATGCGTACCAAGCCCGGCGGAAGTCTCGTTGTAGATCTCAAGAGCGGCTTATTTGGAGTTGCCAATGCGTGACCGGCTTGAACTGCCCCGATTGTCGATGGCCGAACGTGACAGGCGTTGGTCCATAACGCGCGAACAGATGCGAGCCCGCGGGATCGACTGCCTGGTGCTTTGGGGGTGGCCGGCAATGTGGGATTTCACCACGGCCAACGCCCGCTATCTGTGTCCGATCGGAGGCAACGCGGAAAACAACACGCTGATATTTCCGCTGGTCGGCGAACCGACATCCTTCGTGTTCATGCCGACCTTCGTCGAATATTGGAAACGCGCGCAGGATTGGGTGAGCGACGTGCGCAGCCGGCGTGGCACGTGGTCCGACACGGTAGTCGCCCGGTTGAAAGAAATGGGGCTCGAAAGGGCAACGATCGGCATGGATGGCGTCGCCGGCCCCCTCGATCCGGACGGCTGGCTGCCTTACAGCATTTTTGAATCGCTAAAGGCGAGCTTGCCCAATGTTCGCTTTGTCGATCTCGGCGACCTCTTGGAGATGACGCGGTCGATCAAGAGCGATGAGGAGATTGCCTTGCTCGAAAAGGCGTCTGCGCTCGGCGACAAGATGCTGCAGGCCTGCCGCGACCGGGCGCGTCCGGGCGTGCGCGAGTCGGAGGTGTACGGGCGCATGATGGAGGCAATGCTGGCTGACGGCGGTGAAGAACCTACATTATTTCTGTGGGCCTGCGATCGTTATCCGTTTCCGCATCCATTCCGGCTTCCTACGACACGGCCGATGGAGCCGCGGGACGTCATCACCTGCGAGATTCACCCCAAGATCGGCGGCTATTTTACCCATGTCGAACGCACGTTCTGCCTGGGCGAACCGGATAAAGAGCTGCAGCGCATTTATGACGGCTGCGTCGCTGCGTTCCGGCGTGGCATGGAGCTTTTCGGCCCGGGAAAATCAATCGTCGCGGCCATGGATGAGGTCAAGCGCCTCATCGACGACGCCGGCTTGGGGATATGCGAGACCGGCATTCACGGACACGGACTGGCGTCCCTGGAATATCCCAGGTACCGATTCCATGCGCTAAAGGCCGATCAGGCCGCGCTCGCAACCATTGGCGACCAATTCAAAACCGGGATGGTGTTCGCATTCAACATCGATTTGTTCGATTCGAAATGGCGCGGAGGTCAAACCGGAGCCGTCTTTGCCGACACCGTGATCATTACCGATAAAGGGGCGCGCTACTTGCATTCTTTCTCTCAGGACCTGCAAAGAATCGGCTGAGCCGGGCAGATCTTCTTTGCGCTTCAAGCATTGCATGCAATTGGAAAACGCGATGGCACAGTCGACTGACCGACCTCTCCCAAAGTTTCGGCGTATCGTTACCGGACACGACGCCAGCGGCAAAGCGGTGATTTGGTGCAACGGCGATGCAACCAATCACAAGTTTCCCAGTGACAAAATTTCCTCAACGCTTATGTGGTCGACCGCCTGCACGCCGACCCAGTTATACGGAGACGAGGATGAGGGAAACCGCATTTTGGGCTCTTCTCCTCCGCCGAACGGCAGCCGGTTCACTATGATGGAGTTCCAACCCGGAAACGGGGCGCACATGCATCGAACCGACACCGTGGATTATGTGATCTGCATTACCGGCGAAATAGACATGTTTTTAGACGATACCCAGTTCGTCACGCTCCATGCGGGTGACGTGCTCGTCCAACGCGGCACCTATCACGCATGGGCAAACCGCAGCGACAAGCCATGCCGATTGGCAGTCGTCCTTTTGGATGCATTGCCGAAGCGGGAAGGCTCCGTTTCGGGCCTTGTGAGCGCGCGCTAGTGGAGCGGATTTGACATTCGCTGCCCGCTAGCCGGGCGCTCGTGAAGCGAATGTCAAATCCAAAGCTCCACCCATTCTGAGCGGGAACCATGGCGGACAGAGACTCCCGCAGGAGAAAGTGAATGCCATCTCTAGCCACGAATTTTGATCAGTCTGGCTTTGTTGCCATCGTGACTGGCGGGGCACGCGGACTTGGTCGCGCCATGGCATTAGGCCTGCTTCGCGACGGCTTTCGTGTGGTTATAGCGCACCTACCGACGAGTGCCTCGGAAATGCAGGCACTCAACATTCTTGCTGCAAGAGAAGGATCAGAAAGTCGGCTCTTCGCGGTCGAGTGCGATGTGACAAAATGGGAGCAGTGCCGGGAGACCGTCGAGAGGACGCTCGATCGTTTCGGTGCTCTTCATGGACTCGTGAACAATGCCGGCATTGGGATGCAGGGTTTTGGCAACGTTCTCGTTGGCAAACGCAAACCCTTCTACGAAGTAGATGCAGATGCTTGGCGAAGAGCAGTTGATGTCAATGTCAATGGTCCATTTCTGATGGCGAAGGCGGTGGCGCCACACCTTGTGAAGCAAGGCTGGGGACGGATCGTCAACATTGAAACCAGCCTCTACACCATGATGATGGACGGATTTTCGCCTTATGGGCCCTCCAAGGCCGCGCTCGAATCGGCAACGGTCATCTGGTCAAAGGATCTTGCCGGAACCGGGGTTACGGTAAATGCACTGGCTCCGGGCGGCCCGGCGGACACACGCATGATACCCGAGGCGGAAGTGGGTGACCGCGCCAACCTGATACAGCCTGACCTCATGGCGGCGCCGATCGTCTGGTTGATGTCACCACAATCAGACGGAACCAACGGTCGGCGAATTATTGCAAAGGAATGGAACGCGGAACGTCTGCGTTCCGAACCAATCGAGAAGATCGGGGTGCCCGCCGGATGGTAGCTACGGCATCGACGTGATCTTGGACAGCAATGTTTGATCAAGCCGCTCGGCAAGGGCGGCCGCCGAGGTGTTGAAGTTTGAAGGCCACATAGGTGCCGCGGAGGGCACCGAAGCGCTGTCGCCGCCGTTCGACACTATCGGCGCGCCGTTAACGGCCACTGCCGTCCAGCTCAGCATCATACTCGCCGACGCAATGGCGCTGACGAGCAATCTTAGGGTGTATTCAACGCTCCTATGAGTCGGACGTTCGGCTTAGCGACTGTATTTCATCTCGCCCGCGACCCAGGTTTCGCTGACCTTGATGTCGCCGAGCTTCTCGGGAGCCGTGCTGTACGGGTCGGATTCGAGGATGACGAGATCGGCGTCTTTGCCTTTCTCGAGCGAGCCGATCCGGTCGCCGAGCCCGATCTGGTGCGCGGCGTTGATGGTGACGGCGCGCAGGGCCTGGTCGAGGGTCGTTGCCTGGTCTGCGCCGATGGTCGAGCCGTCGATGACGCACTTGCGCGTCACCGCCGTGCTGACGAGCGCCAGCGACCCGAGCGGCGAGCAGGGCGAGTCCGTATGCAGGGTGAAGGGCACGCCGGCCTTGACGCAGGCCCCGGCCGGATCGGTGAAAGCGGTGCGCTCCGGCCCGAAGATCTGGTCGCGATAGGCGGCGCCGTAGAATCGCACGTGGTTCATCAGAAAGCTCGGCTGCACGTTGAGCTTCTTCATCCGGAGGATCTGGTCGGGCCGCGCCATCGTCGCATGTTCGATGCGGTTGATGCCTAAGGCGGCCGAGGAACCGTAGGCGGCCTCGATCGCGTCGAGTGAGATGTCGATGGTGTAGTCGCCGTTGCAGTGGATCTGCACCGGCAACCCGGCCGCCTTCACTTCCGCCACCATCTGTTTCATCTGCTGGGCATCGAAGTTCGGCGTGCCCTTCTCGTCAGTGCCCAGGTAGGGCACCGTCTGCGCTCCGGTCTCCGTCTGATTCGATCCGTCGGCAACAATCTTGACGCCGTACAAGGAGAACAGAGAATTCGGCAGCTGCGTAGCCTTCGGCCCCAGGCCGAGGCTGCGATAGGGCTCGTAGCCTTTCATATCCTCGTACATCAAGCTGGCGCTGGTGCGGCAGGCGCCGTGCGGCGAGAGCCGGGCGAACTGGGCAATCCACTCCGACCGGAGCGTTCCAGGCTCGTGCACTGCGGTGTTGCCGGTCGCTGCGGCGGATCGCAGAAAGTCCCCCACCGCCTTGATGGCGAGCGGCGGCGTGATCTTCGGCAGGGCGAGCAGCACGAACTTCAACAGGGCGCTTTCTTCATAGACGAGGCCGTTGAGCTGTCCCTTGTCGTCGCGGCCGAAATGCCCGCCGCCGGGCAGGCTGCCGATGTCGTCGGGAATGCCGGCGACCTTGAGCGCCATGCTGTTGACGCAGGCGTCGTGGCCGTTCGTGTACCAGACGTAGATCGGGTGGCTGGTCGAGATCCCGTCCAGTTCCTCGCGCGACAGGTCCCCGCCCTGCAGCAAGTTGTCGAAATTGGAGCAGCTGATCCACTGACTGGACGGCGTCTCGGCCGCCATCGACCGCAGTTTGGCGATCAGCTTGGCGCGCGTCGGGAATTTCAAATAGCCGACGTCCGTCAGGAGCTCGACGATGAGCGCCGAGAGGACAGTATGATTATGCGGGTCGATGAAGCCCGGCATCATGACGCGCCCGTCGAGGTCGACGATCCTCGCATCCTTCGACTTCAGTCCCGCCACGGTGGCCTGCGTGCCGAGCGCCAGAATTTTGCTCCCGCTCACGGCGAGCGCCTCGACCGCGGCGGCACCCGGAACCGGAATGATCTTCCCGCCCTTGAAGATAACGTCGGCGCCGGCATCCGCCGCAATCGCCGGACCGGCGCCGCCGGCCGTAGCGGCAGCGCCGGCGGCGGCGACCGAGAAGGCCATGAAGTTGCGCCGGCTCGGACGCAGCCTGCCGCGCCCGAAGGCTCCGCTGCTGCCGCCCGCGTAGAGATCGTCTTTGAGTAAAAGTGTGCTGAAACAGCCACGGCACATGCAGGTTACCTTTCCAAGTTTAGCCTTGGACTCCCCGCATGGACCCGATCTTGCAGCTAGTGATTTTCCAGGCTTCCCGAAAGGACCATACGTGTTTGTGCTGGTGGTCCGGTGCAGCATCAGAGCCATCGGCTGTTCCTTCGTTTGATCGGAACAAAGCGCATCGACGGCTGTGTCACGGGCTCGCAGATCGCTGCGGCGTCGTTCGCGTTATCTTGCTGCGTTTGAGATAGGCCTTTAAGTAGCTCGGCGGCATCAGCTTTACGCTATGCCAAGCCTTTGCAGCTCGCGCCCCAATGATGCGCCGACGGACATGCTTCGATCCAATCCAGCAAGGCGGCAATGCAGCGGCCCACAGAGACATCACTGCCTGGCTGACGAACCCGGTGTGCCGCGAACCGGTGTCCGCGCCCAATTCCCTGTTAACAGGGAAAAATACAGGGACTTTTTGCAAAACTTGGCCGCCTGCGGCTCCGGAATTCTCGAACAGTGCCGATGCGATCGGATTTTCTGATTGAATTCCCTGTGCAACCGAACAGGGAGTTTCCGAAGCGATAACAGGGAAGGAAAGCTTCAGAACAGGGAATTTATATCGCCCTGCCCGGTACGTTTGACACGGCATCATCCGACGGGCGTTGGCCTAGACAATAGAACCTCATAGAGGCCCGAGCGCGTGCCGTAGTGGCGCGCTCGAAATCATCATCAAACCCGAGAACGGCTCGCTTAGCTCCAAAATCAAGTATATTGCGCACGATGCCGACAGCGCGAAGAGGGATAGGCAGGTGAAAGTCGTCACGTTCAAGGGCGAGAATAAACTGAAGCTTGCAAATATGATGACGAGCCAGAAGGCCAAGATGGCGATAAACGGGGCTTGGATCTGGTTGTCCGACTCCACGAACAGCAGGAGACGCGTTTGCGTCAGATCGGTGCTCAGCTGCGCCGCACGAGCCTGAAGTGAGCGCTGAAGATCGTTCTGCGGGGACAATGCCTGAATCTCCAGATAAGCTCTTTCGCCCGCAGTGCTGAATTCAAATGGCACGGCCGCGGGTGCCTTCTCCTCGTGCCAAAGCCGGTCGGCAAACGGGCCGATGATTCTGCGCATTTCTTGGCGGATCGGACGAGCCTCCGGTCCATACTGCGCGAGCAAGTTGTCGAGCAGGATTATATCCGCAGTAATCTGCTTGATTTGAGTGCTTTTCGTGTCGAATGAACTTTTCGCAGCGGCGATAAGTAAGCCGAGCACCAGCGCGGCTATTGTTGCGATCAGTCCGACACCAAGCCGCACCACATCCTGAGATTCCTTGCTGAGATGATGTTCCGGTAACGCACGGCGCAGCAATGTGCCAAAGAAAATGCCCCCCAGCGTCAACACGAATATCGAACATGACAGTGCCAAGGCGCTCATCGGTCCTCCTGCAATAAAATTACGACTTTGCGATCTGCTGACGCGGTTCCGAAGAACAAGCGAAGAAGGAATAGCGATGTGCCTTTTGCGCGGTAATACGGGCGCAGTCCAGCTCGATTTTGATGCCGCCTGATAGCCCTGAACTGACCTAGCGCGATGTCTAAACGGTCGCTACTAGGGGGTAAACGGACACTTCCTGCGAGCTGGATCAACCCGCTACGATGCCTCGGCTGGATCTTGGCCGGGGCGACGTGAGGCGTCGCGAGTTCATTACCGCGCTTGCTAGTGCAGCAGTATGGCCGCTCGCATCAAGCTCGTAGCCGGTCAATAAGCTGCCGATCCTTGGTTTCCTTGGCGCGAACGCTATCGCCCGGGCTCCACGCAAGGACGCGTTTGTGAAGCGCCTGCGCGAGTTCGGATGGATTGAAGGCTAGCCTATCGAGGTCGAATATCGCCAGGACGATGGAGTTGGTGAGCGCGATACAGAACTCAAACCGGTCTCCGTGCGCGCCAACCAAGTCTCCGCTGACGTATTTCGGATAATGAAAATTCGCGACCGGAGACTGCCAAGCAAATTCGCCAAAAATGGACCGCGATCAAAGCAGTTTCTAGCCGTAGAGACAGGCGAGCTCCCTCTAACGCGCGGAAGTCTCGGACGTTTTCCGATGAATTGGATATGCCCCACAGAGACGGCACTGGCTGGCTGGGGCGGGAGGATTCGAACCTCCGAATG
>Ga0335078_10002272_pt1 | contig 29164 bp, 27 predicted proteins | sample Lox_Sample_32_FD_206711 | JGI IMG/M metagenome (GOLD analysis project Ga0335078, IMG submission 206711) | Soil microbial communities from Loxahatchee National Wildlife Refuge, Florida, United States - Lox_Sample_3.2 | ecosystem: Environmental > Terrestrial > Soil > Wetlands | place: USA...
GGCGGCTACTTCGCTATCGATGGTTTCGAAGATCGCCTCGCGATCCTCGGGGGTCAACTCCTCAACGATGTCGGCCAAGTCGGCAGGATGCATCCGTTCGAGGATTTCATTGTTGACGTTCAGCCGCAGGCGCCGCTGTGGATCGGCCTCGAGGATGCTGCAATGCTCCCAGCGGATCGAGTGCGGGGGAATCACAACTTGCATTCTGCGCACCCAGTTCCGCGGCACCACCCCCTGCATCAGCCGCCGGAACATGCTGCGCAGCCCGATGTCCACCTCAATGATATTCAGCGCATCTTCGTCCGATTCGCGCTGAATCCTGAACGTCACGTCGGTTACCCGCACCACTTTGCGGCCCTGGCCATCGATGATCTGCTGGTCGAGCAGATCGCGAACCAGGCGCAGCATGTACTCGTCGGCATGGTAGGGGGTAAGCACCTCGTCCTTGAGGAAAATGCCGTCCAGGGACAACTCGCGCACCTGGTCATGCCGGACGGTGAGCCAAGCCCAGCCGCCGCCCACCAGAAACCGGTCAATGCGAGAAGGATGAATTAGCGGAACGATCGCGGCGTCTTTGACGAAACCGAGGCTGCGGCCTTTAAGGTCATGGACCTTGAGGCCAAGCAACTCAGTGAGGAAAAGGATTTCATCCGCCATCGAGAATCGCCGTCCATAAATGAGACAGAGGACGCCTAAGAACGGCTTTCGCGAAAAGCGGCTGGTTCCGATGCGCCCTACATGATCGTGCTACTCAATTTCTACTATGCCCGAAAGGTCCGGGAGCCGCAACAGAAAAATACCGCAATTTGCACAATCAAGACCCTGGGCCCGCTCACAAAGCGAGCCGGCGCAGACGCAGCGCGTTCGTGATCACCGACACCGAGCTGAAGGTCATCGCGGCGCTCGCGATCATCGGGCTGAGCAGCAGTCCAAAGAATGGGTACAGGACTCCCGCCGCTACCGGCACGCCGATCACGTTGTAGACGAAGGCGAAGAAAAGATTCTGGCGGATGTTGCGGAGTGCGGCCTGGCTGAGTTCCCGAGCTCGAACGATTCCACTGAGATCGCCTTTCACCAACGTTACGCCTGCGCTTTCCATCGCGACGTCCGTTCCCGTTCCCATTGCGATTCCCACGTGAGCGCGCGCCAGCGCCGGGGCGTCGTTGATTCCATCGCCCACCATCGCCACCATGCGCCCTTCGGATTGGAGCCGGGCGATCGCATCGGCTTTTCCATCCGGCAGCACACCAGCGATCACTTCATCGATTCCCAGCTTCCGTGCCACTATCTCGGCCGTCGTCCGGTTGTCCCCGGTCAGCATCACGATTCTCAACCCGTCGCGATGCAGGCGTTCGATGGCCTCGCGCGCGGAGCTCTTGATAGGATCGGCGATTCCTAGCACGCCGACGGGCGCGCCGTCCACCGATACGTACACCACCGTCTGACCGTCCTGAAGCAGCGGTGCTGCTCGATCGCGCGATTCATCTGGCGCCCGGTTACTCACTTCGATCCGATGCCCGTCCACCGTAGCCGCGACGCCACGGCCGGTGGTGGATTGAAACAGCTTTGCATCGCCCAAAAGCAGGCCCTGCTCCAATGCGCCCGCGACGATCGCCGCGGCCAGCGGATGCTCGCTCAATTTCTCGACGCTGGCCGCGAGGCGCAAGGCTTCCGCGTCGTCGAAAAACACGAGCTTCGGCCGTCCCTCAGTGAGTGTGCCGGTCTTATCCACCACCAGCGTGTCCACCTCGGCGAGTTTCTCGAGCGCCTCGGCGTTGCGGATCAGCACGCCGGCCGATGCACCCCGACCGGTGGCCACCATCACCGACATTGGCGTTGCCAGACCCAGCGCGCAGGGGCAAGCGATGATCAGGACGGCTATAGCGTTGACCAGTGCATAACTGAGGCGCGGGGCAGGTCCCCAGATCCACCACGCGAAGAACGTAATGATCGCGGCGGTGATCACAGCCGGAACAAACCAGGATGCCACTACATCGGCCAGTCGTTGGATGGGCGCACGCGAACGCTGCGCCTGGTTCACCATCTCGACGATGCGCGCGAGCAGCGTGTCGGCGCCCACGCGTTCGGCCTTCATCACGAACGCGCCGGTTGCGTTCACAGTTCCGCCGATCACGCGGTCGCCAGGGTTTTTCTCCGCCGGGATCGGCTCGCCGGTGACCATGGATTCATCCACCGCGCTCGTGCCGTCCAGCACTATGCCGTCCACCGGAATCTTTTCGCCCGGCCGCACGCGCAATTTGTGCCCCGGGTATACCTGCTCGATTGGCACGTCGACTTCCTCGCCATTCGGGCGTATGCGGCGCGCGGTCTTTGGCGCAAGGCTGAGAAGAGAGCGAATCGCGCTCGACGTTTGCTGGCGCGCGCGCAGTTCCAGCACCTGCCCCAGCAGCACCAGCGCCGTGATAACCGCGGCCGATTCGAAGTAGACGGGTACGTGGCCGCTTTCGAGCATCGACACGGGGAAAATTCCCGGGACGACGGTGGCAATCGCGCTGTATGTCCAGGCCGCCAACGTTCCCGCGGCGATCAGCGTGAACATATTCAGACTGCGATGCACCAGCGAGGCCCAGCCACGCTCGAGTAACGGCCATCCGGCCCAGAAAACGACCGGCGTCGCGAGCACGAGCTCGATCCAAGGCTGGTGGACGCCCACGAACATGAGCGTGAGGAGCGCGACTGCGGATGGTAGGCTCGCGAAAAATCGGAGCTGCATCTCTTTCAGCTCGGGGTTGGATTCTTCGGTCGCCAGACTGAACGCCATGGGCTCAAGCGCCATCCCACACTTGGGACAAGCGCCCGGTCCGGGCTGGACTACCTCGGGATGCATCGGACACGTGTACTCGGAGCTGCGAGGCGCCGGGGCCATCGCCTCGGGCCGTGCGCGAGGGCGCAGATATTTTTCTGGATCGGCCTCGAATTTCGCAACGCAGCCGGTGGAACAGAAATGATACGTTTTGCTTTGATATTCCGACGAACCGGCCGCGCGGCTCGGGTCCACCGTCATGCCGCAAACGGGATCGACGGAGCCGGCCGGTTTTTGCAAGATCGGAAACATAATCCCAGTATGAGATTATCGAGACTTGCCCCGTGATTCACGCGAAGATATTCCCGTGGGCGCGCACCTGAATTTCTGGAAGCAGCGGCTCGGTAGTGTGCCAGATTCCGTGTGGGCGCATGCGGATCTCGAAACGCTGGTGCTCGCGGACAACGATTTGGTCGAGGTGCCCGAGCGAATCGGATGCTTGAAGCGGCTCCGAATGCTCGATCTGGGCCACAATCGGCTCACCTCGCTGCCCGATTGCATCGGCGATCTCGATGGGCTCACCGATTTCCTCTACCTGCACGATAACCGCCTGGCTTCGTTGCCGGCGAGCCTAGGAAAACTGACGCGGCTGAAATATCTGAACGCCAGCGACAACGCGCTCGAAGAATTTCCGGAGTGCCTGTGCAGCATGGCGGGTCTTATAGAGCTGCGGCTAAGTGACAATGGCATCGCTTCGGTGCCGGGCTCCATCGCGCGGGTGTCTCGCCTGCGAGAATTGCATTTGCGAAACAATGGTCTCGCAACTTTGCCTGAAGAAATCGGATCGCTTGCCGAATTGCGATTGCTCGATCTTCGCGGAAACCCGCTTACGAAATTGCCGGAGGCGATACGCCGGCTGCCGAGATTGGAAAAACTGGATCTCCGTTGGGTGTGCACGCTAGCACTGCCGCCGTGGATTCGGGACTTAGAAGCGCGCGGCTGTCTGGTCTATCGCTGAGGCCACGCGTTATTCCGCCCCCGACGCCGACTGGTTGGGCTCCCACAACACCTCACTGGCGCCCATCTGGCGGTTCGCCCACCGGCTCCATACGAAGAAAGCGTCGCTCAGCCGGTTCAGGTACTGAATCGCCTCCGGAGGGACCGGCTCCTCGCGCGACAGTTGAACAGCCAGCCGCTCCGCGCGGCGGCATATCGTCCGGCAGGCGTGCAATTCCGTGTTCAAACGCGACCCGCCCGGCAAGACGAACGATCGCAGCGGCGCTAGCTCGGCGTTGGCTTTGTCGATCTCGCGTTCCAGTTGTGCGATCTCGGCCGGCGTAATGCGCGCCTGCTTTGGGTGCACGTCCTCTGGAAGCGTCGCCAGAATCGAGCCCAAGTTGAAAAGCTCATGCTGCACCCGGCGCAACATCAAAGCCAAAACCGGTACAGCCTGAGCCGCCGAAAAGCACGCCATCCCCACGAACGCGTTGAGCTCATCCACAGTGCCGTAGCACTCGATGCGCAGCGAATCCTTGGGCACGCGCTGCCCGCCCGCTAAGTGGGTTTCGCCTTTGTCGCCGGTTTTTGTGTAAATCCGGTTCAGCGCAAGACGTGGCTGGTCGAACTTCTCCTCCGGCATGGGCTTGTTCCGCTTCCATTCTCTCGCAAGTTGCGATAACGTTTTGGCATGGGGCTCGCACCGGTGGTAGGCTGGCTCGCGCTGATGGCTGCCATCGCCGCGGCGCAAACGCCGGACCCCGGCGAACTGTATGCGCGCACTCGCGACCGCGTGATTGAGCAAATCGACCGGTTACCGCGCTACACCTGCGTTCAAACCATCACGCGTCACACCTATAACAACCCGAGCGTCAAGAAATCGATGGCATGTGAGAATGTTCTTCGCAATCAGCAATCCCAGCGGCTGGCTCCGGTGGAGTGGGACCGTCTGCGGATCGACGTGGCCATCGCCGACAAGCAAGAAGTTTACTCCTGGGTTGGCGCAGCGCGATTCGAAGAGACCGATCTCAGCAAACTGGTGGGCGGCGGCCAGACCACCATGGGCGATTTCGGCTCTTTGGTGTTGAGCATTTTTCACGATCATCCGACAATGAAGCTCGAAGGCGAGCGTCGCATCAACGGCAGGCGTCTGCTTGAGTTTTCTTACGATACTCCCGAACAGCTGAGCCACTACGAAGTGCGGATCAGTTTCACGAAATTCACTACTGCCTACTCCGGCTCCGTCTTCCTGGACGCCGAAACTGGCGACCTGGTGAGGATCACCGCACTTTCAGCCGAGTTGTCGCAACAAACCGGGTATTGCCGGGTCAGCAAACAACTGAGCTATACGCGTCTGCGCATTGGAGGCTCCGACGCGTTAATCCCGAGCGAAGCGACTTCGACGGCGATCGATCGGGATGACGTGGAGATGTCGAGCACGAGCGCGTATTCGGGCTGCCGGGAGTACGTCGGTGAATCCGTGCTGCGCTTCGACGATCCCGCCCAAGCCGGTCAGGATTCCACTTCAGCGGCAATTCCCGCGAGCAACACGGTGCACGAGATCCCGCCGGGTCGTCCATTTGAGTGCCGCATCACCTCCACAATCGATTCCGACAGCGCCGCGGCTGGCGATCCGATTGAGGGTGTTCTGCGCACACCGATCACCGACGCGTCCGGCAAAGCGTTGGCTCCGGCAGGCACTCACGTTCACGGCCGCTTAATGGGCTTCACCGAGCACCCAGCGCGGCTGAACCAACGGGAATCGTACGAAGTCCAGGTGCAGTTGCGTTGGCTCGATCTCAGTGGAGAGCGCGTCCCCTTCGCGGCCAATATCGTGAACGTGACCACCGCTACAAAGACCGCGCCGATCCGGCTGAATCTGCATCCGCAAAGCGGTACATTTCTCTTTTACGACAAGAAACTGCACGTCGCGAATTTCGATTCCAAGTGGATTACCGCCCCCCGTCCAGCTGAAACCAAAGCGGTGCCCTGAATTCTGGTACCGTTCGCCAGAACGGACCATATTTTGTCGTTGATCAGGTTAGGCTTCCCTTCCCACTTAAGATTCGGCGAACTCCCGCCGATAACCCCTATGGCTATGTCCGTCGAGACGCAAGATCCGGAAGTAGTTCTGAACCGCTTCAACAAGCTGCTGGCGGAGCTGGTGCGCGGCACCATGAGCCGTAACACATTCCAGCCATGGGAGATAGAGATTCTCCTGGATATCGAAATGTGTAACCTGCGGGAGGCCGTCAAGCGCGAAACCCTGCGCCGATATCAAAAAGCCGTCCAGCGCTCAATGGAAAAAGGCGCGCGCAAGCCGCTCAAGTTGTCCGAATATCTCGACGGCAAGAAATCGGCCTTGAACAAAACCAACGTCGCGTAGACCGGATCGCTGCCGAGTCCTATCCTGCTATTCTGGTCTCAGTAAAGGGCGCCAAGGAGAAATCGCATGGGCTGCGGAAGCGGAATGGTGGGGCCTCGTGTCGAGGAGACGAGCAAGCGCAAGGTCTTTTGCGTGAAATTTCAGCGCGAAATGCCGGGTCTCGACGAGGTTCCGTTCGACAACCATCCGCTCGGCCAGCGCATCTACGAGAATGTCTCCAAGGAAGCCTGGAAGATGTGGCTGGAGCAGATGAAAATGATCATGAACGAATACCGGCTCAACCTGGGCACGCAGGAAGCGCAGGAATTTCTGCTCAAGCAAATGGAAGACTACTTTTTCGGCGAGGGCGCCGCGCTGCCTCCCGGTTACGTGCCTCCGCGCGCCAAGAATTAATCAGATCACCGGCAGGGCTGCCGCGATTTCGAAGCGCAGCTTTTGGTGTGCCGCTCGCAGGGCGTGTTCAGCCTCAGCAGGTGTCGCAGCGCGGGCGAAAATGAATCCGAGATAGCTGTTTCCTTCCGGCAGTGGAACCAGTTTTTGTCCCTGCTTGGCCGTGATTGCAACGTCCTCAATGCCGGCGACCGCGCGCGCTGCTTCGACGCCTTCAACGCTCACGTAAATTCCCTGGCGCGGGATCGGGATCATCATCACTCCTGCCGCATCGCGCGGCATAGGAATCGAAGAAACATCCTCGCCCGCGGCATGCCGCAAAATCAGCTCTTCCAGGCCCGGTAGAACGCGCGCGCACAGTCCGCCGATCGGCCGCGCGGCGACTTCGAGCATCCACACGCCGCGATCGTTGACGCGCATCTCGGCGTGCACCGGACCTTCGATGAGCCCCAGGGCTTCGATCGCGCGTTCGGTGCTTCGCACGATGTTGCTTTGCCTAGCAGCGGGCTCGCGCGACGGAGTAACGTAGATGGTCTCCTCAAAATAGGGGCCGTCGAGCGGATCCGGTTTGTCGAACACTGCGAGGACGCGTAAGTGCCCGTGCGAAAGCATGCCCTCCAGAGCGAATTCGCGCCCTTCGATGAACTCTTCCACTTGGATGAAACGCTGCTGTTCATCGCCCAGGCGCACCAGATCCGGATCCGCCAGAAGAGCGGCGATTCTTCCGAACGCCTCAATAAATTCCGTGCGATTGTTCGCGCGAATCACGCCCCGGCTGGCCGATAGAACCAGCGGCTTCAACACGCACGGGAACGATGCACCATCGGCGGCGAGCGCTGCGCCGTCACCGATCTCAGCGCGGAAAAATCCGGGCACAGGCAGCCCCGCGTCGCGAAAACGGGTTCGAGCGAGAAACTTGTCCCGTGCGGCCAGTGCCGCTCCGGGCGAATTGTAGCGCAGCCCCATTCGCTCGGCGGCCAGCGCGGCAATGTACGCAGGTCGATCGCCCACGGCCACGATTCCGTCCGGGCGCACTCCTTCCGCCAAAATGCGCGCTGCTTCCAGAGGCTCTTCAAACCGCAGAGCGATAGCATGGTCGCCCCAAGGATCATCAAGCACGTGACAGCGATCCGTCGCCGGCGCTAGCTCGAATCCCAACCGTTGCGCGGCGTCGGCAAATGCGCGGGTCTGATATCCGGTGGTCGCGCCGATGAGCAATAAACGCATCTAGTTCCATTGTGTCTGAGCGCTTCCTGGAACAATCGTCTGCGCATCGCGCCATAATATCTAGACGGCATGAGTGAAATCCCCGATCTTCTGGAACGCCTGCGTCGCGGCGCTGAGTTAGTCGCCGTCTCCATCACCGGTGCGGCCGGCTCGGAAGTAGACTACGTCCCCGAGCCGGGCAAGTGGAGCATCCGCCAGATCGTGGCGCACCTTGCCGACGCGGAAATCGTCGCAACCATGCGATTGCGCCAGCTCATCGCCGAGGAGAATCCCAAGATCGAGGCGTGGGACGAGAATGCCTGGGCGAGCAATCTCGACTATGCGCGACGCAAGCCCTCGCAATCGCTTGAGACCTTCCGCAGGATCCGCAGTGAAAACTACGAACTACTCAAGGATCTTCCGCCGGCGGCCTTCGATCGCGCCGGTCAGCACTCCCAACGCGGCCAGATCACGTTGCGGCAATTGCTCCAGTTGATCGCCGAGCACGCCGAAAATCACGCCGCCCAACTGCGCGCCCGCCGCGCCGAATTCAAAACCTTCAAAGCTGGTGCCAAATGAAAATCCGATCTTCTCTCTTGCTGGCCTGCACCGCTGCCGCTTTGGCCGCCGCAGTGGACTACGATACCGACGGCAAACGCTGGTGGTCGCATATCGAGTTTCTGGCGAGCGACGATCTCCAGGGCCGTAACACTGGGAGCGAAGGCCATTTGAAGGCCGCGCGCTACCTGGCCACGCAATACGAGCGCGCCGGACTGAAGCCGGCCGGAACCTCTGGGTACTTTCAACCCGTCCCCTTCGAGGTGAAGGAGATTGTCGAGAAGCAGTCCAGCTTGGCGCTGGTGCGTAACGGGAAAACGGAAAAGCTGCTGTTGGGCGACGACGCGACGCTCGGCCTGCGTGGCGACATCCAACCCGACACCGAAGCCGGCGCGGTCTTCGCGGGCTACGCGCTCAAGGTTCCGGAGAAGAACTACGACGATCTCGCGGGCCTCGACCTCAAGGGAAAAATCGTGATTTTCCTCGCGGGCGGCCCCGCCTCCATCCCCGGCCCGTTGAAATCGCATTACTCGTCGGCTGGAGAGCGCTGGAAGTTTCTGAAAGCCGCCGGCGCGGTAGGAATCGCGAGCATCCAGAATCCCAAATCGATGGACATTCCCTGGTCGCGCGCGGCCCTGTCGCGCTTCATGCCGTCCATGAGTCTCGCCGATCCGGCGCTCGACGAAAGTCAGGGTATGCGGCTCGCCATCACGATCAACGCCGAGCGCGCCGACAAATTTTTTCAAGGCACCGGTCACACCATGGCCGAAATTCTCAGGGACGCCGACAATAACAAACCGCTCCCGCACTTCGCAATCCCCGGGGCGATCCGGGCGCATGTGCAACTGAAGACCTCCAAGGTCGAGTCGCAGAACGTGGTCGCCCTGCTGCCCGGCACGGATCCAAAACTCAAAGACGAGTACGTGATTTTGTCCGCCCACCTCGACCACGTCGGCGTCGGCGAGCCGATTAACGGAGACAAAATTTATAATGGCGCGATGGACGATGCATCCGGCATCGCGTCCGATCTCGAAATCGCGCGCATGCTCCACGATTCCAACGACAAGCTGCGCCGCTCGGTGCTGGTTCTCGCAGTCACAGGCGAGGAAAAAGGCCTGCAGGGCTCGCGCTACTTCGCCGCGCATCCCACGGTAAACGGGAAGAACATCATAGCCGACATCAACATGGATATGTTCCTACCGCTGTTTCCCCTGCACTACTTGGAAGTGCAGGGCTTGGGCGAGTCGACGCTCGGCGACGACATCCGTGTCGTCGCGAAGGCCGCAGGCGTGGAGGTGCAAGCCGACAAGGAGCCCGATCGCAACCGCTTCATCCGAAGCGATCAGTACAGCTTCATCCGCCGAGGCATTCCAGCCCTGGCCTTTAAGTTCGGCTGGGTTCCTGGTACGCCGGAACAAAAGATCTTCAACGATTGGCTGCGGGACCGCTATCACGCTCCCTCCGACGACTTGAATCAGCCCGTCGACAAACCCGCCGCCGCGCAATTCAACCGCATCATTCTCAGCCTGACCGAGCGCGTGGCCAATGCCAATTCGCGGCCTGAATGGAAACCGGATAGTTTCTTCAGGCGGTTCGCTGGTGAGTAAAACATCGATACTGCGGCAACTGCACGCCGGCCCGAAGATCCTGGTTTTGCCGAACGCCTGGGATGTCGCGAGCGCGCGGATTTTCGAAGCAGCCGGCTTCCCGGCGGTGGCCACCACTAGTGCCGGCGTCGCGAATTCGCTCGGCTACCCGGACGGCCAGCACGTTTCGCGAGAAGAAATGCTGGACGTCATCGACCGGATCGTGAGGGCAGTTTCCATCCCGGTTACCGCTGACGTCGAATCCGGCTATGGCGATCCGGAAGGCACGGCGAAAGCTTTGGCAGATATCGGCGCGGCCGGGATGAACCTGGAGGACTCCGCTACCGCAGACGCGAGAGAGCTTGCTGACATCCCCACGCAGGTGAAAATCATCCAAACCGTTCGCTCCACAGCCGATTTGGTGATCAACGCGCGTACAGATGTATTTCTCATGTCGATCGGCGACCCGGCCACGCGTTTGGATCGCGCCATCGAGCGCCTCAAAGCCTATCAGGCCGCGGGCGCGGACTGCGTATTCGTTCCAGGCGTACGCGATGCAGAAACCATTCGCGCGCTCGCGGCCTTGGGTCGAATAAACATCCTGGCTGTCGCCGGAACGCCGCCAATTGCGGAGCTCGAGCGCTTGGGCGTCGCGCGCGTAAGCATTGGATCGGGCGCCATGCGCGCCAGCATGGGCTTGACGCAGCGGATCGCCAATGAACTGCGGGATCGTGGGACATACGCCTCGTTCACCGAAGGTGCGATGCCTTACGCGGACGCCAATGCGCTCTTCAAAATGGCGCAGTAATAATTGGGTCTGGGCCGCTGCGGCATAATAATTACTCATGTCCTTCGCCGACCTTCTCTTTGGCAAGCCCCTCGCCAATTACGAAGAAGGCGAACAACGCTTAGGCACGCTCGCGGGCATCGGTGTCTTCGGACTGGATGCGCTGAGCTCGGCCGCGTACGGTCCTGAAGCCGCTCTCACGCTTTTGATCCCGCTCGGACTGGCGTCGGTGCAATACGTAGTTCCCATCACGTTGAGCATCGTCGCGCTGCTGATCATCGTCTTCATCTCCTACCGGCAAACCATCGCCGCATATCCGGAAGGCGGCGGATCGTACACCGTCGCGCGGGAAAATCTCGGGCAGGGCGCGGGCCTGTTGGCAGCGGCGGCGTTAATCATCGATTACATCCTGGTGGTCGCGGTCGGGATTTCGGCCGGCGTAGGCGCACTGGTCTCCGCGGCGCCCAGTCTGCTTCCCCACACGCTCGCACTGTGTCTCGGAATTCTCGCGGTGATCACGCTGATCAATCTGCGCGGACTGCGCGAAACCGGCAGCATTTTCATGATTCCCACGTATCTCTTTATCGCGTGCCTGCTTGCGATGATAGCCCTCGGCGTCATCAAAGAATTGCTGAGCGGCGGCCACCCGATACCTGTTGTCCCCCCGCATCCGCTCGGGGCCGCTACCAGCGTGGTGGGCGCATGGATTATTTTGAAGTCGTTTGCCAGCGGCTGTACGGCCATGACCGGTGTGGAGGCGGTTTCGAACGGCGTCAAGGCTTTTCAAGAACCGCGAACCGGCACGGCCCGCCGCACTCTCACCGCGATCATCGGAATCCTGATCCTGATGCTCGCCGGCATCGCCTGGCTCGCCCGTATTTATCAGATCGGCGCCACCGATCCCGGCGCATCCGGATACGAAAGCGTGCTCTCGCAGCTGATCGCCGCAATCGCGGGCAAGGGCGTTTTCTATTACGTTTCGATCGCTTCTATTCTCGCCGTTCTCGCACTTTCGGCCAACACCGCTTTCGCCGACTTCCCGCGCCTGTGCCAAATCGTGGCCGAAGACGGCTATCTTCCGCACGCGTTTTCGTCGCGCGGCCGCCGTCTCGTGTTCTCCTATGGCATTTACGTTCTCGCGGCGCTCGCCGCGCTTCTGCTGATGGTGTTTGGCGGTGTTACGGATCGCCTGATTCCGTTATTCGCCGTGGGTGCTTTTCTGGCCTTCACACTCTCGCAAGCCGGCATGGTGGTGCACTGGAAACGTTCGGGCGGTCCTGGCGCGGCGCGTAGCATGATGATCAACGGCCTGGGCGCAACGGCCACCGCGATCACCGTCGGCGTCGTACTCTCGGCAAAATTCCTGGAGGGCGCTTGGATCACGGTTCTGCTGATTCCCTCGCTCCTCACTCTGATGATCGCGGTGCGCCGCCACTACCGCGCGGTGGAACACGAGGTGGCATCCGATGCGCCGCTCGATCTCACGCAGGTCGAGCCGCCCGTGGTCGTGATTCCCATCGACCGCTGGAGCAAGATCGCCGCTAAAGGTCTGCGCTATGCCATGAACATGTCCACCGAAGTGCATGTGATCCAGGTCAAAGGCGGCGATGCGGTGCCGGATCTGCGCGTGGACTGGTGCAACCTGGTGGAAAAACCCGCGCTCGAACTAGGCGTTCCCGTGCCGCGGCTCACGGTGGTGGAATCGCCGTATCGCATGCTGTTCGGGCCGATCCTGAATTTTATCGGCGACATCGAACAGAAATTCCCAAATCGCTACATCACGGTTCTGATCCCCGAGATGGTGGAGCACCACTGGTATCACTATTTCCTACACAACCAGCGCGCGGCTGTGCTGAAAGCTCTGCTGCTGGTGAAGGGCAATCAGTACATCACGGTGCTCGACGTCCCGTGGTATCTGATCGCGTAGAAACCGGCTCAGCACGCTCGCGCCACGCGCGCACGCTAAACTAGAAGTCTCCCTCAAAATGCTCGACCGTATTACTGTCCACGGCGCCCGCCAGCACAACCTGAAGAATATCGACGTGGAGATTCCGCGCAACACGTTCACCGTGATCACGGGACTGAGCGGCTCGGGCAAATCTTCGCTCGCCTTCGACACCATCTACGCCGAAGGACAGCGCCGGTACGTCGAAACGCTTTCGCCCTACGCGCGGCAGTTCTTGGATCAGATGGAGCGCCCGGAGGTCGACTCCATCGACGGCCTCAGCCCCGCCATTTCCATCGAGCAGAAAACCACCAACCGCAGCCCGCGCTCCACCGTCGGCACAATCACCGAGATCTACGACTATCTGCGAGTGTTGTACTCGTCGATCGGCGTCCCCTTTTGCCCCAACTGCGGGATCGAGATTTCGCGCCAGAGCACCGAGCAGATCCTGCAGCAAATCCTCGCGCTTCCGGAAGGCGGACGCATCATGATCCTCGCGCCCATCGTGCGCGGGCGCAAGGGCGAATACAAAAAGGATCTCGAGAAACTCTCACGCCAGGGTTTTCTTCGCGCGCGCATAGATGGCGTGTTGCGCTCGCTCGACGAAGACATCCCGCTGGACCGCCGCAAGAACCACACCATCGAAGTCGTGGTGGATCGGCTACCGCTGAAACCCGGGTCCGAAAAGCGCCTAGAAGCATCCATCGAAACCGCCGCGAAACTCGCCAACGGACTGGTGATCGTCGCGGTGGTGAACGGCGAGGAAAAACTCTATTCGCAAAAACTCGCCTGCCCAAACTGTGGTACGAGCGTCCCGCAGCTCGAGCCGCGTTCGTTTTCCTTCAACAGCCCGTTCGGTGCGTGTGAGAACTGCAATGGCCTCGGCAGCACCTGGAGTTTCGATCCGGCGAAAATCATCGTCGACGCATCCAAACCGCTGCTCGACGGCGGCCTCGGGCCGGGCGCCAGCTCATCGTTCATGCAGCAGCAACTCGGCGACGCCGCCGAAAAGCTGCGCATCAAACTCAGTACACCGTTCGAAGACTTCCCCAAGCGCACGCAAACTCTGCTGCTGGAAGGCGGCAACGGATTCAACGGGCTTCTGAAGATTCTGGACGAAACGTTCGCGGACGCTGGCGCCGGGTATCGCGAATGGCTGATGGATTATATGTCGCCGGCGATCTGTCCCGCCTGCCACGGCCGCCGTTTGAAACCGAGCAGTCTCGCGGTGCGCGTGAAGGGCATCGGCCTGGCCGAGCTGACGGAAATGTCGGTGGAGCGCGCGCATGCCCTGGTGAAAGGCTGGACGCTCAACGAGCGGGAGCAGCAGATCGCGGCCCGCGTGGTGGAAGAGATCGGCAATCGTCTCGAATTTCTCACCGCGGTTGGGCTGAACTACCTGAACCTGGCCCGATCAGCTGCGACTTTGTCCGGCGGCGAAGCCCAGCGCATCCGACTAGCCACGCAGATCGGCTCGAAACTGCGCGGCGTTCTGTATGTTCTGGACGAACCCTCCATCGGCCTGCATCCGCGCGATAACGACCGTCTGCTGGACACCTTGACGCGTTTACGCGATCTCGGCAATACCGTGCTGGTAGTCGAGCACGACGCCGAAACCATCGAGCGCGCCGATTACGTCATCGATCTCGGACCCGGCGCTGGACGGCTCGGCGGCGGGCTGATCGCGACCGGGACGCCTCGACAGATCGAGAAGAACAAGGCTTCGCTGACCGGCCAGTATCTGTCGGGCGCGGTCAGGATCGAACCGCCTGCCGGACGCCGCCACGGCAATGGAAACAAGCTCATCATCCACGGCGCGCGCGAGCACAATTTGAAAGATCTCAGCATTGAGTTTCCGCTCGGCACGCTCACCGTGGTCACTGGCGTCTCAGGCAGCGGCAAATCGACGCTTGTTAACGACATTCTCTACCGGTCGCTCGCCAAGGCGATCTACGGCTCGCATGGCGAACCGGGCGCACACGATTCCATCGAGGGTCTCGAACACATCGACAAGGTAGTGGAGATCGATCAATCGCCCATCGGCCGCACGCCACGCTCGAATCCCGCCACCTACACCGGTCTCTTCACGCCGATCCGCGATCTCTACGCGATGCTTCCGGAATCGCGCGAGCGTGGCTACAAACCCGGCCGCTTCAGCTTCAACGTCAAGGGCGGACGCTGCGAGGCCTGCCAGGGCGACGGCCTGAAGCGCATCGAAATGAATTTTCTGCCCGACGTCTACGTCACTTGCGATGTGTGCCGGGGCCGGCGCTACAACAGCGAGACGCTTCAGGTGAAGTACAAAGGGTATTCCATCGCGGACCTGCTGGAAGCCACGGTGGAAGACGCGGTCGGTGTGCTCGAGAATCTGCCGTTGATCCAGTCGAAACTGCAAACGCTGCACGACGTCGGCCTCGGCTACATCCACCTCGGCCAATCGTCCACCACGCTTTCTGGCGGCGAAGCGCAGCGGATCAAGCTCGCGCGCGAATTGAGCAAGCGTCAGACCGGCCGCACACTCTACATCCTGGACGAGCCCACCACCGGCCTGCATTTCGAAGACGTGCGCCGGTTGCTCGACGTTTTGCAGCGCCTTGCCGATCTCGGCAACACTGTAGTGGTGATCGAACATCATCTGGACGTTATTAAGTCAGCCGACTGGATCATCGACATGGGCCCGGAGGGCGGCGAGCGTGGCGGCAATGTAGTCGCCACCGGAACGCCCGAGCAGATCCTGCGATTCAAGAAAAGCCACACGGCGCACGCTCTCGAAAAAGTCCTGCGCAACGGACGAGTGGCATGAGCAAGTACGGCCGCGAACCTTTGGACTTGAGCGGCCTGAAAACCATGCCGATCCGTGCGCGCGGCGGCAAAGTTGGAGTCCAGCATTTCGCCAAACCGCACGCCGGTGGATCTGTCTCATCGCTAATCGATTCGCTTCCGACGATCCTCGCGGCGGATTCGCTGCGTGCCGTGATCGACGCCATCTCCCAGGCCCGCGCGAAAAAGCGCATGATCCTCTGGGGACTCGGCGGTCACGTCATCAAGTGCGGCCTCGCTCCGGTTCTGCTGGATCTGATGCACCGCGGTTACGCGACGGCTTTCGCATTGAACGGCGCCGCGGCGATCCACGATTTCGAAATCGCCATCGTAGGCCAAACGAGCGAGGACGTGGAAGCCGTCCTGCCCGACGGCCGCTTCGGCATGGCGGAGGAGACCGGCCGCGAGTTCAACGCCGCGCTCCACGCCGCCCCCGACTACGGTTTCGGCGAAGCCATCGGCCGCTATCTCGAAAAAATCACCGACCCTGCCTTCGCTGCTTCGAGCCTCCAGCACGGAGCCTATCGCAACGGAACGCCCGTCACGGTGCATGTCGCCATCGGAACCGACACGCCGCACGGTCATCCCACCGCCCGAGGCGAAGCCATCGGACGCGCCACGCATCATGATTTCCGTCTGCTCTGCACGCTGGTGAAAGATCTCAACGAGGGCGGCGTCTACCTAAACGTGGGCTCAGCCGTTCTGCTGCCTGAGGTTTTCCTCAAAGCCGTCTCGATCGTGCGTAACCTCGGCAATCCATTAGCAAACTTCACCACGGTAAATTTCGATTTTCTCCAGCACTATCGCCCGCGCGTCAATGTTGTGGAGCGTCCGCACGCCCGCGCCGGCGGTCACGGCTACTCTATTACCGGCCACCACGAAATTATGATCCCGCTGCTTGCCGCGGCGCTGCGCGAGCGCGGCCAATGATCCCATCCGGCGATCAGCCAGTCGCACCGGTGCAGCCCGCCCCCGCACCTCCCGCTCCTGGCCTGGTAACCAACCCCTTCTGGGATTATCAGGACCTGCTCGCGTTCATCTCGTTAATCGTGCCCGAAGTCCTCATCACCGGATTGGTCGTGCGGCTGTTCCGCCCATTCATTCACTACGGCACTCCGTTCCTGGCTTTACTCGCCCAGCTGGTGCTCTACGCTTTGATCTTTTGCGGCCTTTACGCGCTTTTTCGTATTCGCTACGGCCGCCCGTTCTGGGCATCGCTCGGCTGGCAATTTCCTTTTCGCGGCATGGCCATTACGCTTTTCGGCGGACCGCTGCTTGCGGTCGGACTGGGCCTTCTTGGAGCGCTCCTCCGCACGCCCGAGGTCCAACCGTTCCAGCAAATGTTGAACAACCGTCCCACGCTAGCCCTCTTCGCATTGTTTGGTATCTTCATTGGACCGCTCTGCGAAGAGCTTGCGTTTCGCGGATTTCTGATGCCGCTGCTGATCCGCTCCCTCGGCGCAGCGCCTGGGATTGTTGTTACCGCCGTCCTGTTCGGAATGCTTCATGGACCTGAGTATTCCTGGTCCTGGCAGCTTATCCTGTTGATCGCGGCCGCGGGCTCGGTCTTCGGCTGGGTACGCTATAAGACGGGATCCACCGCAGCCTCCACCTTTATGCACTCTGCTTTCAACCTGACTCAATTCGCCGGCTTCCTCGGCCAAGCTCACTGATCGGCGCCGCATGATCGAAACCATCCAGTGGACCGATTCCGGCGTGGTGATGATCGACCAAACGCGTCTTCCCCGCGAGGAGCTTTACGTCACCTGCACCGGCTACGAGCAGGTCGCCGACGCGATCCGCTCAATGATCATTCGCGGTGCGCCCGCCATCGGAGTTGCGGCGGCAATGGGCGTCGCGCTCGGGATGCAACAGGCTGAATCCGTCGACGAGTTTGAACAAATCTGCGCGACGCTGGCCGCCACCCGGCCCACGGCCGTGAATCTATTTTGGGCCATCGAACGCATGCGGCGTGTGTACGCCGAAGTCTTTGGCCAATCCATCGACCAAGTCCGCGCGCGCCTGATCGCCGAAGCCATCGAAATCCGGCGCGAAGACATCGCCATCAACGAGTGCATCGGCCGCAACGGTGCTCCGCTGGTTCCGGAGGGCAAGACCGTTCTCACGCACTGCAACGCGGGCGCGCTCGCGACGGCCGGATACGGAACGGCTCTTGGAGTGATTCGCGCCGCCATCGCGTCCGGCAAAACTCTCGATGTCTTTGCCGACGAAACGCGTCCCTTTCTGCAAGGCGCTCGCCTCACCGCGTGGGAGCTCCAGCACGACAACATTCCCACCACGCTGATCACCGATAACATGGCTGGCTACTTTCTTCACTCCGGCCGCATCGGCTGTGTGATCGTGGGCGCGGATCGCATCGCTGCCAACGGCGATGTCGCAAATAAAATTGGGACCTACTCGCTGGCGGTGCTCGCCAAGGAGAACGAAGTGCCGTTCTACGTCGCCGCTCCGATCTCCACCCTCGACCTGACGCTAGCCTCCGGCCGCGAAATCCCCATTGAGCAGCGCGCCGCGCGCGAAGTCACGCACGTCCATGGCGTGCCCGTGGCTCCCGAAGGCACAGCGGTGGAAAACCCGGCCTTCGATGTGACGCCGAATCGTTACGTCACCGCCATCATTACCGAGCGCGGCGTCGCACGCGCGCCCTATCAGGAATCGCTGGCCAAATTGGTAAAGTAAGAGCTTATGATGCGCCGTTTGTCGTGTTCCGTTTTGCTGTCCGCCGCGTTGCTTTCAGCGTCGGGCGAGCTCTCCAATCGCCGCGCGCCTAGTTTCGCTCTGCCGAGCCCTGACTACTCGCACTTCTACGATTTGCTGGACTATCGCGGCAAGGTGCTGCTCCTCGACATTATGACCACCACTTGCCCGCACTGCCAGCTGCTCTCCACTACTCTGGAGAAAGTCGCGGAGAGATACAAAGACAAAGTGGCGATCCTCACGGTCGTTCTTCCGCCCGACAATCAGAACACCATCCAGCAATACAGGAACGTGAATCACATCTCTGTGCCGATCGCCTGCGACCAGGGCCAGATGACCATCTCCTACTTGAACGCCAAGCCCGGCCAGCGAACCATCGACGTACCGCACCTGTTCCTCATCGACAAACAGGGGATGATTCGCAACGATTTCGCGTACTCGGAAAAGGAGAAATCGGTGTTCGAAGGCCCAGGATTGTTCCCCGAAATCGATAAGCTTCTGAAGTGAACCTGCGCGCCCGGGAAATGGCCAAAAGATAGCTTGTGGCAGGCCCCCGCCCGGAGTCATACTTGCGGTTTTGTGAGCCACAGCGGTATCGTTACTGGTGCCGCCGGGGAAGGAGGTTCCACCGCGAGTGTTTCTGGCTTACGATCCCACAACCAATCCTCTGAACAATAACGAGTGGTCGTTCCCGCTCGCCGAATGCGTCCACATCTCGATGTTCGCGATGTCTGTGGGCACGATCGCGCTGGTCGATCTGCGGCTGCTCGGCTGGGCGTTTCGCCGCGAATCTCCCGCGCAAATGCTCAAGAGCACATCGCTGTGGACGCTGGCCGGCCTCATCATCGTGATCACCTCCGGCTTTATCATCTGGACCAGCGACCCGCTGCGGTATTACTACAACTGGTCCTTCCGGTACAAAATCATCGCGCTGGTGCTCGCGATCATCTTCAACTACACCATTCACCGCAAGGTCGCACTCTCAGCCACGTCGCCTTCCATCGCGAGTGTCCTGACGGCGACTTTCTCGCTGGCCATCTGGATCTCGATCGTTTTCGCCGGACTATTCTATGCGTTCACCTGAAGATCTCATGGAGGCGCGCCATGTCGCTCGCGGGTGATTTCGCAAGCGCGGTCGCGAACACGCAGTTCTTCACCGCGCTGCGCGAATCGGGTCTGCCGTACCCGATCGTGATGTCTACGCATCTGTCGTCCATCGCGATCTTCGGCGGTGCCATTCTCATGACCGACCTGCGCATTCTCGGCTTCGCGATGAAGAGCATGAGCATCAGCGAAGTCTACCGCCAGACGCGCATCTGGAAACGCATCGGCTTCTGCATCATGATCACCATGGGCCTCCTGCTGGGCGGCGCCAAGCTCGACAAGTATTACGACAACCCGTATTTCCTGATCAAGATGAGCCTGCTGTGCCTGGTGGGCGTTCACGCGCTGATCTTCCGGCCGCGAGTGTACAAGAGGGCCGAAGAAATCGACAGGGCTCCCAGCGTACCTGGCGTGGCGAAAACCGCGGCCTGGCTCTCGCTAATCCTTTGGGTCGGCATCCTTTCGATGGGCCGCTGGATCGCGTACTACGAACGTCCCGGCGAAATCCCGCGCGCACCCGCGTGGGTCACCGAGCAGCCCTCCAAACCTTAGTCGTGAGGGATCGCTCAGCAGCCCCAATTACTTAGATGGTGGACTGGCCGCGATCGTAAGAGCCTCCAGGAACTGCGCGGCGCGAGCCGGTTCCTGTTTTGCTTCTATCTTTACTGTCTCGCCTTCTTGGAGTGACTCAGCTTCGATTTTCTTCTTGCCGCGCAACACGTGAGTCTTCCCCGTGATGTCGAAATCCAGGAGATTGCCCTCCGCCGTCTCGATCGTGATGTGCTTTTTCGAAACGCCGTGGACGGCGCCGCTGAAAGTGGCCGGCGGAATTCCCTGTGAGAGGTCTTGACCAAACAGCGTCAAGGCCACGAGCATGGCAGCTACAGGCACTCCGATCACCAGCCTCTATTGAACACCAAATTCACCCAAGAGTTTCGAGACACTTTTGGATTCCTACCGTGTTCGACAAGTGAGTGAGAATCTCCCGGTACGAGGCACCAGCCATGAGAATGTGTTCAGTTTTTGCGGCCTTCACCATCGCTATCACCGCGTTCGGACAATCGCCAACGGTTACACCCCGCGCAGCGGCGCGATTCCTGGACCAGGCCAGCTGGGGCTCGACGCCGGATTCGATTGCCCAGGTTGAGTCCATGGGATTCGCCAACTGGCTCGCCGCGCAGTTTGCGTCGAACACGTCGGATTTGCCCGATCAGCCAATCCTGAATTCGGTCGGCAAATCCAACAACAATATCGGACCAGTGCAGACGGCTTTTTTTCAGAACGCACTCACCGGGCAGGACCAGTTGCGGCAACGTGTGGCGTTCATCCTGAGCCAGATCTGGGTGGTGTCGCAGCAGTCCGGCGTTCCTCAAGCGTATGCTTACCCCCCGTACTGGCGCCTGTTTCGTGACAACGCGTTCGGGAATTATCGCGACGTAATCAAAGCTGTAACGCTCAGCCCCGCTATGGGCAGGTATTTGAATATGGCGAACAACAACAAAGCCAACGTCGCCAGAGGAACCGTCCCGAACGAAAATTACGCGCGCGAGCTGATGCAGTTGTTTACTCTGGGGCTTACGCAGCTGAATCTCGATGGCAGCCCGGTGTTGCAGAACAATGTTCCGGTTCCTACTTATACGCCCGCGGTTGTAACCTCGATGTCGCGGGTGCTCACCGGCTGGACTTACCCTACCGCTCCCGGCGCCTCCGCCAAAACTAACAATCCCGCCTATTACATCGGTCAGATGTTCGCTGTAAATGGGGAGCACGATACAACCGCGAAAACGATCTTCTCGAATATCACGCTTCCGCCCGGGCAGACTGCGGAGCAGGATCTCGATTCGTTGCTCGATGCGCTGATGGCGCAACCTACCATGGCGCCCTTCATCAGCCAGCAGTTGATCGAGCACATGGTGACCAGCAATCCGAGTCCCGCATACGTCCAGCGCGTTGCGCAGGTGTTCGAAAACGACGGTCAAGGTGTGACGGGAGATCTGAAAGCCGTAATTACGGCGATCCTGATGGACCCCGAGGCGCGCGCGGGCGACGATGCGACGGCCACCATCGCCGTCTCCTTCGGCCATATGCGCGAGCCTATTCTCTTCATGGCGAACGTTCTGCGCGGCTTGAACGGAACCGTGAGCACGGCCGCCGTCGCCAACGACGCCACCGAAATGACTGAGGATCTGTTCAACGCAGCCAGCGTGTTCAGCTACTTCTCGCCCCAATCGCGGACCGAGTTCGGATTGTTCGGACCCGAGTTCCAGATTTATTCCACCCAGACGGCATCGGACCGCATAAACATCACGGATTCCATTCTCTACGGCGCTGCAGGGAAGGCGTTCAAGATCAACCTGACGCCGTTTGTGGATGTCGCGGGCGACTCGAGCACCCTGCTGAGCTACATCGGCGCGGTGTTTCTGCACGGCGCCATGTCATCGGCGCTCCAAGAAGCGGCGACTACGGCGGTGAATGCTGCTTCCACCCCGGCGGCGAAAGCGCAAATGGCGCTGTACGTGGTGCTGACGTCCAGCGAGTATCAAGTCATCCAGTAGAGCTTTAGGAGAAAAACCATGGTTTCGCGTAGAGGATTCATTCGCGTTGGAGCGGCCACTGTAGGATCGCTCGCTCTGCGTCCGTTTGGTTTGTTACCCGGCCTCGCGCAAAGCGGTCCGGACTATCGCGCGCTGGTGTGCGTGTTCCTGTTCGGCGGGAACGATTCGAACAATACCGTGATCCCGATGGACAACTATTCGGCGTACCAGTCCATCCGAGGGAGCCTGGCGCTGACATCCAGCGAACTGACCGCGCCTATAACCAGCGGGAGCGGCGAGCCGATTGCGTTTCACGGCAAATTGGCGGAAGTTGCGAGCCTCTTTTCGGCCAAGGAACTGGCGGTGGTCGCCAACGTCGGCGCGCTCGTGCAGCCTTTGACTCGCGATCAATACCAAAGCCAGCAGGCAGCGATCCCGCTGAATCTTTTTTCGCATTCCGATCAGCAGCTCGCCTGGCAGACATCGATCGCGCAAGGCCACAGCCCAACTGGTTGGGCCGGTCGCGCCGCCGATTACATCGCGTCGCAGAATATCAATTCGTCTGCCTTCCCGACGTTCTTTTCCGTCGCCGGCAACGTGGTGGAAGGAACCGGTGCCTCGACGCAGCCTGTCGCGCTCGCGCCCGGTCAGTCGCTAAATCTCACCGGACCCACGCCCGGTCTGAACGCCATTAATACGCTGCTCAAGACCAACACGGGCATGTCGCTGGTGCAAGCCGCGAGCGACACCTTGTCGCACAGCATTAGCGATGCAGCAGCGTTGGCGGCGGCGCTCGGCAAATCCACGCCGCTCAAAACGCAGTTTCCCGCCACCGGCATCGGCGCGCAGTTGCAGCAAGTGGCGCAGATTATTCAAGTGCAATCGTACTTGGGAATGCGGCGCCAGATTTTCTTCTGCTCACTGGGAGGATTCGACACGCACGCCACCGAGCTCGAAACCCACAACAATTTGTACCCGCAGCTGAGCCCCGCGCTGGCAGCGTTTTATGCAGCGACGCAGGAGCTCGGAGTAGCACAGAACGTAACCACGTTCACCGAATCCGATTTCAGCCGGACTTTCCAGCCCACCACCACCGACGGCAGCGATCATGCTTGGGGCAGCCATCACCTGGTGCTGGGCGGCGCGGTGCAAGGCGGACAGATATTCGGCAAATTCCCGACCTTCGAGCTGGCCGGACCTGACGATGCCGATGTGCGCGGCCGCTGGATTCCGACTACGTCCGTCGATCAGTACGGCGCGACGCTGTGCTCGTGGTTCGGCCTTCCGGCCAGCGCCCTCGCGACCGTGTTCCCGAATCTCGCGAATTTTCCGGCAGCGAACGTCGGGTTCCTGGGTTAACTCTCGCTATCGCCTGGCTGTTCTGCTTCCGCGATCACTTCCCGAGCGGCCTGTGCCTGATCGCGCGCAACGCGCACTTCAAACCCGAGATTCGGAAGAACGGAATCGCCGATCAAAACGGCCTCGATTCCGCTCGATTCCAGCAGATTTTTCACGTTCATCGCTTCGAACTCGGCGCTGGTTCCCGCCTCTGCCAGGAACACAGTTTCTAAATCGAGCTCCGCGGAAGCATTACCGGCCGCTCGATTTTCTTTCTTGCGGGAGTATTCGGCAACCAGTTGCTCGGCCCGGGCGGCATCCGCCGCCGGTGCGCGCACCTCGTACGTCCCTTCTGGCACGTCCGGCGCGGAATCGTCCAGCACCTCGACTGAAATCGCCTGGGAGGCCAGCAAATCGCGGATGGCCTCGCTATCCTCTTCCGCATTTTCGTCCATGGACCGGAAGACCGTGACAAACTCCTGCTGCTCACTCATACATCCGAGCATAGCAGCGGCTCGGCGCTAGAATGGACACTGGAGGGAATATGGCGGACGAAGATTATGGCGGCAAGGCGGTTTGGTTTCTGACGGGCATCGCGATCGGGGCAGCCGTCGCGCTGCTGTACGCTCCCGCGTCCGGCGAAGTGACGCGGCGCAAAATCCGGCGCAAAACCGAGGAAAGCCGTGAAGCCCTGATGGATTCCGGCAAGGAAATGCTCGATCGCGGCCGGGACATGTACGAGCGCGGCCGCAAGCTCGCCGACGATGCCGCCGAAATGTTCGAGCGCGGCCGCAAGATCGTCGAAGGCACCGCGGCCAATCTGAAGGGATAACACGGCACAGATGAGCACTACGATTTTGGAACCGGTGCGCTCGCTCGGGGCGTTTTCGAACGAGCCGGTCGCGGATTTTTCCCGCCCTTCCAACCGCGAGGCGATGGATAAAGCCCTGGCTGAAGTCCGCGCGCAGTTGGGCCGCGAATACGATCTGCTGATCGCGGGCCGCCGTGACAAGACTCCCGATAAGCTGAAATCGCTGAACCCTTCGCGACCGAGCGAAGTCGTCGGCATTCACAGCAAAGCCACCGCGGCGCTCGCGAAGGAAGCGGTCGACGCGGCATACAGCTACTTTCCGGAATGGGCCGCTGTGCCGGCGGAGAAGCGCGCCGAAATTCTGTTCCGCGCGGCCGAAATCATCCGCAAGCGCAAATTCGAGTTTGACGCCTGGCTGGTCTATGAGGCCGGAAAGACCTGGCCGGAAGCCGACGCGGATGTTTCTGAAGCGATCGACTTCTGCGATTATTACGCGCGCCAGATGCTGCGCCTCGCCAAGCCCGATCCTCTGCACCAGCTTCCCGGCGAGAAGGACGAGCTGTTCTATTTGCCGCTCGGCGTCGGTGTAATCATTCCGCCGTGGAATTTCCCGCTGGCCATCATGGTTGGAATGACGACGGCCGCGCTGGTTTCCGGAAATACGGTGGTGATCAAGCCGTCCAGCGACACCCCGACCATCGCGCAGAAGTTTGCCGAGGTGTTGCTCGAAGCCGGTTTCCCGCCGCAGTCGTTCTCGATGTTGGTCGGCAGCGGCGCGGTTGTTGGCGACGTGATCGTGGAGCATCCCAAGACGCGCTTCATCGCCTTCACGGGCTCGCGCGACGTCGGCCTGCACATCAACGAGCTGGCCGCCAAGCCGCAGAAGGGCCAAATCTGGATCAAGCGCGTGCTCGCGGAGATGGGCGGCAAGGACGCCATCATCGTGGATCGCGAAGCTGATCTCGCGGCCGCCGTCAAGGGCGTGCTGTGGTCGGCGTTCGGATACCAGGGCCAGAAATGCTCGGCCTGTTCACGCGCGATTGTAGACGAAGCAGTGTACGATCAGTTCCTCGAACAGCTCAAGGCCGAGGCCACTGCCCTGACGGTTGGGCCGTCAGATGAGCCGGGTAACTACATGGGTCCGGTAATCAACGAGAGCGCCAAACGAACCATTCTCGAGTATGTCGAGGTCGGCAAGAAAGAAGGGCGTCTAATCGCTGGTGGATCCACTGCGGCGGGGGAGGGCTACTTCATTCAGCCGACGGTGATTGCCGATATTGGCCCCAAGTCGCGCATTTTCCAGGAAGAGATTTTCGGCCCAGTACTCGCGGTCGCCAAAGCTCGGGATTTCGATCATGCGCTCGAACTCGCCAACGATTCCGAGTACGGACTTACGGGCGCCGTGTTCACTAAGAATCCCGAGAAGATCCGCAAGGCGCGTGCGCAGTTCTTCGTCGGCAATCTGTACATCAACCGCAAATGCACCGGTGCGATGGTCGGCGCGCATCCGTTCGGAGGATTCAACATGTCGGGGACGGATTCGAAGGCCGGCGGCCCGGATTACCTGCTGCAGTTCACGCAAGCCAAATCGATCGGCGAGAAAGTCGGCTGAGCAGCGCGGTTGTGATAAGATCGCTCTGAAACGATCTGGAGCCCCGATGCGAAGGGGACCAAGAAATCACAACTCCAGGGTCGAATCTGAACGACGCGGCATAGGGCGCAAATCGCGCCCTATTTCGTTTTTGGGCCCGCAGTTTCCTCAAGCGGGTTGGGGTAGGCGTCGGGGTCGGGCTCAGCGCTATGTACGCATTGAAAATCCTTTTCGATCAGGATCGTTAAGCGCTTGCCGTTGGCAATCGGCTGCTCGCCTTCCATGCCGACTTCGTCGCTAGTGACCCACGCGCTTGCAAGGGCGGCGGGGACCTGGATCTTCAGAGCCCCGTTCTGATATTTCGCCGACGGCTCTCGCACGCTCGACAAAGACTCCAACGAGAATGTTAGCGTCGCCCCGGGCGCGAACTCGATGGCTTCTTCCAACCAGCCTGTCTTACTGAATTGCCCAACCTCGGCCTGATTCAGCCGCAGCCGGACCGCGTCGCCATGGATGCGCAGTTTCATTGGATTCTCGAGGCTCCCGAGTAGATGTTGAAGCGGCCGTCGCGAACGAACCCGAGCAACGTCATGTTGAATCGCCGCGCGGTCTCGACAGCCAGGCTGGAGGGCGCGCCCACCGCGGCAAGAATCGGGATGCCTGCCATGAGCGCTTTCTGCGTAAGCTCGAAGCTGGCGCGTCCGCTCACCAGCAGCAGCCGGTCGGAGAGCGGCACTCGCCCAGCCAGAAATTCAGTGCCGATCACTTTGTCAACTGCATTGTGGCGCCCGACATCCTCGCGCGCGAGCAAGAGCTTGCCGGCCGCATCGAACAGCGCGGCTCCGTGGAGCCCGCCGGTCCGGTCGAACACGCGTTGATCGCTTCGCAATGTTTCGGGGAGCCCGTGAACCACTTCCGATGCGACCGCGAATGAATCCCTAGGTAACATCGGGCAGCCCTGTATGCGCAACGCGTCGATGGAAGCCTTCCCGCAGACTCCGCAGCTCGATGTGGTGTAGAAATGCCGTTCCAGACGATCGAAATCCACGTCGACCCCGCCTTTCAGGCGCACGGTCGCGGAGTTCTTGGAGACTTGAATATCGAGAATCTGCTCGCGATTCCGAATGATTCCTTCAGTAAATAAGAATCCAGCCGCTATCTCGGAATCCTGGCCGGGAGTCCGCATAGTGATCGAGACGGTCTTGTCGCAAAGCCGGATTTCGAGCGGCTCTTCAACCGCTAGCAGATCCTGGACGGCGACCGACGAATGGTCTTCGACCTTCAGAATCGGAACAGTGAGTATATTGCGGCTCACACCGCAAGGATAGCGAGTTTTACGCCAGATTCGGGATCTTGATGATCTTCTTCTGGATGGCGTATTGAACCAGCTGCGCCTTGTTGTGGATATCGAGCTTGCGCATGAGGTTGAACTTGTGCGCTTCTACCGTCTTGACGCTGAGGTTCAGGTCGCACGCGATTTCCTTCACCGAGTTGCCTTCCGCCAGCATCTTGAGCACTTCGCGCTCGCGCGTAGTGAGCGTGGCGAAGCGAGGCAGACGGTTGGCGGATTTGATGCGGGACCGGAAATCGTCCACAAGCTGCGACAACATGCGCGGGCTCAGGTAGCTTCCGCCGCGGCAGATATCGCGCACCGCGGCCACTAACTGCGCCGAGGGACTGTCTTTCAGTACGTACCCGCTGGCGCCCACTTCCATGCCTTCAACCAGGTAATCTTCGTCGTCGTACATGGTCAGGAACAAAACTTTGGTTTCGGGCCGATTCTTCTTGATCTGGCGGGTTGCTTCGAAGCTGCTCAAACCGGGCATGCCGATATCCATCAGCACGACATCAGGCCGGACTTCGCCGGCTTTTTCCACCGCATCGCCACCATTGGAGGCTTCGGCTACTACTTCCATGTCGGCTTCGGCAGAAATCAGCGTTCTGATGCCTTGGCGGAAGAGTGTGTGATCATCCGCTAACATGATTCGAATCTTTGCCATAACGTTTGCCCGTTACTTCCAATCCTTTAAAAAGTTTTCGGTTCTCCGCTCACTATCAGCACGTGAGACGCTATGCCGGAACCGCTTTCATTCGCCGCGCCCTCCCATGAATCGGCTTCTCGGCGATCGGTTCGATTAAATTCAATTCCGGTGGCTCCTTCGCAACGGGAAGAGTTATTAAGATCTTCGTACCGCGACCTTTATTCCTCCGGTCCGGCGATACATTCCCGTTCTTCGGATAGCTCTTTATGTCAAACCTGCCACCGAGCAGGGCAACGCGCTCCCTCATGCCGGAGAGCCCAAACGAGTCCTTCCGGGCCAGCGCTTCGTCTACCTTAAATCCGACCCCGTTATCTTCAACGGCCAGTCTGACCCATCCATCGGCGGACCCGACGGAAATGTTTACGCTGGAAGCTGCGGCGTGCTTGGCAATGTTGTTGCAGCACTCCTGGACCAGCCGATACACAATGATTTCAGTATGTTGTGGCAGCCTTCCCAGGCGGCTGAGCAGAAGCCGCACGCGAATCGGCTGCAGCCTGCGGAAGCGATTCACCAATTGCCTGAGCGCCGCGCCCAATCCGAGCTGTTCGAGAACGGCCGGACTTAAAGCGGCGATCAGCCGGCGCATCTCCAAAATGGTGCGTTCCGTCAGATCCCGCGCCTCGCGCAGCTTGCCGATCCACTCGGTGTGCTCGGCCGGAAGCGCCTGCTCCAGCAGTTCCATTTGCAGCCGAATGCACAGCAGAGACTGGCCAGCCTCATCGTGTAGTTCACGGCTGATTCGGCGGCGCTCCACTTCCTCGACGTGCAGCATATGCTCGGCGAGCTGCCGGATCTGCTCCTCGCTGGCAGCCAGGTTTTCCATGAGCCGGGCTTTCTCGGCGGCCATCAAACAACGCTCAGCAGCGGCGGCCAAAAGCTCCTGCTCGCGCGGCAGCCACTCATAGGGCTTCGAAAAACCGAACTGCATCACGCCAGCCGTGCGCCCGTCCGCAGCCAGAGGAATGGACCAGCAGACTTTGTGCTTCTGCTTCCAACTCGGCTCCAGCAACAAATTGGCTGAGCCGTCCGCCAGATCGAACTGTCGCGATTGGGACAGCGCCTTCAGCTTGGCGGGACTGCTCGGTACTTCCTCGAGCGTGGGACGAAATTCCTCCTGCCCCGCGCTGGCGCGCAAATCCCAGGCGCTGCGCCGGTCGTTCAACAAATACAGATGCCCGACATCGGCGTGACAGACCTGCACCAGCGCGCCCAGAAACCGGCGCAGCAGCTCGTCCAGATTGCGCGATTCCAGCTCGATCCGGAACAGCTCATAGAAGGCCTGCGTCTCCGCCTCGCGGACCTGATAATACGCGTTGTTCAGCGTCAGCGTAATGCAGAAATGCAACTGTTCCCGCACCCACTGCAGGTTCGCGTATTCGTTGGGGCGCAGCTTGCGAAGCAGCGGCGTCAGCAAGGAATCATATTCCTGAAGCGCCTCTACTACCAAGCTCGGCGGCAGGTTCAATTTGGCTAAGCGACGACCGTTGTATTCCACCTGTTCGATGAACTTGAGTGGCGGCTCTCCACGCGCGAGGATACGCGCCGCAGCAACCGGCGTCAGCGCTGCCAGAGCCGACAGCATCTTGGG
>Ga0335078_10002273_pt1 | contig 29142 bp, 30 predicted proteins | sample Lox_Sample_32_FD_206711 | JGI IMG/M metagenome (GOLD analysis project Ga0335078, IMG submission 206711) | Soil microbial communities from Loxahatchee National Wildlife Refuge, Florida, United States - Lox_Sample_3.2 | ecosystem: Environmental > Terrestrial > Soil > Wetlands | place: USA...
GATGTCCTCAACCTGATACTTCAGAGATCGTCCTCCAACTGGGCAGGGTACGCTTTGAACGGGACTCAACCATTCAACGTGGTCTCCGGCCTCTTCACGGTGCCGACCACCCAGTATTATTCCGGCGGAAGTGGCCTGGAGGTGGTCGCTCAGTGGGTGGGATTTGGAGGAAGCGAACCTTGGTGGAACGAACCTCCGACAAAGTCGGGTCCCGGTTTCTCCGGCAACGCGATTTGGCAAGCGGGAGTATCTGAGTTGAGAGACGCGGGTACTTCAAACTGTCCGCCCGGATCCAACACCCTTCTCATCGCGATGTGGTACCAAATCTTGCCGACTGGTCCGGAATACATCCTTCCGAGTGGTTGCTCGATTAATGGTCAAGGCAATACGCTTTACGCGACCCCGTGGGAGCCAAAGCCGGGCGATCAAGTATCAGTCACTCTGACGATGTGGTACAGCTTCCCCACTGCGGTAGAAATGGGAAACGTAACCTTCACGGATTTGACCAATTGCCCGAAAAGCGGTTGCAACACCACCTCTGGCCTGGTGGGAGACGGCGTTTGTCTCACTTCTAATTATAGGTGTCCGGGCAGCGGAGAAGGCACTCCGTATTTTCCGCAATCTAACGATATAGAGTGGATCGTGGAGGCGCCCTTGTGGCCACAAAATCCGGTTGGGTACATGCCTCAGATGACCTCTAACGTCCCTTTTGTCAACGAGTATTATGTAGGAAATGGCTACAAGACACCGCAGTTTTTGAATGCCTCGAATCAGATTCTGCAGTGGGCAGGCTATGGCCCGGGGCAGTATCTCTGTCCAGGAAGCTTCGGAGGGAACGGGACCTTTGCGGTCAGCTATTCAACCACGGGGTGCTAGTAAAGCGCCGAAGGATGAAAGAGGGATTCGAGGCGCTTCTCCTTGGCTCCTTCGTTACTGCGAAAAAAACTCGGATCCAAAAAGATCGCTGGGTCAGAAACCCAATCCCCAACCGTTGTTCGCCTCTTGGGCAAACCTGGGTTATCTCTGCGGATACTCGACAGTCACTTAGCGGTGGCATGTTGTAGGTATTGGATATGGCCGAAGGTCTCCCGCCCCGACCCCGCCTAGATTGGAGGGTTATCGCGGTCGCGGCACTCGCCGGAGTGGTCGCGGTGGCTGGAGTGTGGAGTTACGAGTCTGTGCGTCCCGTTGCTTCCAATCCTATTCATTATGTGACCATCTTCTCGGGAAGGCTCACGGCGGGAGCGATTGTCAATTCGACCGATTGTTACCCGTTTCGTTCGCCTTGCAATGCTACTCAGTCTCCTCAAATCTGGCTTCCGATCAACTCCTCGGGGTACTTGGGAACTGTTCTGGTCAGCCTGAACCTCACTCTTGGGCCGAACTGCACGGAAGTGGACGTAGGGGGTCCTGATGACCACACCCCCTGCTACTACGTCCTCTTCGTGAGTTCCACCAATCCAGTCGGTATGGGATACCAGCTCGCGTCCAACGTCTCCGTGTATCCTCCGACGGGCTCAGGCACGTGGGAAATGCCTTCGAGCGGTAGTGGACCAATAGTCTCATTGCGATTGGTTTCGCCGTTTGGATTGCTCGGGATAGGATCATGGTCTTCTCCACCGTTCGCCGCCTCCCTCACGGTCAACGCGGAGACCGGTTAGCAGGTCGAGTTCGGAGGCCTGGACGAGGATCTGGAGGTGGTCGCCACCCCGACAAGGACGTTCACTCTCCTAGAGGGCACACGAGAGCCGGTCACGACCATAGGGGCCCGGACGAGCGCGCAGCGGAGCGGACGTTCGGTGACCTAGGCACACATGTGAAGGATGCCCAGGTGGTGGTCGCGAAAGCGCAGGGACTGGCCGAGAACCCCAGACCTTGAGCCGCGTAGAGCGCGTGGAGCGTGCTGCTGAGATCATTCTTTGGTTGATTCGTGATGCCCGTAGCGAGCCTCGAAAAACACTACGGGGCGAATTAAATCGACCCATAGTGACAGTTTACAACTCCTCTAACAAACTCCGGAAGCGGGCAGCGTCTCCCATTTGTCCGGACGGTCGTCGATTGAGGAGTATTCCGGAACCCTCCGGCACGTCAGAGAGATGCCCACGCGGGGACCGCCCGGCCCGCGAGAGGGCCGAAAGGTCATATGAGGCCCAGAGTAGGTCTGTGACGACCAGAACGGGCCCGTAGTATAGTATGGGGCTAATTATTTAGTCCCATAGGTAGCGAGAATCGGCCTGGGTGCGACGAATTTGGCACAGCGTGGTTTGGACACACATTGCCTTACTCTCAAGGCTATAGTCGGGCCTGCATTCTGATGGAGACCCATGGCTGAGCTTCCCACGCTCCTTACTGCATGCACGCCCCGACCGGAGATTCTGAAGGGGTCCATGGTCGACGACCCCTACATGGCCGATTTGGGCTTGGTCGTCGAGAGCAACGCGCCCAAGTCCTATCAAGATCCCGCGGTCTTCTTCAGAAACACATACCCTACCGAAGGACTGCGCACCGTCGCTCGCGAGACCTTCACGCGACTCTCAGGAAAAGGGGCCGGTTCCCCTGTCCTCCGTCTTGAAACAAGCCTTGGGGGTGGGAAGACCCACACGTTGATTGCATTGTACCATCTCGCCACCAACCCCGAGGCCTGCCCGGCCGAGGTGTCGGAGATCCTGGGGAAGGTCCCGCCCACAAGAGCTCGGGTCGTCGCCATCATCGGCACTGACCTTTCCGTCACCCCAACGGAAAGCAGTGAGCCACGAACGATCTGGGGCTACCTTGCCCAGAAAATGGACAACTGGGGACCGAAGTCGCCTCTCTGGGAAAGCGACCGAAAGCGGATTGCGCCCGGTAAGTCCGACCTTCAGGAGGTGCTTGGTAGTAAGCCGATTCTCCTGCTGATGGATGAGCTTGCAGAATACTTGGTTAAGGCATCGGCGGTGGATGTAGGGGAACAAAGCAATCTCGCGGAGCAGTGTGGAGCGTTTCTTCAGGAACTCACCCAAGCAGTCGCGGCGTTGCCTCGCGCCTGTCTGGTCATCACGACTCTTCGGCCCGACGATCCGTTTGGAGAAGGCACGAAAGAAATTCACCAGACACTGGATAAATCAATTCGTCGTATTATTGCCCAAGAAGCGAAAAGCGACAGCCAAGTTATCCTTTCTCGATTAGAGCGCCCCATCACTCCGACTGGACCCACCGAGTTTGCTGCCGTCGTGCGCCACCGGCTCTTCGAGAGAGTGGACCCGGATGCAGCAGAGCAGGTCGCCCGTGCGTACGCCTCATCTCTGCAACGCCCGGAGGTGCGCGACAAAGTAGTTCCCCATGCGATTGACCCGAAATACCTCGAGACCTTGCGTGACGCCTACCCGTTTCATCCAGAGCTGATCCAGATTCTTCGTACCAAGACGAGCAGTATTCAGTCGTTCAATCAAACACGTGGAGTCCTTCGGCTGCTCTCTGCCGTCCTTCGAACCGTTTGGAAAGATGCGGGAACACCCTTGTTGATTCATCCGTTTCACATCGATTTGTCGGACTCCACTACCTATGAGGAGCTGGTTTCTCGGTTGAACAAGGGCGAGTACCGCTCGGCGCTCACAGCCGATCTCATAGATCCCAAGGGAACCCCTCGGGCACGTCCCATCGATGAGAGCTTCTCGGAACCGTGGGGAAGTCGTCTCATCACGACAACCTTCCTTCACAGCCTGGTTGGATATGTAGCGCCTGAGGTAAGAAAAGGGGCCACAGAACCGGATCTAATTCTGGCATGCTATCGCCCTGGGGACGACCCCAAAACGCTCGAGAATGCCCTCAAGTCCCTGGAAGAGACTTGTTTCTACTTCGTCCGAAGCGGTCCTTACTTTGTTGTCAGCACAGAGCCATCGCTCAACCTCGTGGTAAAGAACGCCCAGGACATCGTTCGTCAGACTGCCATCAAAGAGGAGCTCGAAGACAGGATCGACCGTTTGTTTGGAAGTCGCCGTTTCTTCGAACCTCGGCTGTTCGCAAACGAGCCCTCTAAGGTACCCGATGACACCGGAAAACCAAAGCTCACTGTCATTCACTTCAACGATGCTACAGCCAAAGCGACTCAAGGCTCGCCACCCCCCGAAGTGGCCGCGATGTATGGTCAAAGCGGCTCTCAGGGAAAGCCGCGGCTCTATCCCAACAATGTGGTCTTCCTTGTTGCGGACGCCGCTGAAATTGAGAAGATGCAACTGAAGACACGAGAGTTTCTCGCTTTGCAGAGCCTGACGGCTGCAGGGTCGGTTTCACAGGTGGCTCTCAATCTCTCGCCTACCCAAAGGAATGCGCTCGAGGGTCGAAAGAAGGAGTGTGATCTGTATGCCAAGGTGGCAATCGCGTTAGCGTACCGCCACCTCTACGTCCCCTCCGCCCGTCGAACTGAGTCGTCTTCGCTGCGTCACCTTGTCCTCCGTGCAACCGAAGTCGATGTCACCCCGTGGTTGAAAGCAGGAGAATCCGAGGAACGGTACCTTGTCGAATTCCTAGTTGCTCAAGGAGTGGCACGAACCGCCGACGAAAGCCCACTCTCCCCGGACTTCGTCCTCGAAAGCCTTTGGCCCAAGAATCAAGACTCGATGGGGGCGGATGAATTCAAGCGTTTATTCTACACCCATCCTGAGGCAGGGATCCACTTTTCCGAGGATCTCATCAGCAGAACCCTCCGGGCCGGACTTGAGAAGGGCACATGGTTTGCAACCTCGGAAGGTCGGTTCTTTGACAAGACAAACACGACGCAATTCGCCGGGGGTTTTCTCTCCACGACCCAGGTTGTTCTCGCCGACAGCGCCGAAGGAAGGCGACTCTGGGGACAGTTCAATTGCCCCGAGTGTGGGAAGCGTCTCACTTCTTGCACTTGCAAGGAGCGCGTTCCCCTCTGCGAGAACTGTGGTAAACCGGTCCATCCGGGACCTTGTCGTCCCGGCGACGTTATGGTTCGTACTGTCGTACCGCCGCTTCCCCAGCTCGAGGTTCAGAGCGTCAAACTCGAGCGCGCAGCGCGAGACCTCGAAGCCCGGTGCAAGGACCAGAAGATCAGCTCCGTCGCGGGAATTGATTTTCACGCGAGAACACGCGAGGGTCTACTGAAGTTGACTTCAGCATTCCCGCAACTTCACCCCGCTACGATTACGGTCAAAATCGACGCAACCATCTCTCACGAACACACGGGGGGTAACCATCTCCAAATCGTGTATCGGGGGGATCTTCAGGGGTTCAACTCGATCAAGACGGTCGTGTCTAACTACGAAGCACGCACCGAGTTCGACCGGAGAGAGCTCTGGGTCGAGGTCCGCTTCCTCGAACCCAAGGACCCCACCGAGGTTCTCGAAATGTTGCGACGCAAGGTTGGACCCTTCACGGAAGAGTCATTGTTCGACGTGGCACTAATCCAACAGACCACAGTAGAGAAGGGGCCTCCACGGCTTGCCGGAATCGATAGTGGGTCGGGGTAGCGATGAAGGCCGCGTCACATCGGCATCGCACGAGAAAGGACAGAGTTTATGGGTTTGAATTGAGGGTGGTACCGGCGAAGGACGGAACTTATCGCCTCTCGTTGCTCGAACATCCGCCCGTTGATTCCGCCTCGAGAGCGGCAGGCGCGGCCTCACCTCGTAGCGCCCTGATGGGGTGGCATCTTCAGGTGGCTGAGGGGGCTGTTCGGACAACACTAGAGCGATGCGGATATCGGGGAGTCGATTTGCGCTGGTCCCGGCGCATCCCTTTCTATCTTCCCGAAGAAGAGGGCATGAGACTAGATCTGCTCTTCCGAGCCATTTCAAGGCTGAACAAGCGGACTAGGATAGAGGATGTCATCATTGGATTGCGCAGCATGGGTCGAGAGGAGCTCTCGTACTGGCACGCGAAGGCTACGCATCTAAACGGGGGGCGCCCATCCGATGCGATCCGTGCGTTTCGCCTCCTTTTTGGCGGCGTGGAATGAGCGCTGGACCGGCCCAAGGGCGAAGAGAGTCCAAGAGTACATCGGGAACGAAGGGTCGACCCGGTGTCTTTCTAGAAGATGATTGCCCAATCAGCGAAATCGGCGTGGAATGCAATCGAGAGAAAGCGCATCTGGCTCCGTTTCCCGCGCCTGTTAGATTGCACATATGGTGGGCCCGAAGACCGCTGACCGTTAGTCGAGCGGCTGTTATCGGCTCGCTTCTGCCAGTGGGAACAGACCGAAAGGCGTTCTTGCGTCTTTGCGGGGTATCGGGGAATCCGGTTCAGGATCGGGCGCGAATCGATGAGGCGAACCGAATCGGTGTTACCCTAGAGAGTGGATACGCATCCGACCGGGCTTTCAAGGCCAAAGTTCCCGAATCGAGTCTTGCTACCTTCAGAAAGGTCCTGAAGCAGCTTTGGGGCATCGAATCACCGATGGTCTTGGATTCATTCGCCGGTGGGGGGAGTATTCCACTTGAAGCATATCGCATGGGCTGCAATGGAATCGCGAACGAGCTCAATCCAGTCGCGTCTGTAGTTGAGAGAGCCACATTGGAATACCCCGTGATCTTCGGCTCGGGATTCGTTGGCGAAATCCGGGATTGGGGCACAAAGATCGAACAGACTTTGGAAGAGCGACTCAACGCGTACTTCCCCAAAGGTCCCGGGGAGACCGTCTTCGGTTACATTTGGGTCCGTACTGTCCAATGCAAGGACTGTGAGCTTCGCGTGCCGCTCGCTCCGAACTGGTGGCTGGACACGGAGAATGGCGTCGGGCTCCGGCTGTCGTTCCCGGATCGTGGAGAGGGCAATGCTTGCGTTTTCCACGTTATCAAGAAGTCATCGACATTCGATCCCGGTAAGGGAACCATTGCGCACGGAGTGGCACTCTGCCCTCGATGCCACCTTCCCCTAGACGACGATTACCTGAAATCCGAGGCTCGGGCCGGAAGGATGGGTCACCAACTAGCGGCAGTTGGATTCAGGCACGAGGGGAGAGAAGGGCGTCTCTTCAGATCAGCCAACGCGCAAGACTTGGAGGGTGTCTCTCTGGCAGAGAAGGCGCTCAGCGCGGCATTACCTGATTGGCGGGCAAAGGGCCTCCTTCCCGAGGAAGAACGTTACATCGGTCCGGCCGATCGAAGTGCCAACTATGGCGTACTGCAGTGGTACCAAATGTTCAACCCCCGGCAGCTTCTAGTCCACCTGACCACCCTTGAGACAATCCTAGGACTCGACTGGGGCGATGTAAGGGATTCGAAGAAGAAGGAAGCGCTCAAGGTTTACATGGCCATGGTATTTGACAAAACGCTCGACTGGAACTCCACCGGAACAACTTGGCATCCGAATCGCGCTATCCTTGGCCATACGTTTCAGCGGCATGACTTCGCTTTCAAGTGGAGCTACGGCGAGATGGATGGTGCCAGCCGGCTCTGGGGGTTCGGTGTTTCGCAGGTATCTGACGCTTACAAGGGCATCGTGGACCTGATCTCGCCTGGATCCTCAGCGCCGCCCTTGATCCTAGCGGAAGACGCACGATCCCTTCCGATGGTGGGAGATCGCTCTGTTGCGGCTGTCGTTATCGATCCACCGTACTATGACAATGTGATCTATTCAGAACTATCCGATTTCTTCTATGTCTGGATGAGACGCTGCTTGCGGGATGTCTTCCCAAGCATGTTCTCGTCAGAGCTTACGGACAAAGAGAACGAAGCTGTCGCGAACGTCGCACGGTTTAAGTCCGCCCACCGCGGCAAAGCTCGGGACCTCGCGAAGCGGGATTACGAGGCCAAGATGCAAGCAGCATTCCTCGAGTGCGCCCGTGTCTTGCGAGACGATGGGGTCCTAACAGTCATGTTTACGCACAAGCAAGTGGAGGCGTGGGACACGCTTTCGGCAGCCCTCTTCACTTCCGGATTCGAAGTAACAGCATCTTGGCCCATTCACACTGAGAGTCAACGCAGTCTCCATCAGGCAAAGAAGAACGCCGCTGCCTCCACCATCCTCCTCGTGTGTCGCAAGAGGCCACCGCACTCTGTGCAGGCTTGGTGGGAGGATCTTCAGGAGGACCTAGATCAGGAAGTCCACCAGCACGCGGAAGAGTACGTCAAACGAGGACTCAAGGGCCAGGACATCTTCATCGCGTGCTTCGGCCCGGCACTTAGGGTCGTCTCTGAACATTGGCCCGTTCGTTCGAAAGACGGCCAAGTGATACGGCCCGATCAGGCCTTGGATCGCGCTAGGCAGGTGGTGGCAGATTGGTTCCTGGACAGGATTGCAGCTGGCAAGGGCAAGGATGTCGATTCCACCACCCGCTTCTACGTCCTTGCTTGGCATATCTTCCAAGCCAGGGAATTTCCCTTTGACGAGGCGCGAAAGCTCGCAATGAGCCTCGGAGTCGACATGGATCAAATGACTGCGCACAAGGTGGTGGAAAAGCGGGGCCAGGGCGTCAGGCTTCTCATGCCACGAGACCGCGTTCGACTGAGAGCGATCCATTCAGAGGACAAGAGCTTCGACTGGGACCTCGACTATATTCACGCAGCGATTTCGACCTACGAGGATGGAAAGGGGGCAGCGCTGAGTCGATTTCATCAACGGACCGGTGCCCTTCAACGGGAAGGATACCGCGCAGCCATCGGGCTTCTATTGGATGTGCTACCGCGTGTCGCTGAAGTGAGTGAGTACAAGGCGCTGGACGAGATGTGGCAATCGAGCCTACAGTCACAGGTTGTCCGTCGTGTGCAGCGAACAGACTTGACCGGGGAGACGCAGCGCAGGCTCGACGATCTCTCTGAGGACGAATCTGAAGACGATGCAGACGAAAACGTCGAAGAGAGCTAGCGACTGTGTCTCTACGCGATAACTCCTATCAAGTCCAGTACATCTCGGGCGTAGACAACCTAGTCGAACAGTTCTACATTCCAAGCCTCAAGCAAGCTCGGCTCTATCAACGCCGGACCGGATATTTCAACGCTCGATCGCTCGCACTTGCGTCTCGAGGCTTTTCCGCCCTTCTTCGCAAGCCTGGGGCAAAGGTCCAGCTCATTTGTAGCGTGGAGCTCGATCGAGAAGAAGCCGATGTACTAGGCGACCCTGACGCCTTCGTCGCGCGGCAAGCGGTCGAAGTTCTCCAATTACTGGAGGAACCAAAGGATGCGATCGAGAAGAAGCGATTGGGGTTACTCGCGAAGCTGCTCCAAGAAAATCGTCTCGAAATCAAGGTGGCGGTACCTCGAACGGGTGGAATATACCACGAGAAGGCGGGGATTTTCACGGATGGGGAGGGGAATCGCGTCGCCTTCAATGGCAGCGGAAACGAAACCCCGGGAGGCTGGCTCCGCAACACTGAGTCCTTTCATGCGTTCACCAGCTGGGAGGACGCCAGACATGTCCGACCTGAGGTAGAGACCTTCGAACGTTTGTGGTCGAATACCCACCCGGGAACAACAGTAGTCAAACTTCCTGACGCCATCCGGCGCGGAATTCTCCGGTTCGTCACCTACGCCCCGGAGGAAGGCGAGCCGTCAGATCCCGGCGATCCACTCGGTCAAAGATCGCCCTTTGCCTGGACGCCTGAATTAGCTTATGTGTTTGAGGCACCACGCCTCTGGAATCGCGAGGATTTCGCGTATGCCGAGACCGGTATCACTCCCTACGAACATCAGGATTACATTGCCTCAACTGTTCTCGGAAGTTGGCCTCCACGATTCCTTCTCGCCGACGAAGTCGGCCTGGGGAAGACGATCGAGGCTGGTCTCATCCTACGGGGACTGAGGGGTGCGGGTCACCTCAATCGTGTTCTAATCTTGGCCCCCAAGAATCTCCTTCATCAGTGGCAAGAAGAGCTCCTTACCAAGTTCAACATCGATGCGTGGCGTCTCGAGGGCCGACACGTGGTCGCCCCCAAGCGGTCCCCCGACGAGCGCGCAGAGCGAGAAGAGGTCGATGCAGAGAATCCATTTCGATCTAAGCCCATTCTTATCGTCAGCAGTCAGCTCCTCCGCGCTGAAGAGAGGGTCCGCCAAGCCCTGGCTCTAGAGTACGACCTTGTCGTGGTGGACGAGGCTCATCACGCTCGGGCCCGAGGAAGAGCGGGGAAACGCCTCACGAATCGCCTCCTAGAAGCGCTGCAAGAACTCCGCCTTCGGACGCAAGGACTGCTTCTTCTGACCGCGACTCCAATGCAACTGGATCGTAGAGAACTCTGGGATCTCCTCAGTCTCCTAGAGCTTCCTGGACGATGGCAGGATGAGGATCAGTTCGACAAGTTCTACCAACAACTTTCGGCGAATCGACCTGATTGGCCCCTCGTCTTCTCGCTCTTGGAGGACGCCCGAAATGCTTGGAGTACGGACGGTTCGCTCCTTTCGGACCTGAGGGAGGACTATCCCGGGGTCAACGTTCATGCGCTTCTCGGAATCGTGGAGAATTCCGAATCAGGACGCGTCGACGAGCTAACAGAACGAGACTTGGAGGCGTTGAAGGTCCTTTGTTATCGGATGGCTCCCTTGTACCGTTTGGTCTTCCGGAATACGCGGGAGCTTCTCAAGCGATACAAGGCGGAGGGCAAGTTTCAGGGCGGCCTCGCGGAAAGGGACACCAGCACACACGTCGTTCCAATGGATGGTACGCCCACCGCAACCGGAACTTCGTTCAGCCCCCTGTCAGAATGGGGACTTTACCAACGGATCGGAGACTACGTCGCAGATGCGTATACGCGCTACGAAGGGATCCAGACCGGTCTCGGCTTCGTGATGGTGACTTACCAGAAGCGGCTCACATCGAGTTTCTATGCGATCCGTAAGAGTCTCGAGCGCAGGCAAGTGGCTCTCCGCCGCCTCGTCGAAACTCAGGACACAACTCAGTTGCAGCCCTCGGACGAGGACCTGTCCGAGGAGGACGACATAGAGGTTCAGGAGGAAATTCAGGAAGCAGCGCGATCCGATCTGTCTTCCCGCGCACGCGCGATTGCCGGCGAGGCCGAGAAGGAACTCGAGTTCCTTCAGACGTTTTTGGAGGACTTACAGGCTCTTCAACGGGACTCGAAAGCGGAACATCTGGAAGAACTCCTACGTGATGAGTTTGGCCGTGGTACTCTCCAGGTAATCGTCTTCTCGCAGTTCAAGGACACGGTCGACTACCTCCTCGACAGGTTGCGTCCAATCTACGCTGAGCGTCTCGGATCGTTCACGGGAGAGGGGGGCCGGTATTGGAGGTCTGGGCGCTGGGTCCCCTGCCCGAAGCAAGAGATTCAGGAACGGTTCGCGGATCCTCGTGACGAACTCTCCCTGCTAATCTGTACCGACGCGGCTAGCGAGGGACTGAATCTCCAAACCTGCCACGTGTTGATTAACTACGATCTTCCGTGGAATCCCATGCGTATCGAACAACGCATAGGGCGGGTAGACCGCATCGGTCAGGAAGCCCCCCGAGTGCGGGTGCATACCATGCTGTACGGGCAAACGGTGGAGGGTCGCGTCTACCAAAGATGCCTTGAGCGAATCGGCGAATTCCGAACCGCTCTCGGACATCTTCAACCCATTTTGCAGGAAACGGCCCGAATCATTCGCGAAGCGAGTATGTCAAGTGACGCAGCAAAGCGGGAAGAAATCCTCAACGGGATTGACCAGAGATATGATGCGGAGTCCCGTTCAGTTGCAGAGATTGACCAAGTACTTCGGAGCGAGAGATTGCTACGCAGCTACAGGCCACGACTTCCGACTGCATCTCAATCGGTTCCGCTTTCCCAACGGGAACTCGAGGATGCGGTAGGGCCAGTTCTCGCACAGCAGGGTTGGCAGAAGGAAGACGGTGTATGGACCGACGGCCTTCGTCGGGTCACGTTCGATCCGTCTCTCAACGACCGAAAGGTCACCGACGCCACATACGTATCGCACATCTACTCGCTTGCATCGCTGTTTCCTTCGGGCCAACCCGAACCGCCGACTGAATTCTACGACGGCCACCGTCGAGTCATCCGACTGCTTCAGGAAGGGGTGGTTGGTTATGTTGTGGAGTTAGGCAATGAATTTCACTTGGCCAGCACCTACCGCGACCTCTCGAACCCGATGGGTCCTGTTTTCTCAACCCTTGCAGAGGTCCAGGCGGCACTCACATTTCGGCTTGACCAGCACCGTCAGAGCTGGATCGACGAGCAGCGACAAGCTTGGCAGCGCCGGTACACAAATTGGGAATCTCGGGCCAGACTTTACCTGGATCGAGTCGCGGCGTGGCGTTGGAAGCTAATGCGTGCTCAGGCCGATAGCGGCGGTGCCCCTTCGTACGAATCGTTCCTTAGCGCATGGACAAAATATCTCCACGAGTCGGAGCGGGATGCCGCGAACCGGCTGTCGACATTGTTGAACTACCGACCTCCTCCGGAAATCATAGATCATACAACTCGAGGCAGAATCTCGAAGGAAGGTCCTCGAAACGCCCGGACGGAGCAAGCGCTTCTGCATGAACGACTTGAAATCGACCGTCATCTGGAACTCTACTCGCAGAGTGCGGCTAACTGAACCATATTCTGTGAACGAGGGCCCCAACGAGACTCCCTCATACGCTTGAGCGCGACGGTCCGCTTGAGACGGCCCTCGCAGGTGTTGCCCTGAGACGAGTCCCGCTGGGGCGTGAGACCGAAAGGGCCCCTCCCGCTTGACAGTTGCGCCGGGGCCCCAGAAAGACTCCCTCAACCATGCGTTTGCGGCAATCCGCGGTTACGGAACCCGCAACTATTGCCCTGAGGCGAACCCTTCTGGAGCGTTCGACAGATAGGGGCGGCGCTGCTTCAGGATTGCGTAGATGATTCTCAGCAGCTTGTGCGCTCCGACCACCGTCCCGCGCATCTTACCCTTGCGACGAACCACACGACGCACGAGCTTCGCGACCTCTCCCTTCGGGGCATGAACACGGTGAGTCCACGACGCCGCGACGAGGAGGGCTCGAAGACTGCGATTCACGTCCTTCTTGAGCTTGCCGTGATAGAGGGTGTCGGCCGATTGATGGGTCGTGGGGCAGAGTCCGACGTACGACGTGAGCTTGTCCACGTTAGGAAAGCGGTCGATCGGGCAGAGGAAGCCGGCTATTCCCACGGCCATTAACTCGCCGATTCCGGGTATCGATTTCAAGAGCTGAGCATCCTCGGACTTGAGGAACGCCGCGTGGATCTCCGCGTCGAGTTCCTTGCACTTTCGTTCAAGGTCATCCATCGTGTCGATTGCCCTGTCGAACTCGGGGATTCCATGTTTCCGTAACTTCTCGCGTTGCGGCCTATGCTGAAGGGCCCCTTTGCCGTAATCGACACCCCGTTCCGCTAGACGCGCGTACGCATGACGCATGATCGAGGACTTCATCCTCGCGTAGAAGTCCCGTTCGAGGTAGAGTCTACGAAGGGCGCGGACCTCGGGAGGGGGGACGAACGTGAGCGGAATCGAATCCAATCTGAGGAGATTTGCAAGTGCCGCCGAGTCGACCTTGTCGGTCTTGATACTAGCTTCGGCGATGAGTCGCGTCCTCAGCGGGTGGGAGACCACAACCTCTGCTCCGGTGGAGACTGCGGCTTCGTAGTACCGCTCCCAGACGGAACACGCTTCGAGCACAACCTTTGTGGGCTTGGGCAGCCGCGAAAGGAACCTCGTCAATTCTTTCGGATCCGGCCCAAAGCTCGCCTGACGAATTCGCTTCCCAAGGGGATTTACGGCGGTCGCCACTACCAGCTTCCGGTGCACGTCCAGACCAGCAAACGTCTCGGTCTTCATTGACCTGCCCCGGGGGCAGTCAAGTCTAGCGGAATCGATAAGGATCGATCACGCAAGCAGAGGTTGGGCTGGACGGCAACTCGAGTGCCTTTTGTCCGACTCGAGTGTCAACGAGACCCAAAGGGATCCCTTTTGTACTTGAGACGTATCCCCTGCCGTGGCTGCGGCAACCAGCACGACAGCGCTGGTCCAACTTTCTCCGTTACACCCGGTTGCCGGGGGCTCTGTAGATTCACTGTCCGATGCAGTGAGCAGCCACCCTGATCGTGAGCTCAATGACCTCTTCGAACGTTCCCAGCGGGTGTTCGACGAGATCGCAAGTCGGTGCCTTCCCCGGTGGGTAGTCACGTTCTCGGGCGGTAAGGATAGCACCCTGACTGCTCTGCTCGCGGTTGATTACATCACGCGGATGGATTCACCGCCCCGTTTAGATGTCGTATACTCAGACACTTTGCTTGAAATCCCAGCAATGCGTCGTGCGGCGGGGTTATTCCTGGGTCACTTGCGGAGAGTCGGGCGGGCGAACGAGCTCCCCGTCCATGTCAGGATCGTGCGACCCGAGGTGGAAGACCGCTTCTGGGTTCGAATGATTGGGAAGGGTTACCCGCCCCCGAAGCCAAAGTTTCGCTGGTGCACTCGGCGTCTGAAGATTTCTCCTGCGGCTCCCTTTGTCAAAACAGGCCTGCCTACGGCCGTTCTCACTGGTGTAAGATATGGAGAGAGCACGCAACGTACCGGCCGCCTAGTTGCATCATGCACCAATGGAGGTGAGTGCGGCCAGGACTACTGGGCTCAGAGAGGCCCGAAAGGGTCCAGTATCACTTACTTCGCTCCCATTATCGAGTGGAGGACATGCAAGGTCTGGGATTTTCTCCACTTCGTTGCTCCCCGGGCAGGATGGCCAACTCAGGAAGTCTACGCGCTCTATGGAGACACAACCCTCAGGTTCGGGTGCTGGACGTGCACCCTAGTTCGCCGAGACAGGACAGTCGAAACCCTCATCGACCGCGACCCCGGAACTCCCCTCGAGAAGCTCCATGAGTTTCGAGAGTTCATCTGGGACGAGAGCAGGAAGCCCGAGAATCGCCTCTGGAAGGATGGTCACCTCGCAGGGCTCACCCTCGAGTTTCGCAAGGTGCTGTTGAGTTCCCTACTCGGCCTGCAGAGGGAAGTCGGCAAGGAGCTGATTTCAGGGGCCGAGATCCGCGCTATCCATGCGCTGTGGAACGCCAAAGAGTGTGCTGGCTAGAACGTCTCTCCGATCTTCACCCTCGCCTCTTGGACGTGGGCCGAGTCGAACACGTCGGGACCGGAGACGAACAGTTCCTCAAGGAACGGCTCTCCCAATCGGGCCTCACTCAGCTTGTGGAGTACAATTTCCCTGAGCAGCCTGGCCGGCACGAGATAAACGCGGTCGAGGATCGTATCGCGACAGCCCTGCTTTATGGATTCGATGGCGGAACGATAGTCCCCCGGGAAACTGGAGGATATGACCAGAAGATGGAGCTTCTCGCAACCAATTCCCCTGAGCTGCCGGCTATATTTCTTCGCATACTCCGCCAATGCCCGCTGGTCTTTCGCAGGCAGGGAGTATCCGGCTGCTGCGACCTTGGCATCGACTACAAGAGCGTACTTCGGAGAAACAGGGGGGAAGGCAATCGCATCCGGCTTACGCTGACCGGGCTTCTTTGAACCCAATCTTCGAGTCCTGAACCCCGCCGCTTCCAACGCCGTCGCGACTGCGAGTTCGAATGCCGTTTCGACACGATGTCTCTTCTGAGCACGTGTCCCCCTTCCCGGGGCGTACTTCGCTTCGGCGTGGGGCCCTCCCCCCGCCAAGAGCTCGAGATCCTGGAGTAGCTCGAGAATAGGCGGGAAGGCCGGTCGCCTAGGCATGTCTGCTTCCTCCTCGGACGATTTGGGCGGCGAACTCGGTAAGCCTCATACCGCGCTTCTTCGATACTCGAGTCGCCTTTCGATACTCCGATTCGTTAAGCGACACGATAGCTACGCCGGTTTCTATCCTGATTACGGCGGAGGGGAAGGCTTTCCGAAGTCCGATGGTAAGACGGCGGGCCGCATCGGGATCGCGAGGCGCATTGAAAGGCATTGCGACCACATACAGGTGCTCTCTCCTCGGTCGTCCGGCGCGGACCAACTTGAGAGCTGCAATCACAGTGTGACCCTGGCGAGTGAATCGCACGGCGTCCTTGAGCTCGTGAGTCGTGAGATGATCCTTCCAAATCGCTGACGCGAGACGCCGCTGCTGGGATGGTTGCCGCACCTTGGACAACCAGAAGGCGTCCATCACCCGATCCAGGCGACGTTCCTTGAACAGCGTCCTGACCGTCGGGTCAAGGCTCTCTATGGCCAGGAACTTCACAAGCATCCCAGGAGAGACATCGGCCAGTCGCGCGACATCCTTCGTGGAGCCGTACGACGAAACCAGTCGGCGAATGGAATCCGAGATGGACACTAGGTCGAGGCTCCGCCTCCTTCGGCGAAGCCCCGCCACAACGTTCGCGAGGTCCGAATCAACAGTCATTCTCAATGGGTTCTGTAGCCCTTGTCGCGGAGCCACTCAACAATCGCGCGGGCAGCAGTTGATTCAACGTCGAGGTTCATTCTCCTCGCGGCGGCCGACAGAGATTCGAACGGCTGTCGCGGAAGAATGATGGTCACTCGGTACTCGGTTCTTTGCTCGGTCGCCTCCTCGATAAGCCTGCTCGCCGAAGCGTCAGGCTCCGCCGCGGAGTACGACATGAGACGCGACTTCTGGTCGCTCCTCATCTTCGGGAGATGGGTGGCGATCTCCTTGGCCTTCTCGGCGTCTCCAGCGGCCGCGATTAGTGCTCGCTGCGCGTCGTAATGGGTAATCCTCTTTGATTCGACCAGTTCGAGAACGGGGTCCGGGAGCTCGTCCAGACGAAGATACTTGTAGATCGTTGGCGGGGTGAAACCGAGAATCCCGGCAATGCGTGGGACGCTCTTTCCATACTTCTTGTAGAGTATGCCGACGGCTCGAACGGCGTCCTTGAAGGGGAGTGGTCGACGTTCCAGATTCTCCGTCAGGGACAGAATCAGTTTCTTTGTGGGATCCAACTTCTCATAGACCCTGGCAGGCGCCTCCGGCCCCCACCTGTTGGTGGCCCGAAGTTGTCTCAGTGCCCGTAGCCGCCGCTGACCTACGATCAGCTCGAAGCGCTCGCCGCTCTTGACGACAACAAGAGGTTGGAGCAGACCAACTTTCTCGATGCTCGCTGCGAGCTCGGAGACGTCCTCGTCAATGTTCGTCTTTCGTACATTCTGCGAGCTGACATCAATAAGGTCGATCTCGACATTCTGACTTTCGGGTTCCTCGTCGGTCACCTCGTCTCGCCTCCAGTCTTATTCCTCTACTCCACCGACAATTCAGTCGAACCCATATCGAACGAGGAGCATGAGTTCTCTGAGAAGGTCTATCTCGTTGTGACGTACAATCTGGTCGAGGAGATCCTCGTTGCCGGTCGCGAGATAGTTTGCCCAGATTCTTGGAACCTGCGCTCCCGACGTGATTTCGTCACCGAAATAGGTCTCCGGATCCGGCAGCAACTCCTCGAGCTTGGGCCACTTTAAACCCTCGTTGTCAGCTCTTCGCTTCCACGGCGCCATGATATCCCCGAATCTTCGATTGATCCCATACTTTTCCCGAGCGAACTTTTCCTCGAATGACGAATTGTACGCGAAGATCGGTTCGGGAAGTGACTCAAGGACTTCCTTAACCTTCTTGTCGAAGAGGGGCGTCCTGTCGCGGCGTTGTAGGATCCGCATCGTGCTGCCTACGACGTACCCTAGAGTGACCACGTCCGAGGTTTTTGGGTCTAGTCCAGTGGTCTCGAAGTCTATCAACGAGCCTTTAGAAACCCCGACTGGCAAATCTCTAATGAGAGGTTCCGACAGCACCTTTTCCCTACTTTTCGAGGGAGTCCCCGTCGACATTGACACCCGTACCACTTGTTGAGAGAAGACTCTTCGCTTATGCGACCGTGGGCCGCGCATCGCTCGTTCCCCACTCCGCGAGGAACGAGCGATGCAGACCATTGTCCAAAGTTCGACACGCGGGAGCCAAACGCCGACCGAACTCACCACCACGGTCTCGCGCCTGAGGACCGTCACCGGGAATCGCTTTCCGCGCAAGTGTGCCTGCGGATGCGGCTTCCAGATTCCGCGGGATCCCGAAGTTCGATACGTGGTGGACTTCGGGACAGCTCGACCCTACCCCGCTTTCCTTCGCGAGCACTCACCGGACTACGGGACCTACCGCGGCAAGCCCCGCGCCCGCGAGGACGCTGAACCACTCCCCGGGTTCATCCGCGCGAGCGATCTCCCGCGCCCGCCCCCGTCGCCGAAGCCTCCTGTCGCGCCCCGCCCCACGATCGAGGTCGCCCACGAGAAGGCGGAGACCACAACTTCTCCCGAGGCCGGCCGCGCCTGGGCCTCCGGCCAGCTTGTGTTCAACGCGGGTCAGTTCGAGTCGGCGAGGAGTGGGTTCGCGGACTACGCCCGGGACGGCGAGACCGCGAAGGAGCTGCGGGCGCGGGTGAACCGCACGATCCTCGAAGACCTCGAGGAGAAAGTGATGGCCCTTCGCCAGCTGCACCAGAAGCTCCGCGACCGGGACGCGGGCGAGTCGTTCGGAGACGTGGTCGCACGGTCGCGGCCCGTGGCTTCGCGCTCAGAGTGTCTCCGCTAACCCGTTCCGGAGGGGTCCGTATTCGAGTTCCGGCTGCGCTTCCTGGATGTGCGGGAGCGCGACACGGACCCCCCGTCTCTTCTCAGGATCGTCGAGGGTTTCCCGCAGATTCTGACGCGCTCGACCTCGGTCGAGCAGGCCGAAGTCGATCTGACGAACGCATTGGAGGAACACCTCAAGCGTATCCAGGACCGGGAGACGACGCGAATCGATTGGGATGAGTTCCCGACGGTGCGGACCCTCCGGATTTGTCTGTGCCCGCGTGACTACGGTGTGATGACTGTCCCCCGAGAAGTCATACCAGTCCGCGTCTCGTAATTCACTGTGCCCGAGTCACCCCCGCAAGAGAAGTGCAAAATGTGCGACAAGGGGTGGTCCCGCCGCGCAGACCAGCCTCGTCATCCCTGCCCCCGATGCGGAGAAGTAAGCTGGGATGCCGAGCCTGATCTCGCCGTAAACGTCGGCGAACGGATGGAATACCGAATCGTGGAGGTTGAAACTGACCCACACCTGATCATGTGTTTGGGCCTCGTTTCGACTCAGACTCGAACGAATAACGCACGTGTGAGACTGCCGCATCGTCTGAAGGAGACTTACCGGCACGCAGTCAAGGACCACGGTTGGAGGGATGGCATCGGCCTCATTATCAGGTTCGAGAAATCAGGTGACGGTTGGGGGTTCGTTCTCAGACCGCCCACCCGCGCAGAGGAGCGGAAACTTCGGACCGACGACTGCCGCCGGCACCAGTGGGCGATTGGTGCCTACCAGAGTTCCCTTAGCATCAACGCGCCCGCGGATCAAATTCATTGCACCTGCCCGGCCGACCCATCGTGCGAAGTCTGCAAGGTGGCGGCTCAGTTCGCGGAGGACCGTCGTCGACCCCAAAGTGACGGAACACGCTATTGGACTGATCTACAGCACGCCGTCATGAGAGACCTCGGGCGCATGGTTTGACGCGCCTCAACGGCGAGTCAGCGAGAGATTCAAGCGGGCGTTACGCAGGGAGGCAGAGCAGTTTCTTGGGGGTCTTGCTTCTGAGAGATCGCCCCGCCTTCGCTAGCTCGGCGAGGATTGCGGGCCGCTGGCGGGACATCTCGACTAGCATTTGCTGAAACGCGAGCGCCTTCTCCCTCTCCGATTTCATACTCAGAATTGGTCCAGGTCGCCCGGGCGCCGTGTCCCGCAAGCCCTGGGCGATGCGGTCGAGAGCAAGGACAAGGCCGTCCATCAACTCACCAAGACTCGGGTCCTGCAGAAGGTCGGACAGGGCGATTTTGAACCGGGGTTCGAGCTCCGCGCGGATCTCGGGGCGCTCCAAGCACGCTCGCAAGCCATCCATCATCCCAAGCAAGAATGGCTGGACAGGATCGGCAGGAGCCGGCCAGGCCCTCTTCGTGAGCCCTTGCGGGTCGAGGACATGATGGGTCTCTCTGTCGTCTCGGCCACTGAACCTCCGGTTCACGCCGACCTTGACCGGGGGCGCACGCTCTTCGTAGATGATCGACAGGACCTTTCGATTGAGACGGTATGCATGTTGCCGGGTCACGCCGGCGAGCGTGGCCATCTCCGGAATCGTCAATCCACGGCCAGCCACGAACAAGGCCACGAGCGGGCCGAGCATGTAGGCCTGGAACTCGATGGTTCCGGGGTCGGGGTCCTTAGGGAAGATTGCGGCGAACTCCTCAAGCGCATCGTGGAGAAGCTCGTCGATAATGTCCTGATTGAGCGGAAGGAACTCACCGAAACGCTCGCCGAACTTCCGGCCGGATTCGTAAGTGAGTTGCTCGGGGGGGCCGTCCGGATCGAGCCCAATCTCCTCAAAGATTCGGTCTGACTTCTTGTCGAGCGCCGTGCTTGATCGACCTTCCTCGGTCATGGCTTCTCGACAGGGCCTTCTCCCCCCGAGGGTAGATAAAGGAATGGTTTACGATTTCGACCAGAACAGCCCGGGCCAACGACCCGGCTCGTACCATCGCCTGTCATCACCGTGCTCAGCGCGGCGCGACGTCCCACGGGATCGCCGAGAAGGCGAACATCCTCACGAGCGCGATCAGCGCGGCGAGCGGCCGCGTTGCGCTCGGAGAGCATTCCGGCGACGAGACTAAGTCGCGGGGCGTTGTTCACGCTCTTAGAGCGCGACCAGTCCCGCGTTCGCGAGGGGACCCGTGCAAGCTCCACTCGGCGCTCGCCATCGGAAGCCATTCTGGGCATTCGTGGTTGTCGGAGTCGCGGTCGCGGCGGTAATTGTAGTCGGTCTCGGGCCTCCGGGCATACTCCTCCCGCGCTCGACCGTGTGTCAACTCGGGCCGCGCGTTGGAACCTACATGATCTGGACACCCGATCAGCCGCTGAACAAGCCCGCCGGGGTGAATATCTCAGCGTTTGCGATCTTCCGCGGATGGAACTTCACATTTGCCTCGGGATCTGTGTCCGTCGGGGGCATTCGCCCGAACGAATCGGAAGGGTTTGGGTGGGGCGACTACAGTGCATACGGTGGAATCTCGATGATGGGCAGCGAGAACAACTGGTCGTTCTACAGCGTCTCGAATACGACGGTCATCGGGGGCAGTTCCAACCCGTGTACTCAGCCCTACGTCGCCTCAATCGGCCAGGCGTACCAGAGTTGCGGTGGGCTCGTCACGATTCCTCTCCAGAACAACGTCAGCGATGCTCTCGAACCACACGTGTGGAACGGTTTGTGGGGTCCGAATTCGTCGTTCTCCGAACCTCCCACCTGCCCAGCCGCGACGCCCGGAGCCTACATCTGGTTCGACACCTCGTACCACCAGAACGCGACAGGGACATCCGCTCCCTTCGATTGGGACCTTTGCAACGACACCGGGAGCGTGCCGACGTATGTTTCCGGCGTGGCGGAGGTTCCAATCGTAGTCTACGCCCCTCTGAACGGGCGCGTGATCTCCGCATCCGGTTACGAGACCTGGATTGGAAGTGATCGAGGTTCGTTGTACCCCCCGATAAACCGAATCTGGACCGCCTTCTACGAAGTCCCGACCGGCTGGGATTGGCATCTCGCGCCGGTGGGGCCCACCACGTTCCCACTCGACCCAAGCGAGCCGCTACCGGCCCTAGTCGCATTTGAGCGGACAGCCTGCTGACCCTCGGACGGGGCTGCTGAGACCCCCGCTACTCTGATTGCGCGACCGTCCTCGGTCCGCCCGTCCATCGCGGTGCCTTGTCGGCGGTGGCCTGAGCCGGGCCCGGGGTCACATTCCGTTCCGGCCCCTCCAGGATGCAGAGGACCCCGCAGCCGCGACACATCACGTGGCGGTAGACCACGGATTCCACGATGTTCTTCCGGGTCAGGTCGACCGGGGTGCCGCAGTTCGGGCAGGTTGGGGTGGGGTCCATACGACGGGGATGGGGCAGGCGACAGATGGACCGCGAGCTGGGATCTCGAAACGGGTCTATTTCTGAGTCGGTCAGTTCAGCGGGAAACCGACCGATCCGCCATAGGGGCTTGAGTGTTCGATGTAGAAGTACGCGCCCACGAAGGTCGAATCGGAGGCGAGTCCCGTATCCAGAACTACCTGTATTGGCGCAGTCGTCGGGAGGACGCCGGTAGGTGCTTGGCTCCAGGCTCCGATGGTGTAGTTCCACACTCCAGCGACAGATGACCCGTTCAGCAGAGAAACCGAGGCGCCAACCTCAAGCGAAATGCTGCTCTGTTGGGGGTAAGAGGTCGGAAAGACGTTCGAGACCGCGAAGAAGAGATTCGACGCGGCTAGATTCGAGAATGCAGACGAGACTTCGCTGAGGTAGCAGATGTCCCCCGCGACGGCACGACAACCTGGCGATCCCGGAGTCGTGCGGGTGATGGAAACCGGGGCGAAGGCGGACGGGCCCGTGCCCCCGTTCGCCGTCCAAGGGTGAAACGCGACCGCCAGGATTGCACCCGCGAGCACGACCGCAGCGGCCAAAACGGCGATCAACGCCACCCGAAGGCGCCTCTTGGGAAGACGGGGGTCGCGGCTGTTCCGCGTGTCCGCGCTCATCGCAATCCGGTCATCGACCGCGAGGGTCCCACATTAACCTCGCGCCCGCTCCCTTCGTCCGCGGGCGTTCCCTCGCGTCATTCCACGGTCAAGATACGGGGCAGGTCCCAGTCCGACAGAGACATCGTGGGGAGAGCGTGTCGACAGCGGCTCACACGAGTGCCTTATCACTCTCGAGACTTCGTGGTTCTCACGGGTCGCCCGCCAAGGGGGGGCCGTGTTGAACGAGCTCGACCTGCTCTACCTAGCACAACCTCTGATCATCATCGCCGCAACAACGGTCCTTCTCGTGCACTACTACTGGGAGCGTGCCCTGACTTCCGCAGTAATGGGGCTGTCATGTCTTGCTTATTTCACCGCAATCGCAGGGAAAGTTGTCTTCCAGCTCACGGTCGGGGTCCCCTCGTACCCGATACTGGAAGGGCTTTACTTTGGACTCCAGACATCAATCCTCGAGGTCGGTCTCGCCTACGTTGTCGCAGCCTACGCGATTTCTAAGGCCCAAATCTTGATCGAGCAAGCCCCCGCGTACGGCGCGGCACTAGCCTTCTGGGAGAATGGCGTCCTGTTGGGGGTTCTTGCGATTCCAGGGCTCGTCTTTGTCATATCGACCGGCGGATCCGGACTGCCCTCCGGCTCCCTGGGGCAGGTTGTTGGGTTGGTGGCCCTAGGGACGCTTGAACGTGTGTCGTCGATTCTCGTTCATTTCTCGTGGGGGATTCTCGTGGTGGCTGCGGCGGTTTCGAAGAGGGCGAAGTTCCTGCTTGCAGCGCTGCCGATGGGACTAATCGACTCCCTAGTCCCCTTTGCCGGCGCGATCAGCCTCGCGGAATTCGAGGCGATAGTCTTCGCCCTGAGTGCTCTCTGCTTCGCCGTAACATACATCATGACTCGCGAGGAATGGCCATCACTCTGGAAGGACGCGACGGGGCCATCGCGGTTGATCGACGACGGAAGGGCCACCGCACATGGTCCGGAGCCCGTGCTTGCCCGGCCCCTCTCCCCGGCCTCGCCGGGGACCGTGCATGCACACTGTCCGAAATGCAAGGTGGTCTTCGAGGCCGAACGGAACCCCCTCCTTCCTCACCTGGGTGCGCTTCAGCTGAGGAAATGTCCCGCGTGCGGGAAGCGCAGCTTCATGCCTTCCGATCTGACCAGCCCCCTCACGTGGCCCGAGGAGAACCGGCGGCTACCGTAAGAGAGCAGAGGGAGCTCACCCAGGCATCGGTCACGGCTCCCGCATCACACCGGCGGGCCTCTGCAGCGACATTCCTCGACCTTTTCCCAGCACTTTGAGCATCGGAGGGCCGACGGCCAATGATACCTGTAGCGGAGAGTCGTTTGACCGCACTTCGGGCATTGGAGCGGGTCATCCCGTTTCAGTCCGCGTTCGTGACGGAGGACGTTCTCATCCGCGCTCATCGCGGTCGTGTCATCGAACGCGCGGTCCCTTCTTGAAGTTCGCGAGGGCGCGCTCGCCTCAACGTCGTCGTGCAACCGCGTAGATTTCCAGTACGTTGTTATCTGAGTCTCGCCAAGCGCTCGACGTGTACCACCCGCTTGCCATTTCCTGTTTGTGCGTTGAGTAAACGGGACGGAATCCCTTACGGCGGAGTGCGGTCTCCAGTTCCGCGACTCGCTTTGCGGATGGGGCGGCGAGCGCGATGTGATCCGAAATTGGGTCTTTGACCCCGTCGGTCGGGACATGGGGGCGCTTCCGGGCGACCCTCCGTGGCTGGCTTACGGTGATCCAGATTGTCATCCGCCCCTTTCGGTAACCCAGCCAGTACGGGTCACTGGAAGGAATCCGGGGAAAGCCCAACACCGAAAGAAAGCGGTCGTAGAACCTCCGAGCCCTCCGGAGGTCCGTCACTTCCAGGTTGACGTGTCCGAGTCGCACACCGTCCGAGAGGGGCATGCCTCACGGGAACGTGAGTCGCCCTTAGAGGATTTGTTGCGCGTTGGACGAGTTCGCGCCCGCGCTTGTCGGGGTCTCCTCATCAGTCGCGCCAGTCCTTCAAGATTCTCGCGCGGCAGACACGCTCTCACCACGCGTGGTCTACCCCGCAGGTCGGAATCAGGCCTCCACTGCTCGGGAGAAGGCCAGTCATCCCAGAGGCCGTACTCACTACTGCACTGGGACGTAGAGGAGAGTCAACATCTTCGCCGGTTCGTCCGGGTGGTCCGTTGGGGTGCAGAGGTAGACATCTCCGGGGGGCCCACGAGGGGGAGATCCCGCCGCGTCCAACGCCTGGGAAGGGAAATCGGCCCACGCCTTCGGCAGTTGTTCATAGGGTCCTTTCAACACTCTGTAGGCGACCTTCCCGATGACACAGGTCCATTCGGGGAGGTTCCCGACTTGGATGCCCTTCGCAACGAGGGGGTCGAACACCCTGTGGGTCGCGTCGCAATTCGCCATGTTGCCACCAGCTCAGCACCGTGGATAGCCCTTGGGTCTGAGTCATCGACAGGGCCGAACGGACCCTCCCCGGTGTGCCCAAATGTCGCCGGCGGTTGACCTCATCGCCGTTGCACTTGTCGCGGCCAACGTCATCGCCGTACGCTTCGTTGACTAAGGTCGCCTCGCGCCTAGGACCACGAGCAAGAGTCCCGCGCCGAAAAGAGCTACCACGGTGACAACCAGAGTGAACTGCACGTAAGGAGTCATCCAAAACGAGACGGGACACGGAGTCTGGGAACAGTTTGGGCCTCCCGGGTTGGACAACGTGTCGGTCCAGAACCAGAAGACCCCGGCCGACAGAAGCAGCACGACCACGCCGAGAACAATCAGGCCTTCGCGGGAAATGCGGGGCCTCGCGGTTCCCCACGCGCTCATCGCGGTCCGCCCTCGACCGCGCTGGTCGCAGATAAGGCCGGCGCGGCCGCCGCGTCAATGCGGCGCGACGACCCAGAGAATCGCGGAACCGGCAGACATCATCGCGAGCGCGACCAGGACGGCCAGAACCACTCGTCTACCCGACAGAGTCGCTAACGGACCCTCGCTGGCGCAGTCGCGTCGCGGCCCATTTAAGGCGCCACATTTCACGGGGCCACGTTTCAGCCCGAGGTCTGGTCCGCTCGCGAGATCAACCGTTGACCGCGCGAGCTAGGATTTTCCCTTCTCGGTGATTCGAACTTCCATCGTCAGCGGTTTTGCTGGTAACGCAAACTTCAGCCTGCGAATCCCTTCCATAAGGGCTCGAAGATTGACTTGGCGTCCGAAGACTATGCACACGCCAGAAAAGGGATCGAGGAACCGGATTGCGACAGAATCGGGTTCGGGCCTCGCATCTTCGGCAGACGCTACGGCAATTGCCGCGAGTCGTTTGCAGGCGTTAGATTTGACGAAATCGAGGAGGTATTCGTCGGAGTGCTCAACCACGTTTCGGACTTCTTTGACATCGTCCTGCGAGAGCGTTAGCCCTCCCGTAAGCGTCCGAAGTTGCTCTGCGATTGACAAACGGAAGCTGTAGGATTCCTCGGAGTCCCGTCCCCGAGTCGGGGCGAGCATTCGTTCGATGCGGTTCACGAGTCCAAGGAGGCGCTCGACGGAAGTCCAGCGCTTCCAAGCTTGTTCCTCAGGTTGGGATGAGAGGAGGTGGCCGGTAGTGGAGACTGTCTGAATCAAGTCGTTCCATGAGTCCAGGCATGCCCGGCACATCAAGTCGAGTTCGGTTAGTGCAATGCTCTCAGCAGACGGCGTTCGGTCCGACAATCCAACCTTCGATGTGGCCGACGGATTTGAATGCTCTTCCTTCTGCTCGACGTCCCCGCGCTGATTGCGGTCAGGTCATCGGCGGCAGATACTCTGGCCAGCGCCGCGGCCTAGGTCTTCCTCAGGTCGAGAATGGCGTTCAGAACTGGGATTCCCCGTCGGAGTCTTGGATAACGAAACCAACCCCGGGAACCGGTCGAACACTGTATGAGTGTTCGAGGTGTTGGCCACAATGTCGGTAGGGAGTACCGTGGAGCGCGAGTTCAGCTCAAGCGATCAAGAGTACGTCGATTTCATTCGGTCTCCACCCGCAGGATTTATCCTCAATGTTCCGCGCAACGCGTCATCGAAATGGGACTGGTTCAAGGTTCATCGGAGCAGTTGCCGTGAGATCGGCGCCCAGGGGACGAAGCCAAGCAGGGGTGGTCCCTGGATCGACCCCGAGACTTACAAGGTATTCTCGGATCAGTGGGACGAGATTCTGGCCGCATACACGAGACGCAGACCGGCGGACCGGGGTTATCTCGTGACAGATCCCGATCTCTTCTGTCAGAAGTGTAAACCTGCGCCATGACTGAGGTCCCGTTCTCGGCCGCGCGCGCCCCACATCACACCCACGCTCGCGCTCGGTGCACCGGACTGCAATTCCTAGAACAGAGCGCAATCGGAGCACTCGCTCGTTACCGGGGAGCTCATACCCTTCGAGTCGGGCCACGAAAGCCGAGGCGTAACCCCTTTGGTGCTAACACTGTTCTCCCGTGAATTGATGGTCGCGGCGGAGAACTCCGCGTTAGCTGCGAGAGCCACGGAAAAGGCGAAGCGACACGTCCGGTCAGGAGAACTTCTTGCCGAAGCTGGATTCTATGACCAGGGATTCGCGCATCTCGTCCTCGCCGCAGAGGAAATCGCGGTATCCACCATCAGAACTCAAGCGCGCGAAGGGAACGTATCCTTTGACAGAGGCGATGCCGCCGAGAGGTCTGTGCCCTACATCGACGAGGAGGATCTCTGCGACCACGCCCCGAAACAGGAAGCGTTCAGGGATGGAGTCCAAGCCACTCAGGCCGGGATGGGTCTTCTGGGTCTCGCCTCGTTGGCAGCCGCCGTAGGTCCGGAGAGCGAACTCTCGGGGGACAATTCCCGAGGGGCAGCTGCGTTCCTCGGAATCCTCCTTCTAATCGCCAGTGGTAATGACCCGTTCCCCCCGATTATCAAGGGGAAGGACTGGGAGTCGATGAAGCAGGCCGCTCTCTACTCGGGCCCCCGTCGGCCGGGAAGACCACTCACAGAGCCCCCGGGAAGGGAGGAGTACAACGCCCTCCATGGAGTCGTCAGCCTGTGGACGAAGTGAGGCGGCGGAATGTGTCCTCAGGAGAACTTGAGAACGCCCGAGGACGACGAGGATTCGCCAATCGGGTGGCGACGTCGGTCCCGCGCGCTGATCACGGTCTCGTCATCCGGCGGACGAGTCTCACATCAAAGTCGCGGAGGCCATCCCCATGCTCAGGTCCAAACGCCGCCGTGCGTCCGTAACGGGGTACTTTAGCAAACTCCCTTTACGAACGGCCGCTTGCTAGGAATCGATTTGGTTGCAGGTGGCTCGGCTGTCCGCCGAACTAGTTACAGGGGGTCGATCGTGACACAACTTCCTATGGACTAGGCGCCGTTGGAACCGTCTTCGTCCTGCTGAGCGGAGCGACGAGGGGAGGGACCTTCTCGATTCTTCCGCGAGTCCCTGTAGTGACCTCCAGGTGTCCCATGTATACGTCGACCCAACAATCGACTGCGTGGACCCTGTTTCCTACTGCCACCGAGTCAACCTCAGCCCCCCAAAGGACAAGCGGAACGCCCCCGGTCTCGTCAGTAAGCTTTCCGTGACGGACCTTTGTAGTTCCCCCCGTGGGGCCCGGCACCTCTCGAATCGGCCTGAGCCGAGAAACGGTCGCGGTGAAGGTGGCAAGGGTCTTGGGCTCGAGGTCAGATATCCGCGTCTTAGGACGCGGAGATGCCGTCGCCACGGACTTCTGGATTTCTCGGATCACAAGTTCCCGATCGTTCAAGATTACGCTCCCAGTCAGGCGCAGGACTTCGTAGCCTCGAGTCTTTAGCCACGCGTCCCTCACATCTCGCTTGGCTGCGGCCTCCAGAGAGGAGTGATATCGCTCTCCGTCCGCCTCGATATCCAAAAGGAAATCCTTTAGAGCAAAGTCGAGTTCGTAGCCGCCTAGCGGGAAATGCGGCCAGGCCGCCAGTTTGAGGCTCCTGAGTATCCGCGCGAGGGGGCTCTCGATTGGAGAGAGCTTAGGATTGCGTTTACTCGGCCGTTCGGCGCCGGGCTTGCGAGCAGGACCCCACACTTTCAAGAACGCCTCTTGCTCCGGGGTTCGCTTTCGGCGCATCTTCCGCCAAGGCGGCCGATTGGCAAGGGGGGACGGCGGTCTCTTGACAGGAGTGTCTCCCTCGGACATCGGAGGCGTACGTGGGTCCTAGAGACCCGACATGATTTATTCTGTGATATCGGCAGACGCTAATAGGAACTGAACGAATAACTGGTCGGGAGGATTAGCTCGGTTCGAGACCTGCGCGGACCGGGGACCCTCGGGGGACTGGATCGCGAACAGAGCCGCTCTTAAACGGGTTCGAATCGGGCCTGTTTTCTAACCAGAGACTTCGCAGTTGACCGTTCGGACACTTTGCTGAGAAGGGGGTCTCGTAAAAGGGTTCCAACTCGAGGCACGGTCACACCGCGACCTCGACTCGTCCCGCGCGCTGATTGCGATCCTCCATCGGCCGCGCGCGTCCCACATGATGGTCGCGTGGAACGGCGGCAGTTACACATGGAACAGGAGGGCTAGGGTTAACCCAGCAATCGCGAGAGACTCGATTACGAGGGCAGTCGTAAGCCAGATCATTCGGCCCGTCGACCGGTCAAGAGACTGAGTGAGGGTGACAAGTCGGCTC
>Ga0335078_10002274_pt1 | contig 29132 bp, 30 predicted proteins | sample Lox_Sample_32_FD_206711 | JGI IMG/M metagenome (GOLD analysis project Ga0335078, IMG submission 206711) | Soil microbial communities from Loxahatchee National Wildlife Refuge, Florida, United States - Lox_Sample_3.2 | ecosystem: Environmental > Terrestrial > Soil > Wetlands | place: USA...
TCGTCGTCCGTGATCTGGATGTACATCGGGACGCCGAGCCGCTTCTGGAGCCACTGGCAGAGGTCGAACGGGACGAGGTGCGACGTGTGGAGCGGGCCCGAGGGGCCGCGGCCCGAGTAGAGGAAGAACGGTTTCCCGTTCGCGAAGCCGTCCAGGATCGGCGCGAGGTCCCGGTGCGAGTAGTAGATGCCCCGGGTCAGGAGCGGGTGGACCTCCCCGCCCGTGAGGTGGTGGAGCTTGGCGAGGAGTTCCGCCGTGAGCTCCTGGGTGCCGAAGAGCTCGCGCAGCCGGACGTAGTCGATCCGTCCGCGCACCTCGTACGGGGTAACGACGAACTCCTCGGGCTCGGGCATTCGCGGTCCCGCTATCCCTCGGGGAACGTGATCTTGGAGAGGATCGCCTCGCGCTCGGCCATCGGCACCCCCGCCGTGCTGAGCGCGGCCGCGAAGCACTGCCGGGAGTGCTCGAAGTTGATCGTGTGGCCGCACGACGGGCAGCTCGCCCATCCCTGGATGAGGCTGCGCAGCCCCTCGCGCGAGGAGGAGGTGTCCCGACGGGCGAACTTCTCGACGAGGATCGCCGCCCCCGCGGAGCTTTCGAGGTTCGTGAGCGGCACCCGGACGGGAGTATTGCAGATCGGGCAACGGGCCGGGTTGCGGCAGGTGCATCCCATGAGCGACGGGGTACCTGTCGAGCGGACCTAAAAGACCGTTGGCCCAGCGGGCCGGCCCGCTCGAAGGGAACGTTCAAATGCCGGTCCCGGAAATCCTTGCGCCGATGGCGCTCTCCCCGTTTGACGCGGCCGCGGAGCTGAACGAGGAGATCGTGGAGATCCTGAAGCAACTCAACCGGTCGGAGATGGAGGCCGGGTTGGACCCGGGGCTCGAGGTCGAGGAGATCCATCACCGGCTCGGACGGGGCCCGCTCCCGTCCGTGACCTCGCCGGACGTCGAGCGCGCCGTGAACGTGCTGGTGGGCAACGGGTTCGCCCGGCGCGTGGACACGCCCGAGTACTCCTGGGAGCGGGGTCGGATCGTGACGATGCGCTACTCGATCACCACCGAGGGGAAGGCGTTCCTCGTCGCGCGCCTCGCGCGCACCGGCCGCGTCGAGTGAACGCGCGCGCGGGCGGCGCGTTTTAAGTAGGGGCCCGTCGCGTAATCTAAGGCGGATGCCCACCGACGACGAGCAACGCGACCCCATCCGCGCCACCCTGATCGCGATCCTCCAGCAGCTCAACCGGGTCGAGTCGATCCACGAGGGGCGGGAGAGCCACCAGAGCCTCGAGCTCCGCGAGATCCAGCGCCTGCTCTCCGACTTCTGGGCGGTCAAGCACGACCAGGTCAAGATCCCGCTCGTGCTCGGCCTGCTCGTCCGCAACCGGATGGTCGAGGCCGAGGCGGGCGAACCGTCCGCGCGCTCCGCGGCCCCGCCCCCCGCCTCCTACCGGATCACGACCGAAGGGAAGCGGTTCCTCGTCGAAACCTCCCGCCAGCCCGACCGCATCCGCTGACGGCGAACGGGGCCGTTTCCTCCTCGGTGGAAGCGCTGCGCGCGCTAACTCTTAAGTAGCGGTCGAGTGTCCCCGCGAACCCATGTCGCGCATCCACTCCGGGCACAAGGGCCGCGCCGGTTCGCACCGGCCGTACCCGCTCACGAAGCCCGAGTGGGTCACGATCACGCAGGAGGAGCTGGTCACCCAAGCGGTCCAGCTCTCGAAGACGGGGCTCCTCGCCGCCCAGGTCGGCATGACCCTGCGGGACGGCTACGGCGTTCCCTCCGCGCGGGCGGTCACGGGGAAGCGGCTCGGCACCCTCCTCCGCGAGAACGGCGTCACGCCCGAGATCCCCGATGACCTCCAGGCGCTCCTCAAGCGCGTCGTCCACATGCAACGCCACCTCGAGACCCATCCGAAGGACCTCTCGAACCGCCGCGGCCTCAGCCTGATGGAGTCCCGGATCCGACGGCTCGCCCGATACTACCGGCAGCGCAAGCGGATCCCCGAAACGTGGCGGTACACCGCCGCCGCGGCCGCGCTCCAGGTGGAGTGATGCCCTCGGGCCCCGACGGATACGTTCCCGACCCCCGCTACACGGAAGAGTTCGAACGCGCCCGGGCGCTCCTGCTCGCGCACCCCCAGCGCTGGCGGATCATCTACCACTACGACGGCGACGGGGTCGCCGCCGCCTCCTGCGCGGTCCGCGCCCTCGACCGCCTCGGCTATCCCGCGCAGGCGACTCCGCTCGTGGGCGTCGAGCGCGAGCGCATCGCCGCGCTCCTTGCGGCCACCGCCGGACCGGTCCTGGTCGTCGATACCGGGGCGAGCTGGCTCGACCTGTTCGCCCAGCACCCGACGCCCGTCGTGATCCTCGACCACCACAAGTACCCCGGGGTCCCGCATCCGCCGGCCCTCCCGTCCCACGTCGCGTTCGTGAACCCCCTCGATTGGGGCGTGGACGGGATGAACGAGCTCTGCGCGAGCACGCTCACCTGGCTCTACACGGTCTTCCTGGACCCGCTCAATTGGGACAACGCGCCGTGGGGGCTCTCGGGGGCGATCTCGGACCGGCAGCACATCGGCGGTTTTCGCGGCCTCAACCGGCAGCTCCTCGACGAGGCGGCCCTCCGCTCGCTCGTCGTCCGGCGGGCCGGGGTCGCGTTGTTCGGCTCCACGGTCGGCGAAGCGCTCACGGGCGGGATCGACCCGTTCGTGAAGGGGCTCTCGGGCCGGACGGAGGAGGTCAGGGCCTTCCTGCATTCCCTCGGCATCGACCCGGGCCGGCGGCCCTCGAAGCTCACCGAAGAGGAGAGCCGTCGGCTCGTCGCGGCCCTGAAGGAGCGCCTCGCCGCCGCCGGGGTCGCTCGGGAGGCGGCGGACGTCCTCGACCAGGAGCGCTGGTTCGTCCCGTCGCTCGGCCTCGACGCGGAGGAGGTGGCGAACCGCCAGAACGCGTCCGGCCGGGCGGGGGTTCCCGGGGTCGGCATCGCCTACGCCCTCGGCGACGCCCGCGCGGCCGAGCGGGTCCGCGCGGCGGAGGCCGACTGGCGCGCCGGCATCCTCCGGGGGCTGCGGCGCATCGAGAACGACGGGGTTAATTCGATGCGATTCCTTCGGTGGTTCGAGAGCCCCGAGACCACGCTCGCGGGCGCTCAGGCAGGACTCGCGGTGAACTATCTGCTGCCCCCGGACCACCCCGTCTTCGTCTTCTCGGAGAGCGGGCCGGGCCCGGTCCGGGTGAGCGCGCGCGGGACCCTCCGCCAGGTCGAGCGCGGGCTCGACCTCTCGACCGCGTGCCGCGAGGCGGCGAGCACGGTCGGCGGGGAGGGCGGCGGGCACCGGGTCGCGAGCGGTGCCTCGATCCCGCCCGGGAGCCGCGACGCGTTCCTCGCGGCGGCGGACCGGGTCCTCGCGGAGCAGCTCGGCCCGAGCGAAGGAGGCCCCCGATGAGCACGCCGCCGCCCGCCGTCCCCGAAGCCCCGGTCGACCGCGTCCACGACCGCGCGCTCGAGACGGAGATGCACAAATCCTACATCGATTACGCGATGAGCGTCATCGTCGGGCGGGCGCTCCCGCTCGCCGGCGACGGGCTGAAACCGGTCCATCGCCGGATCCTCTGGTCGATGTGGGAGTCCGGCGCGACCCACGACAAGCCGTACCGCAAGTCGGCGCGCACGGTGGGGGACGTCCTCGGCAAGTACCACCCGCACGGCGACATGGCGGTCTACGACGCGCTCGTGCGAATGGCGCAGACGTTCAGCCTGCGCTATCCGCTCATCGAGGGCCAGGGGAACTTCGGCTCGATCGACGGCGACTCCCCGGCCGCGATGCGCTACACCGAGGCCCGGTTGAGCGCGATCGCGGAGGAGCTCCTGACCGATATCGAGAAGGAGACGGTCGAGTGGACGGACAACTTCGACGGGACGCTCAAGGAACCGCTCCTGCTGCCCTCCAAGGTCCCGAATCTGCTCGTCAACGGTTCGGCGGGCATCGCGGTCGGCATGGCGACCAACATGCCGCCCCACAACCTGGGCGAAGTGGCGGACGCCCTGCTCCTTCTGCTCGCGCGCCCCGACGCGTCGCTCGACGACGTGATGAAGGTGATGCCCGGACCGGACTTTCCGACCGGCGGCTACCTTTCGACCGAGGGGATCCGGGAGGCGTACGAGACCGGGCGCGGGATGATCCACCTCCGCGGCACCGCGGAGATCCGGGAGCGCGGGGGGAAGGACGAGATCGTGATCACCGAGACGCCGTACGAGGTCAACAAGGCGGCGCTCCTCGAGCTGATCGCGGACCTCGTGAAGGGAAAGCGGATTGACGGGATCACGGACCTGCGGGACGAATCCGACCGCCACGGCACGAGCGTCGTGCTCGAGCTGCGGCGCGACGCCCCCGCGGAGATCGTGCTGAACCGCCTCTACGAGCACACTCCGCTCGAGACGAGCTTCGGCGTGATCAACCTCTGCCTCGTCGAGGGCCACCCGCGGGTCCTGGGCCTCCTCGAACTGCTCGCCCTCCAGCTCGACCACCGTCGCACGATCCTCACCCGGCGCACGAAGTTCGACCTCCGCAAGACCGAGGAGCGGCTCCACCTGCTCGAAGGGTTCCTCACCGCGATCGACCACATCGACGAGGTGATCCGGATCATCCGCCGGTCGAAGGACGTCCAGGTCGCGGAGACGAACCTGATGGGGAAGTTCCTGCTCTCGAGCGAGCAGGCGAAGGCGATCCTCGACATGCGGCTCGCCCGCCTCACGGCGCTCGAGCGCGAGGCGGTCGAGAAGGAGAAGGCCGAGAAGGAGGCGCTCGCGAAGCACCTGAAGGCGATCCTCGGCTCCCCGAAGCTCCTCGACCAGCTGATCGCGGACGAGCTCGCCGACCTGAAGAAGCGCTTCGGCGACCCGCGCCGCACCCGGATCGTCCCGGCGTTCACCGAGCGCACGCTCGAGGACCTGATCCCGGACACGGACGTGGTCGTCCTCGTCACCCGGGACGGCTACGTGAAGCGCCTGCCGCTCGACCAGTACCGCCGCCAGCGCCGCGGGGGCCGCGGGCTCGTCCAGATGGAGACGAAGGAGGAGGATTTCGTGATCCGCACCTTCGTCACGCGCACCCACGACGACGTGCTCTTCCTCACGAACCTCGGCCGCGTCTACCAGCTGAAGGCGTACGAGCTCCCCGAGGGGAGCCGCCACTCGAAGGGAAAGGCGGTCATCAACCTCCTGCCGAAGCTCAAGGAGGGAGAGCGCGTCCAGACGCTCCTCCCGCTGCGGGGCCTCGGGACCAAAGGCTCGCTCCTCTTCGCGACGCGCAAGGGGATCGTGAAGCGCACCGAGCTCGACCAGTACCAGAACATCCGCACGAACGGCATCCAGGCGGTGCTGCTCGAGGAGAAGGACGAGCTCGTCGACGTGGCGCTCGTCACCGACGAGGCGACCGAGATCGTCCTCGCGACCCTCTCGGGCCAGCTCGTGCGCTTCCCGCTCGCCGAGGTCCGTCCGATGGGCCGGGCCACCTACGGGGTCATCGGGGTCCGCCTCTCCGAGGGAAAGGACGACCGCGTGGTCGCGATGGCCCCGGTCAGCGACCGCTCCCCGATGCTGCTCTCGCTCACCACGACCGGCTACGGGAAGCGCAGCCCGACCGTCGACTACCGACGGACCCGCCGCGGCGCGAAGGGGGTGCGGACGATCAAGACCGGCGGGCGGAACGGCTCGGTGGTCGCGGTCCTCCCGACGACCGACGCCTCCGAGGTGCTCGTCACCACCCAGCGGGGGATCACGATCCGCATGGCGGTGAAAGGGATCCGCTCGCAGGCCCGCAACACGTTGGGGGTCCGCGTGATCCGCCTCGACGAAGGCGACACCGTGCGCGACGCGGTCATCCTCGAGCCGCCGATCGAGACGAACGGGGCGGACGCACCCGCCGGAAAGCCGGACGCCCCCGCGCCGGACGACGAGGCCCCCGAGCCTCCGGTCGACGAGGAAGGGGAGGACGACGAGGAGGAGCCCGAGAAGTCCGAGGACGAGCCGACCCCGGACGACGAACCCGACGACGACGCGGAGGATGACGGTGCGACGCCGCCCGAAGCGGGGTAAGACGGTCCTGCTCTGCCCGAAATGTGGCTCGATCCGGATCTCGATGATCGCGGGGTCGATCGTCGGCCAGGTCTACCACTGCCAGAAATGCGACTACGTGGGCTCGCTGATCCTCGAGACCGAGGTCAAGGACGACGGGACCCCCCTGACGTCCGGCTGAGGTAGGTCACGCTTCGGGACCGGCGAGGTCGTGCGCGACCGTCGGCGGTCCGTTCGCCATCTTCTGGGCCGCGCGGACGAGCGCGAGCGCCCGCACGGTCGGTGCCACGTCGTGCGTCCGCACGAGCGCGGCCCCCCGCTCGGCCGCGATCACGGCGGCGGCGACGCCCGCCTCGAGCCGCTCCGCGGGGTCCGAGCTCCCGAGCGCCCAGCCCAGGAACGATTTCCGCGACGCCCCCACGACGACCGGGTACCCGAGGCTGCGGAACTCGCCGACGTGCACGAGCAGTTCGAGCGACTGCTCGGCGGACTTCCCGAAGCCGAGCCCGGGGTCGATGAGGATCCGGTCCGCGGATATCCCGTCGGCGAGCGCGGCGTCGGTCGCGCCCGCGAGCGCCTCGAACACCTCGGCCCGCAGGTCCCGGTACACGAGGTCCGACTGCATGGTCGTGGGGTCGCCGCGCATGTGCATCGCGATCGCGGCGGCCCCGCTGCGCGCCACCGCACGACGCATGGCCTCCGACCGGAGTCCCTCCACGTCGTTGACGATGTCCGCGCCCGCGTCGACCGCCTTCGTCGCCACCTCGGCATGGCGGGTGTCGACGGAGATCGGCACGTCGAGCCGGCCCGCGAGCCCGGAGAGGACGGGCGCGATCCGCCCCCACTCGGTCTCCGGTGACACCGGCGTGGCCCCGGGCCGGGTCGACTCCCCGCCGACGTCGACCACCGAAACCCCGGCCGCGACCATCCGCTCGGCGTGCGCGAGCGCGTCCTTCGGGTTGAGGTGAAGTCCGCCGTCCGAGAACGAGTCGGGGGTCACGTTGATCACGCCCATCACGCGGGGCTGGTCGCCGAGGACGAACGAGCGGTGGGGGCCCCGGACGCTCCGCGGGGCCCGCGCGACGTAGGCACGCAGGGCCCGTTCGACCTCCGCCGCGGCGTCGGCGAGGTGGAACGGTTGGCGCCGCAGCTTCGGGAGGAGGCGCTGGTACTGTCCCCACGTTGCGAGGAGGACGACCGAGGTCGTCGCGACCGAATGGTCGGCGATCCCCCGGGCGTGCGCGGAGTCGGCGCCGACGGAGAGCATCTCCTGCTTCAACAGCGGGGCCGCCCGGAGGGAGACCCCCTCGAGACGGACCGGGTAGATGCGACCCTTGCGCGTCATGATCGCGACGCCCTCGGGGTCGCTCTCCGTACGTTCGACCTCGCGGGCGATGTCCGCGAGGCTTTCGACCTCGAGAACGCGCGCCGCCCGGCGCGGTCGCGGCGGAAGAGGTCCCCCGGCTTCGGACATCCAGCCGGGATGGGGCCGGGCCGAGAAAAGGACGCGGGGGAGCGCACGGCACGGTTTTCCGCCCGCGAACGCCTCGGGCCGTGCGGAGGGGCATGGGCGAACGGGGTCGCGTGATCGCCCTCGAAGGCGGGTCGGCCGCGGGAAAGACCACCCTGGTCCGGGCGGCTGCGCAGCAGCTCGGCGGGTACCCCCTCGCGGAGGCCGTCGACCGCCTCGACCCTTCCCCGTCGCTCGAGTTCTCTTCTTCGCGCGAACTGCTGCAGCTCGAGAGCCTCCTGCTCACCGAGGAGTCCCGTCGCTACCGCGAGGCACGCCGGGCGGCACAACGGGGCGAAACGGTGTTCGCCGACACCGGGTTCCTGGGTCCGGTCACGTACACCCGGGGGCTGGTCGCGTTGGGGCGGGCCGGGGCCCCGGTGTACCGTTCGGTCGAGCGGATCGCCCGCGACCTCGTCGACCGCGGGGCGCTCGGGATCCCCGACCTCACGGTCTACCTCGCGACCACGCCCCGGGAGCGCGCGCGGCGGGCCCGGGCGGACCGACCCCACCACGCGCGACCCGAGTTCGCGCGGCACGAGGCGGTCGGGGCGGTCGAACGGACCTACTTCGAGGAGCTCTTCCCGGACGCCCTCCCGGGACGGTTCCGCTCCGTCCGCGGGGGACCGGGGGTTCCCGTCCTGGTCCGAGAGCTCCGCGAGGTCGTGGAGCGGTCGCGCACGACCCCGGCGACCCGGGCCGACGGGCGGGCGCTCCTCCGGCGGCTGCAGCTCTAGCCCGGTCGCCGGGGCCGTCGGCCCCAACCGTTAAGAAGCCCACCTGACGTGCTCCGCCTCCTCGCCATGAAGCCGCTCGATGCCCTGCAGCAAAGCCTGCACAAGCGGGTGCTCGTGGAGCTCAAGGGCGGACGCTCGTTCCGCGGAACGCTCGACGCGTTCGACCAGCACTTGAACCTCGTCCTCTCATCGGCCGAGGAGGTCGTGAAGGACGTGGTGACGCCCCGCGCGGGGCTCACGCTCGTCCGGGGCGATTCGATCATCTACATCTCACCGTAGGCAAGGAGACGAACCATGGGAAAGGGAACACCGGCGCAACGCGGAGGAAAGATCGTTCACATCATCTGCCGTCGGTGCGGGCGCCACTCGTACCACCGGCAGAAGAACGTCTGTTCCTCGTGCGGGTTCGGGAATACCGCCCGCCGACGCGGCTACGACTGGAAGAAGCTGAAGTAGGCCGGCGAAGGCGGGGCCGCGAGACCGACCGCTCGTCCGCGAGGGCGAACCGGAGCGGGCGGTCGACGGCCCTCCGGATCCCGACCCGGGGACCCCGGAGGATGGTGCCCACCGGCGCACTCGGGAGGCGGACTTCGATGCGGTCTCCCGAGACGGCATCCCGGCCGTCGTCCTCGATCCGAAGGCCGAGGAACCGACAGAGCCGACCCGGGCCCGACGCGACCCCCGGGTCCTCCCCCTCGACCCCGCCGGCCCGCAGGAGCGCCGCCTCGCCCGCGCGCGCCACGAGATTCGCGCAGACGACCTGGTGGATCCGGTACACGTAGAGCGTGCCGGGCGAGGAGAACATCGAGCGGTTGCGCGGGGTCGGTCCGCGGAAGGCATGGCTCGCGGGGTCGCCGCGCACGTAGGCCTCCGTCTCCACGACCCGCATCGACCGGGCCCGTCCGGCCGTCCGTACCGTGAGGGTCGCCCCGATCAGTTCACGGGCGACGCGCACGGCCGGACGGTCGAAGAAGGCGCGCCGCGCGCGCCGTCCCCGGCGTCTATAGGACCTTGCCGCGGTCGCAGAGCGGTGCGCTGTCAACAGCGACCGTCGCCTCCCCGATCGTGATCCACGAGAGGAACCGGCACCGGTTCCGGCCCCCATAGAGTGTGTTGCCCCCGACGGCGAGCGTCACGGTGCCGGCCTCCTCGTCCTCGGCCTGCGGTACCCCGGGCGCGAGGGCCCCGTTGAGCCCGAGCGCGAAGAGCGACACCGTTTCCCGGCCCCGGGGGGCGCGGGCGAACTCGGACTCGAACGAGTCGCCCCCGTCGGTGTACCAGTAGTTGCGCAGTCTCCCGGCCTGAACCTCCCACTGTCCTCCCTCGACCCGGCCGGGAGAAAGGAAGCTCGGGCGATTCGCGATCACGACACCCTCCGCCGACCCCTCGTCGATCGCCACGACGACCGACCCGGCCGGGGCGGCCGACATCACCCGACCACGCTTCAGGTCCTCCGCGTCGACCGACCCATCGTCGACCCACGGCACCCGCCCGCGCAGGCGCAGACGAAGGTCGGTGCCGTTCGCCGCGGTGAGACGAAGTTCGCGCCCGGTGCGCAGGAGCCGCGCCGCTCGTCGGCCGTCCCTTCGGAGGGCGCCGTAATCGACCTCGGTGATCCCGCGGATGAGCTGACTTCGCCACATGGCGCCGGGGACGCCCCAATGCTCGGCCTGCGCCTCGGAGGCGTAGCCGAGCAGGCAGCGCACGGCGCGCAGGCGGGCGCTGCGCGCCGACGCGAGCCATTCGTCATCGGTGCCGAGGAACGGGGCGAGCAGGTGGGGCGGGAGCGCGTGCAGCCGGGGACGGTCGGCGGGGCCGGGAAAGTAGACGAGCGCGTCCGCGTCGCGGAGCGCCGCGCGCGCCGGACGCGCGAGCCCCGACCATCGATGCGACGGGGCGGCGGTGTCGACGCTGTGCCAGAACGCGCTCTCGTCCTCGAGGATGAGCAGCGGGCGAGCCCCGACCCGACGGGCCTCGGCCACGCAGGCGGTCGCCCAGGGCAGCGTGTGGTTCCAGCTCACGACGACCAGATGCTCGCCGCGGCGCACGCCCAGCGCGCCGCCGACGAGCGCGCGGGCGACCGCCGGTGGCGAGACCTCGTCGGAAGCCATTGTACCCTACGATGTAGGGAGGGTCCCGATTAAGGATTCGAGCGGCGCCATCGGGCGACGACCTCGGAGGACCGGGCCCCGGGGCGCGCCATCGCCCGGGCGAGCGCGACCAGCACCCGATCGGCCCGCGCCCGCGACGGGGGAAAGTCCGCCGAGAGCGGCGTGGTGGGAAAATGCCGCCAGCCGTCCGTACGGAGCGCCGCCCGCCGTACGACCTCGGCGACCCGGCGACCGCGCGCGAAATCCGAGAGGTCCTCGCGCAACGTCCGGGGGACGCCCGACCGCCGGGCCAGAGTGAGCCACTCGCGGACCTTCTCGGGTCGGTGCCGTCGTCGGCCCGCGCCGCGGCCGAGGATGCCGTTGAAGTAGAGGAACGGCCCGCCGACCTCCATCGCCTCGAGCAACGTCCGGCTCCCGGTCACGATCCGAAGGTCGGCCCGCACGAAACGGTCGTGCCAGGAACGGGGAGCCATGGGGTCAGTGACCACCCGGAGGTGGGGAGCCCCGACGACGCTCGGCCAAGGCCGGGGCGAGCGCACGAAGAGCTCGACCGGAGGTCGGAGACCCCGGAGTCCCTCCAGGACCGCGGGGGCGATGCGCTCGGCGCTCGCCGGGCTCGCGTACCAGACCCAAGCCCTCCGTCGTCCCGAGGACGACGGCGGTCGTCGCGGTGCGAACCGATGGCCCGAGCCGAGCGGTCCCGTCTGCACCGCCTCGGGAAACTCTCGGGCGAAGGCACGGTTGGGCCGGAACGTGGCGAAGAGGTGCAGCACGTTCGGCCGGTCGAACGCCCGGAACGTCCGGAACGCCGCACGGAACGTTTCCACTTCGTTCGCGGCCACCGCTTCCCGGAAGCGCGCGACCATCGCCCGGGACGGGACGCCGCCCTCGCGCAACCGCTCGCGTGTCTCGGTGGGGCTCGGCAAAGTCCGGGCGAACTCCTCAAGGCTCACGTGGAGCGTTCTTTCCGTCCCGTAGGCCCGCTCGACGTTCGTCGCCTCGACCTCCCACGGACCTCCGCGCCCGAAGCGCGTCGGTCGGCTGGGCGCCGCGCTCACGCCCCACGACGGCGTCACGGTGAGCGCCGCCCCCGCCCGCGGTCGGACCCGGGACCGGTGTTCGACCGGCGGCCACTCCCACGGACCCTCGACCCGGGGCGGAAGCGGCCGGCCTTCCTCCCGGTAGAGAATGAGCGGGACGCCGGCCGCCGAAAGGAAGCGGCCGGCCGCGAGCACCTCCTCGATGTCGCCGAGGCCGCCGCCGACGACCGCCGGGAAGAGATAGACCTCGACGCCCCGGCGCGGCCGCACGGGGTCAGTCGACCGGCCGATAGAGCGTCGACGATTCGAGCGCACGCTGGAACCCCGCGGCGACGAGGGCGGCCTGGCCTTGCACGTTCTCTTCCGACACCACGCTCAGGATCCGCGGCGCCCGGTGCGCCGCGACCCATGAGCCGGCGGTCCGCACGAGGGCGCCCGCGAGCTCCGGCTCCACGCTTTCGGCCAGGACGGGAGGGCTCAGGTGCGCGGCATCGAACGCGAGGGAGACCGTCGCCGAGACGTGCGCCTCCGGCCCCCGGCCACGGTCGATGACCCAGGCCACCTGCTCGGAGGCGAGCATGCTATTCTCGAAATTCGAGATCGCGAACCGCGCGGCTCCCGTGGGCAGGATCGACTCGACCGTCGCGGGCGTCTGGCGGCGGGCGATCGCGAGGAGGGGGCCCACGTCCGCGCGCCGGAACGGGCGGATCGACGCGTTGGTCGGCGGCGTGGTCCCGAACTGCCCGGGCGACTCGTGCACGTAGTGGGTCTTGGTCCGCAGCGCGCGGTATCCGATCGATTCGTAGAGGGCGCGGGCGGACGTGTTGTGCGCGAGGACGTCAAGCGCGACGTACTTGCGGTGCGCGCTCTTCGCGGTCCGGCGGGCTTCCTCGAGCATCTGCTTCGCGTACCCGCGGCGCCGGTACGGCTGGTCGACCACCACGCTGCTCACGTAGGCGGAGACGGGCGGGAAGGTCACCATCGTCATCGCGACCATCTTCCCGTCGGCTTCGACCACCAGGATGCGGACCACGCGGCGGCCGATCAGCCGCAGGAGGCCGAGGATGAGGCGGGTGTCCCAGCGGAACACGCGCTTCACGATCCGCTGGAACCCCTCGGGGCGGTTCCCCATCAACGCCGACTCCTCGGGGAAATCCCGGGTCATCAGGTCGAAGAGGAAGGGCGAGTCCGAGCGGCGAAGGTCGCGGATCATCCGGACTCCTCGTCGTCCGCCGCGCTCGGAAGCGCGAGGTCGAAGAGCGTCCGCAGGGTCGGCGTCGGATGGTCGGCCCGGATCTCGGGGAGCGGGAGCCGGGCGAGCCGGTCGAGCTCCTCGTCGCTCAGGCGCTCGCGGGCATCCACGAGCGAGCGCTGGATGAGCGGGTCCGGGATGCCGTGGGCGAGACGGCCGAGGGCCTGGACCACGGCATCGAAGAGACGGGTGCCGGCGTCCGAGGTGAGGCCCTCCTCGGGGGGAGCGTCGGAGGACGGCGCATCCTCCGTGGGACGGCTCTGGTACAGCAGCCGCACGAGGTCGTCGCGCGCCCCGTCGTCGCCGAGGTTCCCGAGCGCCCACACGGCGGCGAGCCGGACCTCGACCGCCGGGTCGTGAAGCCCGTCGCGCAATCGGGGCGCCGCCTCCGAGAGCCCCAGACGGCCGAGCGCGTACGTCGCGCCCCGACGGGCCCACGGATGCTCGTCCCGCAGGCTTTCGAGCAGCGGAGCGAGGTCGTCCGGCGTGCCCACCGACCCGAGGGCGATCGCCGCCGCGCCACGGACGGACCAGTACGGGTCGCGAAGGTGGGCGAGCGCGACCGACCGGGACTCGGCGACCGCCATCTCACCGAGCGCGTGCACCGCGCAGACCCGGATCCAGTGCGCCGGGTGCTCGGCCCATCCGACCAGCGCGGGGGTCGCGGAGGGGTCGCCGATGCGGCCGAGCGCGACGAGGACCGCCGGCTTCTCCCAGGTCTCGGGGGTCGTGAGCAGATGAAGGAGCATCGGAACGCTCGCGCGGTCCCGGTGCCGGCCGGCGACGACCGCCGCGGCCACGCGGACCCGGCGCGCGGGGTCTTCGAAGCGGCCCCGCACGCTGGCGAGATGCGCCGCGTTCGACGAACGGCCGATCGCCAGCACCGCTTCGCGACGGACCCGGTCGACCGGGTCCGTCAGCATCGGGGCGAGCGCTTCGAACCCCGCTTCGGGCGCGATCCGGCCGAGGGCGAGCGCGACCGCCTGCCGGACGCTCGCCGCCGGGTCGGCGGTGCGCCGCGCGAGGGACGAAATCGACCGGGCATCGCCGAGCGTGGCGAGCGCGAGCGCGGCCTTCGTCCGCACGCCGGCGTCACGGTCGTCGAGCGCTCCCTCCGCGGTGCTGCGGCTCTCCGGGCGGCCGATCGCGCCGAGCGCCTCGACCGCGGTCGCCCGGACCTTCGGGTCCGGGTCGTTCACGGCGGTCGCGAGCGTCGTGCAGGCCCGCGGGTCGCGCAGGATCCCGAGCGCCATCGCGGCGGTCTCGCGGATCCCCGGCACCGGGTCGCTGAGCGCGACGAACAGCGGTCCCAAGTCGCGCATCTCGCCCGTGCGGACGCTCTCGCGGATCGTCGCCGCGCGCTCGGACGGGGTCGGCGCCTCGGGCGGGGGCGGGGTCGGGCTGGCCGGGGGACGGGTCCCCTTGCGCGCGGCGCGGCGGGGTCGGGCGACCACGTTCGCTCAGCGGTTCGAGGGCTAATATCTCTGTTCGGGCCCGCCCGAATCGAGGAGCGACTGGCCGAGCCCCTCCGGCGAACGGTAGTCGTCCCGTTCGGGCGCCGGCTCCGCGCCCCAGCGGGCCCGCAGCATCTCCCGGTCGACCCCGAGCGGGGCGAGCAGGGTCTCCGCGGAGCGGGCAAGGATCTCGAGATACGCGCCCGCGTCGTACGGCTCGTTGCCCTCGAGGAGCTCGGCCGGGCGGACCCGGTGGCGGAACGAGCGGCTCCGACGGTCGAGGATCACGAAGCGGACCTTCTCGCCCGGGCCCCGCTCCGCCCCCGCCTCCTTGAGCTGGCGCAGCGCGGCGACCGAGTCGGTGAACGTGACGAACGCCTCCGGCGCCTGCCCGATGCGGTGCGCGATGAGGAGCTCGTCGACCGGCCACGACCCGGACCGAAGCGCGGAAGCGAAGAGGTCGGCGCGCGCGAGCGCCCGGGGGAGGAGGGCGCGCACCCCCGGCGCGTCCCGGGCGCCGCGGAAGAGCGCGAGGACCTCCCCCTCGAACCGCCGCACGAACTCGGTCGTGTCGTGCCGGCGGGCACCGATCCCGCGCAGCTTGAACTCGCCGTGCTCGTAGTAGCCGTAGTAGCGGTTCGGCACGCCGAGGCCGTGGGTCACCGCCGGCAGGAAGACGATCCAGCGGTACCGTCCCTCGTAGCCGAGCGGGAGGTGGAACTCCCGGCTCACCCGGCGGGCGAACTCTTCCGGGTCCGGCGGGTGCGCCGGGTCGCGGGGCCGCAGCCAGAGCGAGTCGACGATCCCGTGCACGACCGAGTAGCCCGCGCGCTCCGCCTCGGGCAATAGCCGGGCGATGAGGTCGCGGGCGTAGGCGTTGATCGCCTCGTGGCACTCGATCCGGCCGAAGCGGGCGTTGCGGTACCCCTGGTAGCCGAACGCGGTGACGAGGATCCATTTCAGCATCTTGACCCGCCGTTTCAGGCGGGCCGCCTCCTCGGGGGCGACCCCCGGGCGCTTCATCGCGGCCTTGTAGGCGAGGCGGCGCTCGACGAGCGACGCGAGCGTGCGGGGGATGAGCCCGACGCGGCGCGTGCACGAGCGGTAGCCGAGGCCGGGGGCGCGGATGGGGCTCTCGGGGCAGCACCGGCACTCGAGCGTCTCCGCGGAGAGGTTCTTCGTGACCATGATGTTCGGGAAGAGGCTCGCGAAATCGAACTCGTCCACGTGGTCGTGGACACCGACCGGCGGAAGGAAGATCACGCCGCCGCGGTCGGCGGCGACCAGGTGGTCGGCGCGCCGGAACCCCTCGGGCCGGTTCTTCTTCCAGGGGACGTGCGCCCCGAGCGCGAGCGCGTGCGCCATCTCCATCGCGGTGAAGCACGTCCCCGGCGACTGGCGGACGACCGTGGAGAGCGAGAGGCGCGAGAGCCGTGCCGCGTCCACGAGGCCGGCGATCTCGGCGTCGTCGTAGAGGAACGAGTTCTCCCGGTCGACGTGGAAACGCCCGGGGAGCGGATACGTCGCGGAGCGGTAGAGGACGCGGCCGTACGACTCGAACGAGCGGGCCGGGCGGCTCGGCCGGAACCGGCCGCGCTCGCGCCCGAGCGGGAACTCCTCCGGCGCGAGGCCGCACGCCGCCGCCCGCCGGTAGAGCCACGGGAAGTCGAACGCGTCCCCGTCCTCGGTGAGGAGGATGTCCGGGTCGCTGCGCGCGAGCTCGTCCACGAGCGCGCGCAGGACGTCCTCCTCGGGACCCTCGATCGTCGCCTCCCCGAGACGGACCGCGCCGACCCGCCCGTCCGGCGGCGGGATGCGACCGCGGCGTTCCCCAGCGAGATGGACCTCGAGCGGCGCGACGCGCAGCGGCGGGGCCACGTAGTCGATCGTCTCCGCCGGCTCGGTGGCGACGAGCGCCGGCGCCCGGCCGGTCACGGGCGCGAACGGGTAGAGCCCGTGGGCGAGATGGTAGAGCTGCGGCGGGCCCAGGTCGACGTCGTAGAACAGGAACCGTTCGTACCCTCCGAGCGCATCCGCGCTCGCCGCGAGGGTGCGGCGGGCCGGGTTCCGCTGCGGAACGACCGAGAGCACGGGCCGGTTCCGCCGGTCGAAGAGCGACGGGCGGCCGGACCCGAGCGAGACCGATTCGACGTCGGGATGGTCGCGCAGGCGGCGGGCGAGCAGGGCAAGGTCCGGCCGGGTCCCCGCGACGAGGAACGGCGGCCGGTACTCGACCGCGGTCCGGCGGACGCGACCGGTCCGGCGCTCCTTCACCCAGAGGACGACCGAGCGGCCGTCATCGCTCTCGGTGATGTCGAGGAGCCAGCCGTCCGGGACCGGGGCGGGCGTCGCCGCCGCCATCGCTACGGACGGGCGTCCGCGGCGGTCGCCGCTTCGGCTCGGACCCGGACCGCGAGGTCGGTGAGGACGGAGAGGAGGATCGACTCGAGGAGGTCCGGGCTCCCGACGAACGTCGCCTGCGCGACGTAGCGGCGGGCCCCGGTGCGGACCATCTCGAATGCGGCGCGCTCCTCGGGGTCGGTGAGCAGCCGGGCGAACTCGTCCCAGCGTTTCATCCTCTCCTCGAGCGCCTGGCGGTAGGTCGGTGCGGTACGTCCCACGCGATCACCTCCTCGGCGAACTCTCCGCCGAACTGTTCCATGCCGGTCTGGCCGGCCGGACGGGGCACGAGGGCGACGCGGGCGTCGTCCCGCAGCGCGCGCAGCCGCAGGGTCCCGGGCCCCCGGGCGAACGTGACGAGGTCGGACCAGGGCGGCCCCTCGTCGGCGAGCGCGCGGAACCGCTCGAACCCGTCCGGGTCGAGCGTGAGGAGGAGGGGGAGGTCGACCTCGCGCGCGAGCGCGGCGAGGGTCCGGGCGACGTGGCCGAGGAGCGCGGAGCGCTCCTCCTCGGGGATCTCCGCGTCCGCGAACAGGGCCGTCAGGTGGTGCCCGACGAGCAGGGTCGGTCGGTGGCGACGGACCTCCCGGGCCCATCCGTCCACGAGCGCGACCATCTGGTAGGCGGTGAACGCGCGGGCGAGCCGGATCCGGCGCAGCGTCTCGGTCGCATCGACCCCGAAGGCGCGGCCGAGCTCGCCGATCCGGTACGGATGGAACCGGTTCGCGCCCTCGAGGAGCGAGACCCGGCCCCGGGCGAGCGCGCTCCCCGCGTAGAGGAGCTCGAGGATCGGCTCGAGCGCGGCCGTCGGGCCGGTCCAGACGGTCGCCTCGCCGGGAGCGAACCGGCGGGCGAGCCAGGGAAAGAGCGCCGGCTCCGACGGCAAGAGGGCGGACGTCCGGGCCCGACGGAGGTGCGGCGCGAGCTTCGGCCGGACCGGCGGCGCGGCCGGGAACGGGTGCCGCGGCTCGGGCCGGAAGGTCTCCTCCGCGAGGAGGTCCTCCGGTGCGAGCGCGGGCTCGGTGAGAAGACTGTCGACCATCATCGATCGATCGATCCGCTCTTCGCATCCGCCGGGCCGCTCTAAAGCGGCGGCTCGGGAGACGTTGAAACAGGCTCGGGAACGGGGGGTTTCATCGACGGCTGGGCCCCGGGTGGGCAGTAGGCTTATCGGAGACGCTCGGCGTTGCTTCCGAACGAGGCCCGCATGTCGCCCACCCCTCCTTCGGCCACGGCCGGCGTACCCCCGCCCACGGGCCCGGGCACCGCAGCGAGCGCTCGACCGTCCCCCTCCCCGAACCGCCGCGACCGGTCGCCGATCTACATGGGCATCGGCATCGCCGTGGCGGTCGTTGCCGTGCTGTTCGTGGTCCTCTTCGTGCCTCCCCACACCGGCTCGACCCTGAGCGGAGCGGCCGTGCTGACGTACTCCGGAGCTCGCCCGATCGCCGATAGCGCGGCGTCGGGATTCGAGGGGGGCGGCTGGAACCTCCTGTTCGCGGTCGGCGTCCAGACCGCGACCGCGGAATCGCTCCCGGTCAACGCGACCACCCTCTCGAGCGCCGGCTGCACATTCTCCCCCGCGGCCGGCCTCGCCAACGTCACCGTGCCCGCCTACTCCGGGAACCGATCGTCCGGGGCCACTCCGGGGTGGGAGTTCAGTTACAGCAACTCCGCCGGGGATATCGCGCTCGTCACCGTGATCGACGGTCACGGTACCGTGGTCGGGACCCTGTCGGGCGGGGAGTGCTTCGTGGCCGCGTTCGCGCTCGCCACGGTCCCCTCCGATGCCGTCGACAGTTCCGCCGCGATGGCCGCGGTGGCGCCGCAAGCGCAGGGCTACCTGGCCGCGCACCCGAACGCCTCGGCGGCCTTCGCCCTGTTCGGACAGAACCCGTTCGGAACGCACGGGTCCGGAGCGGAGTGGCTCATCGACTACACGACCTGCTCCGCGAGCGGGAGCGGGCCGGCGACCGGAGCCGACTTCAACGCCACCGTGAACGCGGTCACGGGACAGGTGACCAGGACGAACTCGACGCCGAACGCTCCTTGCGGCTCTCGCACGTTCTCGCTCGCCGAGCCGGCGCCGCTCGGCCCGGGATCGCACGGGACGGATCCCTTCGTGCCGGCCCGGCGCGTGCCCGCCCCGGACTGACGACGCCGGCGGTCGACGGGGAGGATTTCCCCGGCGGTTCGATGTCACGACAAGAGTTATCGCGCTCGACCGGGATAGTGACGAAGAGCGGACCGCTCATGTCGACCCCCGTAGCTCCGTCGCCATCTCCCGCCGGCTCTCCCCCGTCGCGTCGGACGATGTTCTATCTCGCCGCCGCCGTCGCGATCGCGGTGGCGGTCCTGCTGGTCGCCGTCTTCGTGCTCCCGAGCCTCGGCGGGTTGGGTTCGAACTCGGGAAACGCGAACCCGGCGCTCACGTATGCGGGGGCTCGCCCGGTCGCCGACCGTACCGCGAGCGGGTTCGCGGGCGGAGGCTGGACGCTCCTCGTCGCGTTCGGCCTCGTCTCGGCCACGACCGTGCCGGCCCCGGCGAACACGACCGCGTTCGGGAACCTTACCGGCTGTATGCTTACCCCCGAGACCAACTTCACGGGCCTTTCGCTGCCGGCCTTCTCCGGGAACCGATCGGCCGGGACCGCCCCGGCGTGGGAGTTCGGCTACCGCAACTCCTCGAACACCCTCGCAATCGTATCGGTGATCAACGGCGAGGGGTTGGTCCTCGCGACCCTCACCGGCACCGAGTGTTCGTTTTTCGTTGGCGCCCTTTCCCCGGTGCCGTCGGACGTGATCAACAGCTCCGCGGCCGCCGCCGCGGTCGAACCCGAGGCGTCCGCCTTCCTTTCCGCCCATCCGAACGCTTCGGCGGAGTTCGCGCTGATCGGGGGCATCTCCCTACTCGGCCGCGGCATCGGCCCCGAGTGGTCGATACTGTACAACACCTGCGCCCTGGGCCCGACCGCGACCGGCACCGGAGAGGGATTCAACGCCACGGTCAACGCGCTCTCGGGAAAGGTGCTCGGCTTCAACACCACGCTGAACGAGTCTTGCAGCGGCTCCACGACCCCCACCGAGGTTGGGGTCACCGGACCGGTCGCGACCTCCCCGTACGGGGCGGTCGCCGCGCGAACCGGCCGTTCGGACTAAGGGGTCGTCCCCTCCCTTACGTGTCGAGCCGGCCGCGGCGCACCGGCGGCGAGAGGCCAAGCTCTTCCGAGAGCGTCCGGCAGTTGACGGCTGCATCCCCCCGGAAGTGATTGTTGAAGAACCCGTACACGGTTCCGACCTTCTCCGTGAGGTCGCGCACCCGCGGGACCCAGTCGGCGATCTCGGTCGCGGAGTAGGTGTAGTCGTACCACAGCGGGCTCCCGTGCCCGTGCCAGCGGACGTAGGCGAACGGGCCGGTCACCTCGAGGGCGATCGGCATGTGGGGCCCATCGACGGTGACGTAGGCGAGGCCGAACTCGCGCAGGAGCGCGACCGATTCCGGGACGAGCCAGGAGCGCTCGCGGAACTCGACCGCGACCGGAAGGTCGCGCGGGATCGTCTCGTAGAAACGACGTACCGTCGTCGGTTCGAACGGGAGCGACGGCGGCAATTGGAGGAGCGCGGCCGCGAACTTGCCGGCGTCGCGGATCGGCTTCAGGACCGCGAGGAAGCGGCCGAACTCCTCCTCGGTGCGCACGAGCCGGAGGTCGTGGGTGATCGTCTGGGGGAACTTCGCGGCGAACCGGAACCCGGCGGGGGTACGCTTCACCCACGACGCGGCCACGGAGGGGGGCGGGAGCCGGTAGAAGGTCGAGTTCACCTCCACGATCGGAAAGAGCCCCGCGTAGTAGCGCAGTTTGTCGCTCGCACCGCGCTTCGGGTAGAAGCGGCCCGACCACTCGGGGTAGTCCCAGCCGCTCGTGCCGAGCAGGATGTCGGTCATCCGGGTCCCGGAGTACGGAACGCCGTTCCTGCCGGTAAAGATTGCGTTCGGCCGGAACCCCCCTTTCCGAGGGCGGTCGGGGTCGTACGCGAAGGGTTATCGTAGGGGCTCGAATTCCGCCGTCCGCCGATGTATCCGATCAGCTACGTGCGGGAATCCGCCGAGGCGATCCGCGCCGGCCTTCGGGCGCGCGGACGCGACCCCGCGGAGGTCGACCGGATCCTCGCGCTCGACAAGGATCGGCGCGCCCTCGGGGACGAGGCGAACCGGCTGCGCGCCGAGCGCAATCGGGGCGCCCAGAAGGTCGCCGCGACCGCCAAGGCGGCCTCCCCGGCCGACCCCTCCGAGCGGCATCGCCTCGGCGACCTGCGCGACCAGATCCGCGAGATCGAGGCCCGCACCACCGCGCTCGATGCCGAGCTCCGCACTGCGCTCCTCCTCCTGCCCCAGACCCCGCACGCGAGCGTCCCCCGGGGCAAGGACGCGAGCGAGAACGCGGAGGTCGCTCGCTTCGAGGCCCACCGCACGGGCCCCGCCGCGCCCCGACCGCATTTCGACATCGGCCACGACCTGAACCTCCTCGACGAGGAACGCGGCGTGAAGGTCGCGGGCGAGGGGTTCTACGTCCTCTGGGGCGACCTCGCCCGCCTCGAGTACGCGCTCGTCCGGTTCATGCGGGAGCTGCACCGCTCCCGCGGCTACCTCGAGGTCGCCCCGCCGCTCCTCGTGAACTCCGACTCGATGGTCGGGACGGCCCAGCTCCCGAAGTTCGCCGAGGATTCCTACCAGGTCCAACCCGACGATCTCTGGCTTATCCCGACCGCCGAGGTGCCCGTCACGAACCTCTTCCGGGACGAGGTGCTGCTCGCGGAGGACCTGCCGGTCCGGATGTTCTCCTACACGCCCTGCTTCCGCCGTGAGGCGGGCGGCCACGGGGTCGAGACGCGCGGGATCGTCCGGGTCCACCAGTTCGACAAGGTGGAGCTCGTCGAGCTCACCACCCCCGAGAGTTCCTACGAAGCGCTCGAGGAGCTCCGGGCCGAGGCGGAGGAGGTGCTGCGGCGGCTCGACCTGCCGTACCGGGTCCTGAACCTCTGTACCGGCGACCTCGGGGAGAAGTCGGCGAAGACCTACGACCTCGAGCTCTGGGCGCCGGGAAGCCAGCGTTGGCTCGAGGTGAGCTCCGTCTCCAACTTCGAAGCGTACCAGGCCGTCCGGGCGAACATCCGCTTCCGTCGGCACCAGGCGTCCCGGCCGGAGCCGGTCCACACCCTGAACGGCTCGGGAACGGCGCTGCCGCGGCTCGTGGTGGCGATCCTCGAGAACTACCAGACGGACGACGGCCGGGTCGAGATCCCCGCGGCGGTCCGTGAGGAGATGGGCGGAGCGCGGTATCTCGAAGCGAACCCGTTCGTCGGCGAGCGCGAGCTCGCTCGGGGCCGTCATTCCCGGCGCTCGGGAAAGGGTGGCGACCCCGCGCCGGCGAAATCCTAATAGCTCGCCTCGCGGGAAGGGGCGCAGAGGCCCGGCATGGTCCAGGTCGACATTGACATCGCCAAATGCACCGGCTGCTCCCATTGCAAGGACGTCTGTCCGGTGAACGTCTTCGACCTGCGGCCGCGCGACCAGGTCCCGGACGTGGTCGACGATCCGGCGGTCGGGGCGAAGTTCCAGTTCCGCGGCGAGAAATCGCTCGCCGTCAACGGCCCCGAGTGCATCGTCTGCGAGGCCTGCCTCTTCGAGTGCGAGGGCGAGTGCATCCTCATCACGGACGATGAGAACCACGTCCATTTCTCGGTCTACAAGTGAGCTCCGGAACTCCCGATGACCGGCCCTCCCCGGTTCTTTGAAAGCACGGAGGAGCTGCGGAGCTGGTTCCTCGCCCACCACGCCGATACGACCGAGGTCTGGATCGGTTTCCACAAGGCGCACACGGGGAGGTCCGGCGTCGGGTATCTCGCCGCGGTCGAGGAGGCGCTCTGTTTCGGTTGGATCGATACCACCGTCCGGCGGATCGATGACGACCGCTACATGCACCGGTTCACGCCGCGGCGGCCGGGCAGCTACTGGAGCGTCGTGAACCGGCACCGCTTCGCGGAGCTCGCAAAGAGGGGACGGGTGCACGAGGCGGGCCGTCGCGCGTTCGCAGGACGGGCGAAGACCGAACCGACCCGGTACACGAGCGAGCGGTCGGTCCGCTTCGCTCCCGAGTTCGCGCTGCGCCTGCGGGAGGTGCCGGCCGCGGACCGGTTCTTCCGGTCGCGGCCGCGCAGCTTCCGTCGCATCGCGACGTGGTGGGTGATGAGCGCCGTGCGCCCCGAGACCCGCGAACGTCGGTTCGCGACCCTGCTCGCGGCGCTCCGGCAGGGCGAGATCCCCTCCGCGCTCCGGGTGGGCGACGCGCCTCCCGCATCTCGGCGCCCCTCCTCCGCCGGTAGCCCTTAAATAGGCTGGAATCCCGCGGACGCTGCCGTGGCCGAGACGACGAAAGAGCCGGGGCGCACTGTCGTGGTCGGGGAGCGCGAGCTCGCGATCGGGTTCCGGTTGATCGGCCTTCGGGACGTCGTCGAGGTCACACCCGAGAATTCGGTCGCCGAGTTCCAGCGGGCGATGAGCGGGGGGTTCACCCTGGTCATCGCGACGCAGTCGATCCGCGCGCGACTCTCGGACGCCCAGCGAACGGCCGCCGACTCTTCCCTCAATCCTCTCGTCGTCTTCGTTCCCACCCCGAGCGGTGAGTTCGACGTCGAGAGCATCGACGTGCTCGCGAAACGCGTCCTCGGTGTCACGCTCACGGTCGCGAACTAGCGGAGGAAGAATCATGGCAGGTTCGGTGGCGCGAGTGTCCGGTCCGGTCGTCATCGCCGAAGGGCTGGTGGACGCGAAGATGTACGATGTCGTTCGCGTCGGCAGCCTCGGCCTCGTTGGGGAGATCATCCGTCTGGTCGGCGGCACGGCGACGGTGCAGGTCTACGAGGACACGACGGGGATCCGCCCGGGCGACCCGGTCGAGACCACCGGCCAGGCGCTCAGCGTGGAGCTCGGCCCGGGGCTCCTCAAGTCGATCTACGACGGGGTGCAGCGACCGCTCGACGTCATCCAGAAGTCCGTCGGGGATTTCATCACGCGCGGCACGATCGCCCCGGCGCTCGACGAGAAGGCCGTCTGGGAGTTCACCGCCGTCGCGAAGGTCGGGAGCGAGGTCACTCCGGGAACGATCCTCGGTACGGTCCAGGAAACGCAGCTCATTCTGCACAAGATCCTCGTCCCGCCGGGGCTGCGCGGGACCCTCCGGGAGCTGCGCAGCGGCCAGTACACGATCCGCGACCGGATCGGCTCCCTCGACACCGGCAATGGGACCGTTCCGCTCACGCTCACCCACAAGTGGGTGGTCCGAGTGCCCCGCCCCGTCACCCAGAAGCTCCCGCCGGACATCCCGCTCGTGACGGGCCAGCGGGTCGTCGATTCCTTCTTCCCGGTAGCGAAGGGCGGGACCGCGTGCGTTCCCGGACCGTTCGGGTCCGGAAAAACGGTCATCCAGCAACAGCTCGCCAAGTGGGCCGACTCCGAGGTCGTGGTCTACGTCGGCTGCGGTGAGCGCGGCAACGAGATGACGGAAGTGCTCGCGACCTTCCCGAAACTGCTCGACCCGAAGTCCGGCCGCCCCCTCATGGAACGGACGATCCTGATCGCGAACACCTCGAACATGCCGGTCGCCGCCCGCGAGGCGAGCGTGTACACCGGGATCACGATCGCGGAGTACTACCGCGACATGGGATACGACGTGGCGGTGATGGCCGATTCGACGAGCCGCTGGGCCGAGGCCATGCGGGAGATCTCGGGGCGTCTCGAGGAGATGCCCGGCGAGGAGGGCTATCCGGCGTATCTCGGCCGCCGGATCGCGGAGTTCTACGAGCGGGCGGGACGGGTCATCACCCTGTCCCCCGAAGGCCGTACGGGCTCGGTCACGGTGGTCGGCGCGGTCTCCCCGGCGGGCGGGGACACGTCCGAGCCCGTCAGCCAGAACACGCTGCGCGTCGCCCGGGTCTTCTGGGCGCTCGATGCTTCGCTCGCCTCGCGCCGGCATTTTCCCTCGATCAACTGGCTCCAGAGCTATTCGCTCTACACGGGCGACCTCGAACCGTGGTACGCCGCGAACCTCTCGAAGGAGTTCTCCGCCCTGCGCCAGAAGGCGCTCGAGACGTTGCAAAAGGAGTCCGAGCTCCAGGAGATCGTTCAGCTCGTCGGGGTCGACGCGCTCCCCGAGCGCGAGAAGGCCGTGCTCGACATCGCCCGGATGCTGCGCGAGGACTACCTCCAGCAGAGCGCGTACGACGAGGTCGACACCTACACCTCGATCCAGAAGCAGGCTCGGATGCTGCGGGCGATCCTTCGCTTCGGTGACCTCGAGCAGGAAGCGATCGGCAAGGGCGCGACCGTGGCGGCGATGCAGAAGCTGCCCGTGCGCACGAAGCTCTCGCGGATGAAATGGATCCCCGAGGCCGACGCCCAGAAACAGTTCGACGAGCTGGAAGGGGAGACCAACCTGTCGGTCGGTGCGCTCACGGCGACGGGAGGCAGCTGATGGCGGCGAAGGCCGCGGCCGCGAGCTCGAAACAATCGGACGTGCCTGTCGACTACCGGACGATCGACCGGGTCGCGGGCCCCCTCCTGTTCGTCCGGGACGTCGCGAACGCCGCGTACGGGGAGATCGTGGAGATCCAGCTTCCGACGGGCGAGCGGCGCCAGGGCCAGGTCCTCGACTCGAGGAAGGGCCTCGCGATCGTCCAGGTGTTCGGTCCGACCATGGGCATCAACCTCGAGCAGACGAGCGTGAAGTTCCTGGGCCAGGTCGCGACCCTGCCCGTCTCGGACGAGATGCTCGGCCGCGTCTTCAACGGGCTCGGCGAGCCCCGCGACGGCGGTCCGCGGATCGTGAGCGAGACCCGCCTTGAGATCGTCGGGAACGCGATGAACCCGTACTCGCGCGAGGAGCCGAGCGAGTTCATCCAGACCGGGATCTCCACGATCGACGTCAACAACACCCTCGTGCGCGGCCAGAAGCTGCCGATCTTCTCGGGCGCGGGCCTTCCGCACAACCAGATCGCCGCGCAGATCGTCCGCCAGGCGAAGCTCCGCGACTCTTCGGAAGGGTTCGCGGTCGTGTTCGCCGCGATGGGGATCACGAGCGAGGAGGCGAACTACTTCCTCAAGGAGTTCCAGTCGACCGGGGCGCTCGAGCGCGCCGTCGTCTTCCTGAACCTCTCCTCGGACCCGTCCATGGAGCGCGTCGTGACGCCCCGTATGGCGCTCACGGCCGCCGAGTTCCTGGCCTACGAACGCGACCTCCACATCCTGGTCGTGCTCACCGACATGACGAACTACTGCGAGGCGCTCCGCGAGGTCGCCGCCGCGCGGGAGGAGGTGCCCGGACGCCGCGGCTACCCGGGGTACATGTACACGGACCTCGCGACCATCTACGAGCGCGCGGGCAAGATCCATGGCCGCAAAGGGTCGATCACGCAGCTCCCCATCCTCACGATGCCCGCCGACGACGTCACCCACCCCATTCCGGATCTGACCGGGTACATCACCGAGGGGCAGGTCTACATCAGCCGGGACCTCCAGCGCCGCGGCGTCTACCCGCCGATCGACATCCTTCCCTCGCTCTCGCGGTTGATGGGCCAGGGGATCGGCAAGGGGCGGACCCGGGAGGACCACCGGGGGGTCTCCGACCAGCTGTTCGCCGCGTACGCCACGGGCAAGGACCAGCGGGCCCTGTCCGCGATCGTCGGCGAGGAGGCGCTCAGCGCGACCGACCGGCTCTACCTCAAGGCGGCCGACCGGTTCGAGGCGGAGTTCGTGAACCAGCGGCCCGACGAGGACCGCACGATCGACGAGAGCCTGGCGATCGCCTGGGACATCCTCGCCGACTTCCCGGACTCGGAGCTGAAGCGGATCCGGCCGGAATTCATCGAGAAGTACCGACCGAAACGGGCGGCCCCGTCCTCGTAGGCGGGCCCGAGCGACGATGCCGGCCGAAACCGTACGACCGACCCGCCTCGAGCTCTTGCGGACGCGTCGGCGGATCGTGGTCGCGAAGAAGGGACTCAACTTGCTCAAGCTGAAGCGCTCGGCCCTGATCGTCGAGTTCTTCGCCCTCTCGCGCGAGGCGATGAAGTTGCGCGGCGACCTCAAGGCGCGCATCCAGCGCGGCTACGAGTCGATCCGCATGGCGGAGATGATGGAGGGCCCGACCCGGCTCGAGAACATCTCGATGCTCCTCCCGGACATCGCCCCGGTCGCCGTCACGACGAAGAACGTCATGGGGGTCCGCACCCCGCGCGTCGACCGGGGCGGCTACGGACCGACCCCTACCGCCGACCTGCTCGACCTTCCGACCTCGATCCAGGAGTCGATCCGTCGATTCCAGGGGATCTACCAGGTCGTCCTCGACATCGCCGAGAAGGAGAACGCCCTGCGGCGGCTGTTGAAGGAGATCGAGAAGACGAAGCGGCGGGCGAGCGCGATCGAGAACGTCCTCATTCCGCGACTCCAGGGGATCGTCCGCTACATCAAGTTCCGATTCGACGAACTGGAGCGGGATTCGTTCAGCATGCTGAAGGCTGTGAAGCGGAAGATGGAGCAGGAGGGCAACAGTGCCGGCGCCGCCTAATGCCGCCGTCCGGCGATTCGCCGGCCTGTGGACGGTGAGCGTCGGGATCAAGGTCGCGGCGCTCGCGGTCTTCCTCTTCCTGGTCGTGAAATTCCTCGGAGGGTCCTAACCATGGCAGCAGCGACGAGCGGAACGGTGGCGCCCGGGTCGGTCGAGGCGCTGAAGCGCGTCAAGGCGACCGAGACCGAATGGGACACGCGCGTGAGCGCGGCCCGAGCGGAGGCCGAGGCCTCCGTCCGGCGCGCGAAGGACGAGGCGGAGGCGAGCATCAAGGCCGCCCAGTCGGAGCTCCAGCGGGCGCGCAGCGCGGCGCTCGAGCGGGCCCGGGCGCAAGCCGCGACCGAGGCCGAAGCCACCCTCGCCGAAGGGAAGGCGGAAGCGGAGCGCGCCGCGCGCGGCGAGGGTCGCCGGCCGTCGGACAAGAAGGACGCGATCCTCGACCTGGTCCTCGGGTCGTTCGGGAAGGATTGAACCGGAGGTCGTCCCCGCGTGTCGCTGCGTCCGGTACCGATGGCCAAGGTCGGCCTCATCGGCCTCAAGCAGGACGAGGAGCGGACCCTGACCGTGCTGCACGACCTTCGGATCGCGCAGGTCGAACCGCTCTCGCCCGAGGCGATGGCCGAGCTGGGACCCGAGCGCGGCCCCGAGACGCTGCGGGAGGTCGGGGACGAGACGCTGCGCTTCCGCGGCCTCGTGAGCGCGCTGCCGCGCATGCCGGACGGGCCGCCCCGGCGGTTCAACTCTGTCGCCGAAATCCTCGCCGCGGCGAAAACGGTGCCGATCGACGCCGAGGTCGGGGAGCTCAAGCGGGAGGACGACCGGCTCGTCACCGAACAGAAAGCGATCGCCGACACCACCCTTCTGCTCGAGCAGCTCTCCTTCTATCCCGACCGGCTCGAGTTCCTGGATTCGAAGAACTTCCTCACGTTCTACGGCGAGGCCCCCGCCGAGGTCTACGCGGCGTTCGTCGGGGCCCTCCCGAAGGAGGCCGATGCGCAGTTCCTTCCCGGCCCCGCCGGGGAGACCGTCCGCTTCCTCATCGTGCTGCGACCCGCCGGCGCGGACGCCCTCTCGCGCCTCTCCCAGTCCCGCGGGGTCCGCCTCGTCTCGGTCCCCCGCCTCGCGGGAACGGTCCCCGAGGAGCTCGCGACGCTGCGGCGCCGGGCCGAACAGATCCTCGGTCGCCGGACGGAGATCGCGCTCCGCCTCGCGGCGATCTCGCGGGAATGGTATCCGCTCGTGAGCGCGATCGGCGAGGCGCTCGAGATCGAGAACCGGAAGACGGAGGTCCTGACGAAGCTCGGCGCGAGCCGGGCGGCGTTCGCGCTCGAGGCGTGGGTCCCCGAACGCGACGTCGCGCGGCTCGAGGCGGTCGTCCAGCGCGAGAGCGGGAACCGGACGTTCCTCTACCGCGTCGCGACCCGGGAGGAGCCCCCGACCCTCATGACGAACCCGCGCGGCATCCGCCGGTTCGAGTTCTTCGTGAAGTTCTACTCGCTCCCGCAGGCGACCGAGTGGGACCCGACGACCGTCTTCGCGATCGCGTTCCCGATCTTCTTCGGGTTCATGCTGGGCGACTGGGGCTACGGCCTCGTCATCCTGCTGATCTCGCTCTGGATGATCCGGGGGTTTCCCGGCGCCCAGCACCTGCCGAAATCGGGCCGGAACTTCGTCAAGATGATCATGGGCCCGAAAGGGATGCAACAGCTCGCCTACGCGCTCTTGCCCGGCTGCGCGATCGCGATCGGCCTCGGGCTCTACTCGGACGCGTTCTTCGGTTACCCGCTCCTCAACACCCTGTTCGGCTACGTGGGACCGGACGACCACCTGAAGACGAGCGTCCCGACCTACCTCTTGATCGCCGGGTTCATCGGACTCGCCATGGTGATCCTGGGCTTCTTCATGGGCGCGCTCAAGGAGTTCTTCCACCA
>Ga0335078_10002275_pt1 | contig 29128 bp, 33 predicted proteins | sample Lox_Sample_32_FD_206711 | JGI IMG/M metagenome (GOLD analysis project Ga0335078, IMG submission 206711) | Soil microbial communities from Loxahatchee National Wildlife Refuge, Florida, United States - Lox_Sample_3.2 | ecosystem: Environmental > Terrestrial > Soil > Wetlands | place: USA...
ATCAGCGCCGACCGCGCACAGTTCGATCGTCTCGCGGTCGCCGGCATCTCGTTTCCGACCGACTACACCGAGCGGAGGTTCGTGCTCGCCGACGGCGAGACCCGGATCGGGCGAAGCCGTGGGCGGCCGGACGAACAGGCGCCCGAGATAGACCTGGCGGCGGCCCCGGCGGACCCCGGGGTCTCCCGCCTGCACGCGATGCTCGAGCGGCGCGGCGACGGCGTCATCGTCCTGCGCGACCTCGGATCGACGAACGGCACGATGATCAACGACGACCCAACGCCGATCGCCTCCGAGACCGCGCTCCCGCTCGCCGACGGCGACCGCGTCCGCGTCGGCGCCTGGACGACGATCACCGTGCGCAAGCGCTAGCTGTCGGCTAGAAGTCGTGCCGGGCGAGCAGGCCCGAGCCGAGCACGATCGCGACCAGCTGATGACGCTTCTCGTTCTGCGGCAGCTCGCCGAGCTCGAAGCGGTCGAACAGGTGGCGCATGTGCGCCTTGACGGCGTCGACGCTCAGGTGCACCTCGGCCGCGATCTGCGGATTGGTTGCCGGGGTCGCCGAGCTCGATACGACGATCGGCCGGCACAGCGCGATCAGCAGCTTCCGCTGGGTCTCCGTCAACGGAATCGAGGCCGGTGATTCCAGCGCCCGCGCGGTCGATTGACTGCCTTGATCGCTCTCGGGCTCCCGGTAGACGACGCGGGTCTGGCCGAAGTACATGTGGTCCTTGTCCTCCAACCGGTGCCGGCCGTGGATCCGGCTCCCGTTGACATACGAGCCGTTGAGCGCCATCCCGTCGTCGATCAGGGTCCACTGCCCGCCGACCGGCTCGAGCAACGCGTGCGCGCGCGATACCTCCGCGTCCCACGTGAGCGGGACGTCCGACTGATCGCGACGGCCGATCGTCACCCGGGTCCGGTCGGGGGTCAGCATCAGCATGTGCTGCTCGCCGGCGTCGTCCAGCCAATACAGGAACGGGAGACCGGTGCGTTCGGCCTCGATCCGCTCCTTCAGGTGGCGCGGCGACACCAGTCGCGTCTCGTACGGGTCGGGCATTCGATGTGCAGCATCGCAGGACGACGGCCCGGATTCAGCGGAATCCGGGCCGTCCGGCCGGAACTGCGCCCAAGGTGTGCTGGTCACCGGGAGTCGACGAAGCGCACCGGACCCGAGTCGCACTGGTCGGTTGTGCCGTCCGCAAACGTGTAGGACAGCTGCAGCCGCCAGACCCCGGTGACCTGCGTCCGCTTGCGATTCACGGTCGCGAACAGCGAATCCGTCCCGCTGTAGGTCCCGCCCCCCGACATAGCCGTCGGTGGCAGGTTGAACTCGGCGTGGAGGTAGCCGCTCGGACCGATCCGGATGTGGGTGAACTTGTCCGGCGTCGCGAATGTCGCGCCGGAAGCACAGCTCATGCCCAGCGCGATCACGCTCGCCTGCACCGTCTTCCCGTTCGCCGAGACCCTGAAGAACGAGGGATACGACTGTGTGGTGACGCCGACCAGGACCGTGGTCGGGCCGACCGGCGCGGCCTCCGCCGGCACGCTCTGGAGCGCAAGCGCCCCGACCGTCAGCACGCTCGCCACCGCAAGCCGGAACCACCACGTGTGACTGCCTACCTTCATGGCGACCTTCCTCTCTTGGTTCGTTGACGGCGGCAATCTCTCGCGCGCGCGCCACCGCTCCCAGCCCCCCAAGGGGTCGTCCTCCGCGCCTAAGGTGTCGTAAACGACACCGTGGTGGCCGCGCTACGCCAGCCGGTCGGGCGTCCGGGTCTCCACGAACGCCGCCTCGAGCTCCGACGGCAGCCGCTTGACGTCGGCGCCGGCGGCCAGCCACCTTGACAGCCGGCGCCGCATGGCCGCGGCGGTGGCCTCGTCGTTTGCGAGCAGGTGCGACAGCTCGCGCGTGCGGAATCGTCCGCGCGGCGCGCACCGTCGCCATACCGACTCGTAGCGCTCGCCGAGCACGCGCCGCCACAGGTCCTCGCCGGCGCGGCGCAGATCGGCTGTCAGGAGTGCCGCCCACCGGTCGGCCGACAGCTTGAGCAGCCGCGGTCCGAGCCAGCCGACGACCTGCTCGTCGAGCGGCGCGCACGCGCACGCCACCAGCAGCCGGGCGCGCGAGCGCTCCCCGTCGTTCCACGTCGGCGGCGTCGTGTCGAGCTCGAACCAGCTCCACAGGCGCGCGCCCGCCGACTCGACGGAGCGCTCGGTCTGGCTGACCGCGAGCTCGACGAGCTCCTCGTACTCCGGGATCTCCTCGAACAGCCGTTCGAGCTCGGTCACGTCGGGCGGCTCGCCCGCCCGCTCGCCCCGCCGCTGGGCGACGGCCCGGGCGGCAGCGGCGAAGGCGGCGTCGAGCGTTGCCGGAGATCCCGACTGCTGATAGCTGTCGAGCGCGGCGCGAAGCGCCGGCACGGGGTGGATCTCGCCAGCGCCGCTCACCATGGAAAGAATCTAATCTGGGCGACCAGATCGCAACTCGCAGGGTCCGCACGGGTTACGACGAATACTCAGGCCCAGCTTCTAGCGGGGGATTGCCGCTGCGTCGTTCTGCTCTTCTGCTCGTCACGGTCATAGTTGTCGCCCTGGCCGGGGGCGCCGTGGCGCTCGCGCCGAGATCGAGTGGCCAATCACCGGGGGCGACCGCCCCTACCTGCAAGCCCGCGAACAACCAGCGCCTTCCGCTCGCGAAGGGCGTGACGATCTACGCCGCGCCAAACCCGGTGACGGCCACCAGGCAGCTCACGGTCTTCGGGCAGCTCGTCGGAGTCCGCAAGGGCGTCCACCGGTGCGGCATCTCGGTCCTGCTGTGGCGCAAGTTCCCGAACCAGCGCGGGTTCGGCGTGGTGGCGCGGACGTCCACGAACGCCGCCGGCACCTACAGCTTCGCGATGGCGCCCGGCACGGTCGCGACAAATCGCGATTGGCGGGTGACGGTCCGCGGCCTGCAAAGCCGGATCGTCGTCCAGCGCGTCCGTCCGCTGATCACGCTGGCAGCCACCGCGACGTTCGCGGTCGCCGGCGACACCGAGACGCTCAGCGGCCAGCTCGAGCCGGGTAGCGCCGGGCAGGTGGTGACTCTCCAGCGCCGCGTCGGCCCGCGCTGGGTGGCGACGGCCAGGGCCAAGTTGAAGCGCGGGGCAACCTTCTCGATCAACCACACGTTCACCACGGGCCGCACCGAGCAGTGGCGGGCGATCGTGCCGACGACGGTTCACAACCTCGCAGCCCAGTCACCCACCGTGAAGATCAAGGTCGCGCCGCTGACCGGGATCCACAAGATCCGCCACGTCGTGATCATCATGCAGGAGAACCGCTCGTTCGACAGCTACTTCGGCACGTATCCGGGCGCGGAGGGAATCCCCGCCGGGGTGTGCGTGCCGGATCCCGCGAACGGCGGCTGCGTAGCGCCGTTCCACGATCCCTCCGACGTGAACTACGGTGGCCCGCATTCGGTGAACAACGCCGTCGCCGACATCGACAGCGGCAGGATGGACGGCTTTGTCGCCCAGGCCGAGTCGGGGATGAACTGCAGCTCTCAGGACCCGAACTGCAGCGCGTGCACGGATACCAGTCACACGACCTCGAGCTTCCCGTCGTGCGTCGACGTGATGGGTTATCACGACGCCCGCGAGATCCCCAACTATTGGACGTACGCCGAGGACTACGTCCTCCAGGACCACATGTTCGAACCGAACGACTCCTGGAGCCTCCCGGCCCACCTGTACATGATGTCGGAGTGGTCGGCGTTCTGTACGAACCCGTTGGACGCGTCGTCGTGTCGCGGCGACGTGCAGAACCCCAACCCGGACTCGACCCTGAACGCCAACTTCTCGACGCCGAGCAACGGGCAGCTTCTGTACGCCTGGACGGACATCACCTACCTGCTCCACCAGCAGAACGTCCCCTGGGCCTACTACGTGTTCAAGGGCACCGAGCCCGACTGCGAGAACGACGCCTCGATGACCTGCGCGCCGGTTCAGCAGGGTCCGCAGACGCCCGGGATCTGGAACCCCCTGCCGTCGTTCACCGACGTCACCCAGGACGGCCAGCTCGGCGACATCGAGTCACTGTCTGACTTCTTCACCGCGGCCAAGGACGGCACCCTGCCGGCGGTCTCGTGGATCGACCCGAACGGGACCGTCTCAGAGCACCCGCCGGCGACCGTCAGCGCCGGCCAGACCTATGTCACCGGGCTGATCAACGCGATCATGCAGAGCCCCGACTGGGACAGCACCGCGATCTTCCTCTCCTGGGACGACTGGGGCGGCTTCTACGACCACGTCGTCCCGCCGGTCGTCGACAAGAACGGGTTCGGCCTCCGCGTTCCCGGGATCGTCATCAGCCCGTACGCCAAGCAGGGCTACATCGACCACCAGATCCTGAGCCATGACGCCTACGTCAAGTTCATCGAGGACGACTTCCTGGACAGCGCGCGTCTCGACCCCGCCACCGACGGCCGTCCCGACCCCCGTCCCGACGTCCGCGAGGACGACCCGATCCTCGGCAACCTCACGGGCGACTTCAACTTCGGCCAGACGCCGCGGCCGCCCACGATCCTCCCCGTGCACCCGGCCCCCGGTCCCGCGTCCACGCCACCGGGTTCTTAGGGGCCTCGCTCCGCTCGGCGTCCATGGGGCCGTTCCGCCCGGCCTCCGTGCCGGGCGGCCGGATCGCGACCACAGACAGGACGGGCCAACATGGCCCCACGGACGCCGCCGAAGGCGGCCCCTACATGTCCTGGCCGCCGTTCACGCCCCAGACCTGCCCGGTGATGAACGAGCTGTGGTCCGAGGCGAGGAAGTGAACGACCCGCGCCACGTCGTCGGGCCGCCCGAACCGGCCGACGGGGATCTGGGACTTGATCCGGTCGAGCACCTTCTCGGGGATCGTCTCGAGCATCTCGGTGGCGATGAACCCGGGCGCCACCGTGTTCACGGTCACCCCGATCGAGTCGTCGGACAGCTTGCCGGCGCGCGAGAGCTGGAAGCAGGCCTCGCGGGCCATCGTCTTGGTCAGGCCGAACAGCCCGGATTTCGACGCGGCGTAATTCGCCTGGCCGATGTTGCCGGTCTCGCCGATGATCGAGGAGATGTTGATGATCCGCCCCGAGCCGCGCTCGAGCATGTGCGGGAGCACCGCCTGGCTCATGAAGAATGCGCCCGACAGATTGACCGCGAGGACCTTGTACCAGTCCTCGTCCTCCATCTTCATCACGCTCTTATCGCTCGTGATGCCGGCGTTGTTGACGAGTACGTCGAGCCGGCCGTGGCGCTCGATGACCTCGTTCACGGTGCGGCGGCAATCCTCGGCCGAGCCGACGTTGCCCTGGTGGATGCTGGCGGTGATGCCGTGCTCGTCGAACTGCTTCAGCAGCCCCTCGGCATGCTCGCGGTTGCGGCCGTAGCCGGCGGCAATCACCGCGCCCTGCTCGGCGAAGCTGCGGCTGATGGCGGCGCCGATGCCGCGCGTGCCGCCAGTGACGAACACGACCCGTCCTGTCATCCGGGGCCGGCGGTAGCCCGCCGGGAACGACTCTGTGGTGGGAGCGGCGGTGTCGGTTTCGGTACTCATGAAATCCCTCGCCTCCTTGGTTCTAGTTGTCAGCCGTCCGAGCGCGTGGCGAGCCACTCCGCGATGCCCGGCCACAGCTCCTTGCGCGCCGCTGACCCGGCAACCAGGCCGATGTGTCCGCCCGGACGGTCGAAGTGCTCGACGTCCTCGCTCGAGATCAGATCGAAGAACGGCATCGTTCCCGGGCGCGGCGCGATGTGGTCGGCCCCGGCGGTGATCACGAGCACGTTTTGGTCGATCCGGCGCAGATCGACCGACTTGTCCCGAAGGCGCACCGTCCCGCGGACCAGCGCGCCGTCGCGATACATGAGGCGGATCCACTGCGACCAGGCACGACCGGGGAACATCGGGTTGTCGGCCACCCACTTGGCCATCGACTGATACGCCTCGCGACGGGCGGTCCCGTCTTGGACGCCCTCCCACAGACGGCGGTACGTCGTCCAGAAGTTCGTCACAGGCTTCATCAACTTGTTGGCGAAATCGATCGCGCTGCCGGGCACCGAGCCCCACAGCTCGCTCACGCCGTCGATGTCGAAGTTCTCGTCGCCGACCCAGTTGGCGTAGTTCGAGGCGCGCCCGTCGATCGGCATCGTCAGCAGGGCCAGGTTCTTCACCGGCGCGCGCTCCTCACCGCGGTCGAGCCCGCAGTACATCGCGCAAAGTGTCGCCCCGATGCACCAGCCCATCAGCGACAGCTCCTCGGCGCCGCTCGCCCGCAGGGTCTCCCGCACCGCCCACTCGAGCTCGTCGCACACGTACTCGTCGAGCCCCATGTCGGCGTCCTCTTCGTCCGGATAGCCCCAATCGACGAGGAACACGTCGTACCCCTCGCCGATCAGGTACTCGACCAGCGACGAGCCTGGGCGTAGATCGAAGACTTCGGGCCGGTTGATCAATGCGAACACGAGCAGCAGCGGCACCTCGTAGCGGCGGTTGGGCGAGCGGTACCGGTACAGCGTGGTCTGCCGGTGAGTCCACACGACGTCGCGCGGTGTGGCGCCGACCACCGCATCCTCGGTCGTCAGGAGGGTGTTCGTGTACTCCAGCGCGTTGACCGGAAACCGAACCGCCCGGTCCACCGCGGTCACGAACGGATCGACGACGCTCACTGCGGCGCCCCCGTGGCGTCACGCTCGCGGGCGACCTCGTCGCGCAGCTTCTCGACCTCCTGCAGCACGCGCTCGAGCTTGTCCTCGGTCCGGTGCAGCTGCTTGGACAGCCGGACGATGTCGGCCCTGCCCGCCAGGCGGAGGTTCCGCCACAGCAGATCGACGCCGTCGAAGGCCATCCGCGTCAGCGCCGCCGTGTTCTCCGCGCTCAGCGCGATCAGCTGGCCGAAGCTCGGCTTGTTCACCATCGCCTCGAACGCCTTGGCCGTGTTCGACTCGGCTTCCTCATACAGCGCCCGGACCTGCTCCTCGGGCGACTGTGCGCCGTTTCGCCGGTCTGCCATCGCCTTTCCTCCTTCGGTGGTCCGTTTCTACGTTCGAGCCTACCCCGATATGTGGCAAAGCTCAAAAGGGCGTTCGGACCACCCCCTCGCTGGGGGGTAATGATCAGACATGCCGATCGTGCGAGACTCCGGGTGATGCCGCGTGAGCGCTGACGCCGATGTCGCGGTGGTCGGGGCTGGGATCGTCGGGCTCTCAACAGCGTTCGCGCTGACCGAGCAGGGCGCCACCGTTACCGTTTACGAGCGCGGAGTCCCCGGCAACGCGCAATCCGGCGGGGAGTCCCGGATCTTCCGGCACGCTCACGACGACCGCCGGCTGGTCGAGTTCGCGCGTGAGGCCCGCGGCGTGTGGCGCGAGTGGGAGGAGCGGTTCGGTCGGGAGCTGCTCTCCCGCGACGGTGTCGTGGCGCTCGGCGCGGCGGGGATGCGACGGCTCGAGTCGATGCTCGTCGCCGGCGTGCGGGCGCACCGGATCGAGGGCGCCGAGCTCGCCGAGCGCCTGCCTCTGCTCGAACCCTGGCACGAGACGGCGGTGCTCGACGAGGACGGCGGCGTGATCCGCGTCCGGGCGACGATTGAGGCGCTCACCGACGAGCTGCGCAAGCGATTCGTGTTCGATGAGGTGCTCTCGGTACGCCCGACGGCCGCGGGAACCGTCGAGGTCCGTGCGGGAGGGACGATCGCCGCGCACGACCGAGTGGTCGTGTGCGCCGGGCAGGGGACGGCGGCGCTGGCGCGAGGGGCCGGATTGCCGCTCCCGATCCGGCACGCGGCTCATGTCCGCCTCACCTACGCCGTGCGAGGCGAGCCTCCGGAGCGGCTGGCGTGCCTGCTCGACTCGAGCGGCGCGTTCGGCGAGGACGGCGGCTACGGCGATCCGCTACCCGGCAACGGGGCGTTCGCCGTCGGGCTGGACGACACGCCGGTCCACGACGACGGGAGCCTGATCGACGGCGGCGGCCTCGCCGCGATCGCCGAGCGCACGACCGCGTACGTCGGCCGCGCGTTCCCCGGCCTGCACCCGGAACCGGTCGACGTTCGCCACTGCCGGGTGACCGAGCTGCCCTGGAGCCCGGACGGCTTCGCCGTATGGGAGGTCGGCGGGCTGCTGATCGTCGCCGGTAGCAACCTGTTCAAGCATGCGCCGGCGCTCGGACGCGCGCTCGCCCGAGCAGCGCTCGGGGAGAGCATCGCGCCCAACCTGCTTCCCGAGGCAAGGCTGGGCGCGGAGCTGTTCGAGACCAGTCGCTCCTAGGGGCGCGACTGGTCCGGCGGCGCGGCCGGGCCGTGATTCTGGGGCGCAGCCGGCGCGCGGTGTTGCGGCGCGACCGCCGATGGCGCGGCTACCGGCGCGGGCGTCTGGGGGCGTTGCGGCGAGGACCCAGCCGCCGTTGCGGGGGCGGGCGCCCCCGACGCTGCCGCCTTCGGCTGTGCGGGCGGGGTGGGCTTCGGCGCGGGCTGGACCGCGCTCGCCGCGACCGTCGCGGATTCCTTGTCGCCGTCCTCGGGGAACCGATCGGAGGCGTCCTCGGCCAGCGAGAACAGCGAGGTGGCGACGTTGCGGACATCCTCGATCAGTCGCATCCGCTCTGCCCATACGGCGTCGGTCTCGGAGTCGAGCTGGCGCAGCTTGCGCTTGGCGTCCTCGGTCATCGACACCGCGTTCGCCGCGGCGTCGGACACGCAGCGCTCGGCCTCGACGCGGGCCCGGCGGGTGATCTCCGCCGCCTGCTCGTGGGCGACACGGAGGATTGCGCTGGTCTCCTCGCCCACGCGGTCGATTTCGGCTTGCACCGCCGACGTGGGCGACCGCTGAGCCGACAGCTTCGCCGCCATCTGACCGATCTCGTGCTCGAGGCCGTCGATGTAGTCCTCGACGGCGTCACGGTCGTAGCCGTGTAGCGAGGTCGGGAACCGCCGCCGGGAGGGCTCCTCCGGGGGCAAGGTATCGACCGCCGCCGTCGGCTGATCCATCTCCTCGTATTGATCCCAGTCGGGCTCATCCGCCTGTGGCCTGTCGAAGCTGTTGAAGCCCCGAGCGAGCTTGTCGCCAAGGTCGGCGAAGAATGTGCCGGGCGAACGGCGCTTGATCGGCTCGTCGTAGGTCACGCCGGCCCTGTCGCCGGATCTCTCGAAGTCGCTCATCCATAACTCCTCTGCGCGTCTCACGGGTAGAGGCGGGGTTCGGCATACCCGGCGCGGTTCCCCCCGGCGGGCGAAGCGTTGCAATAAGACGACCGGGAGCCGCTGGTCAGGTCGCCGGCCCGCCCCGGGGCCACAGCTGCGAACCGATCCCCATCATCTCGACCATCCGGCGCACGGACGGGCTGATGTTCCGGTCGACCTCGAGCTCGCAGTCGCTCTGCCGCGCCTGCTTCATGCCGAGCACGAGGGTCTGCACCCCGGAGCTGTCGATGAAATCCAGCCTCGAGAGGTCGAGACGAAGCGGCCGGCCGTCGTCGCGGTGGTGACGGAGCCGCTGCTCGACCGCGTCGGAAACAGCGATGTCGAGCTCGCCGATCAGGGCGACGCGCACGACACCGTCGCTATCGACGGTCTCTCGTATTTCAAACGATGGCCCGGCAAGCGCCACGAGTGCAGACAATCCGGTTTTCGAGCGGCAGGTCCGCGCGAGCGCGCAATCCTAACCGAACCTATGGGAAGGAATCTGCCCTGGTCGCGTCTTTCTTGCCACAGGCGCGAAGCCCCCCTCGTGCCCGGCATCGGCGGCGGCTCGCCACGAGCCGCCGCCGGCATGCCGGACGCGCCTTCCGGGGGGCGCTCCTCTCAGGTGGCGATCGGTTCGGGGTCCGGCCTCACGTACACGGTGTCCGCGACCTGGATGATCTCGCTGACCGGCAGGTCAGCCTTGTCGGCGTGACGCCGGATCGCCTCGGGACTCGTGCCCTGGTAGACGCAGACAGTGCCCACCGAGCCATTCGCCTCCTCGAGCACGTAGCTGCGGATCCAGCGAACGTCGTCGGGCATCTCCTCGCCGGCGGCGGTCGAGCGCTCGGCGGCAAGCAGAAGATCGTCGCCGGTTCGCCAGCCGTCGCGGCGCAGGATCACGTAGGTGTTCACGTCTTGCTCCTTTGGTGGTGGGTTTGGCGGCCGCTACGAGGACGGGCCGCAAACGGGCGCGGGCGCGCTGTCGGGGCGATGGCGGGGCCGTGCCACACGGGGCACAGGGATCCGCCAGCGGCGCTGACGGGGCGCGTCACGGTCCGGTCGGGAGCGGGAGGCACCGCGCGCGTCCCGGCGCAGATCATCGATGTGGGATTCGACGGCGAGCTTGGAGATATGGGGATGTACGACCATGCGGCCAAGGTAGGCGCGCGGCGCCCATCCCACATCGGCAGCGCCCGCCCATCTTGCGAGCGGCCTATGCCTAACTTGTGGGCAGGCCGAGCTTGTGGGCCTCGGCCGCGGCCTGCCGTCGCGAACGCACGCCGAGCTTGCCGAGGACAGCCGAGACGTGGTGGGCGACGGTCTTGGGCGTGATGTAGAGCCGCGCCGCGATCTCCGCGTTGGTGAGCCCGGCGGCGAGCAGCTCGAGGATCTCGATCTGGCGAGCGGTGAGCTGGCCCGGGTTGTTGATCGTCGATCGCCGTGGTCCCCGGGCGATGCTGTGGACCCCCGCGCTGCGTAGAAGCTGGGTGACGGCCCGCGTCGCCGGCACGGCACCGAGACTCTGAAAGGTGCCGAGCGCCTGTTGGAGGGCGGTCTCGTCGCCGCTCCCGGTGCGGGCAAGCGCGGCCTCGTAGGGGCATCCGAGCTCGTCCCAAGATGCGCCGGCCGCCTCCCAGTCGCCGGCGAGCTCGAGCGCGAACGGCGCCGCCACCACGCCGTGATCGACTTCGTCCTCGATGCCTGCACGCCGGCGCCAGGCACAGAGCTCGCCGATCGCCCAGGGATCGCCGATCCGCAGCGCGAGCGCGAGCGTCTCCTCGGTCTCGCCGGCCACCAACCCGGCATTGCCCTCGAGCCAGCGGGCCTCTGCGCGAGCGGCGGCGACAGGGGCGAGCCGCTGCAGCTCATCAGTCAGGCGGGCGAGCGCGAGCGCCTCGTCGAGCAGGTCCCAGGGGTGCGGATCGCCGCGGCGCGCGCGCAACCGCCCGAGGACCGCGAGCGGCGTGATCCGGCTCGCCGCAGCGAGGACCGGCTCGCGCAGCACCGCCGTCGCGAGCTCGGCGGCCTCGGTCCAGCGCCCTTGCTCGAAGCGCAGCCGAGCCGCCCAGCCCATCATGTACGAATGCCACGGATCGAGGTCGTGCTCGGCGCAGTAAGCGATTCCGAGGGTCAGGTGCCGATCGGCGACGGCATAGTCGTGCGCCCAGACCTCGCCTGACGCGAGGTTCGTGTACGCGCGCGCCGCGTGCTCCTCATAGCCGTGCTCGAGCGCGAGCGCGAGGCTCCGCTCGAGCTCGGCGGTGGCGCCCGGCATCCGGCCGCTGACCCCGGCGGCGCCGACGTTGTTCAGCGCGTGCACGAGGATCTCGGTCTCGCCAAGACGGTCCGCAAGCTCGATCGCGAGCTCGCCGCACTCGAGCGCCTCGCGGAGGTCGCCGGCCAGCATCGCCAGCTGCGAGGCGTTGCTGTACGCCATCGCGAGCTCGCGGCCCGGCGGCTCGGCCTCAAGCAGCGCGACCGCGCGGTGGGCTTCTCGCACCGCGGAGGCGCGGTCGGCCGCGAACCACGCGAGCCGCGACAGCCATCGGCGGCTGTCCCCCTCGCGCACCCGGTCGCCGCGCTGCTGATGGAGGGACAGGGCCACCAGCCGCGCATCGACGGCCTCTTCGATCTGCCCCGTCAGATAGCACTCGTAGGATCGCGATTCCCACAGCTCGGCTTGGCGGTCGAGGGCGAGCAGCGGCGCGTGCCTCAGTGCGCGGGCGAACTGCGCGGCGGCCTCCCGGTGCGCGCACAGCCCGGCGGCGCGCCGGCCGGCCTCGGGTGCGTACCTGAGCACCGCCTCGACGTCCCCGGCCGCGTCGGCGTGGTGCGACAGACGTGCCGGGTCGACCGGCCCATGCGCGGACGTCGACAGTGCCGCGAGGACCGCGCGATGCAGTGCGACTCGTCTATCGGGCGCGATCGCCTCTTCGACCGCGAGCCGGGCAAGCTCGTGCCGGAACATGGTCGCGCCGTGCTCGTGCTCGAGCATCCCGGAGCCAAGGCAGTCCTCGAGGTGGATGAAATCCGCGCCGCCAACGGCCTCGAGCAGCCACAGCTCGGTCCGAGCGGGGACCACCGCGGCGGCCTCGAGCAGCCGCCGCGCCGCTGGAGCGAGGTGCGCGGCCCGGGCGAGCACGGCGTCTCGGACGGTGTCGGGCAGGTCGACGTCGGTCGCGGCCAGCGCCTCGGTCACGAAGAACGGGTTGCCGCCGGTCTTCTCGAACAGCTGCTCACCGTCGACCGCGAACGGCTCCGCCAGCGAGCGGACGGCCTCGAGCGACAGCGACGGGATGTGCCGGCGCTCGGCGGCGCGCGTGCCGGCGAGCTCGCCGAGCACGATCTGGAGCGGACCGGCCGGCGTCAGCTGATCGTCGCGGAAGGACACGAGCGCAAGCACCGGCAGCGTCTCGATCCGCCGCGCCAGCAGCTTCACGACATCCAGCGTCCCCTCGTCGGCCCAGTGGATGTCCTCGACCACGAGCACGGTCGGGGACTCGCGCCGGAGCTCCGCGACGAGGACGCCGAGGAGCTCGTGCGGCACGCGCTGATGCGGACCGAAATCGCCGAGCTCGACGCCGGCGGCATCGGCGATGTCGAGGAACGGCCCGAGCGCACGCGGGGCGAACAGCCGCTCGCACGAGCCCCACAAGACCCGCGCCGAAGCGTTCTGGGCGCAGAACTCGCGCAGGAGCGAGGTCTTTCCGGCACCAGCCTCGCCCCCGAGCAGGATCATCCGTCCACGGCCGGCGGCGGCTTCATCGAGCGAAGCCCCGAGCGCCCCGAGGAGCTCCGAGCGCTCGAGCAGCTCGAGGCGGCGCTCGTCCGTACCGGGTTGTCGTCGGCTCTGCGTGCTCATCGCTTCCACCCGCCGCTCCGCGGGTGACGCCCGGATCCCGTCGTTAGGTCCCGACTGAACGGATTATCCACCCTTGCGGGGCGGTCGTGTGTGAGCCTGATCCCTCGGCTGGGGATCAGGCCGCGTCGGCGACGCCGATCTCGTCGGAGTCGTCGAGCTCGTCGGTCTCGCCGGCGAACTCCGCGTAGAAGGCGTCGACCACCTTCGGATCGAACTGCGAGCCCGCCCCGCGCTTGAGCTGCGCAAGCGCGTCCCCCGGCTCGAGCGCCGCGTGGTGCGGGCGATCCGAGGTCATGTCGTGGAAGGCGCTGCAGACGAACACGATCCGCGAACCGAGCGGGATGGCGTTACCTGCGAGCTCGTCGGGATAGCCCATGCCGTCCCACCGTTCGTGGGTGTGGCGCACCAGCCGCGCGACGGCCTCCATACCAAGCGGACCGGCGAGGAGCCGCTCGCCGACGAGCGTGTGCAGGAGGATGAACTGCCATTCGGGTCCGTTGATCTTGCCCGGGTAGCCGAGCACCGCTCCGGGCACGGCGACGTTGCCGACGTCGCACAGGAGCATCGCCCGCTCGATCGTCTCGATCTCGGCCTCGGGGACGTCGAGCCTGCGCGCGATACCAGTCGCGAGCTTGGCCACATCCTGGCGCGAGCGAACCAGCCGCAGCGCCTCGATCGCATCCACCGGCGCCCGCCGGCCGGACTTGACGTGCCGCTCGGAGCCATGCTTGCTCGCGCGGCGCGCGGCCAGCTCGAGCGCCGCGCGCGGCGACGGGGCCTCGGCGGGAAGCGATGCTTGGCCGACATCGCAGTAGATCTGGAAGCCGTCTCCGTTCTCGCTGAGTGCGCTCGCCGCCGACGCGCAAAGCGCACTCGTGAACCGCTCCGATCCGACGGCGAGCAGCGCGAAGCTCCCGCCGCGCATCCGGTAGGCGTTGCCGTACGAGCCGACGGCGTCGCGGAGCTTGCGGGCTAGCCACTCGAGCAAGGCGTCGCCGCACGTGTCGCCGTAGGCGCTGTTGTATTCCTTGAAGCCGTAGAGCGAGAACAGGTACAGCGTCAGCACGCGGTCGTCTTCGGCGTCGAGCGCGTCCTGCAGGTCCGCGACCAGCTTCTCGTGGGTCGGCAGTCCGGTGACCGGGTCGACCTGGGACTCGGCCACCGGCTCGCCGACAGCGGTCCGAAGCTCGGTGGAATTGCCGACGACGGTCAGCGTCGCGACGACGCCGAGGATCGCGCCGACCACCATTCCCAGCAGCCAGGCGCCGCCGCCGACAACCGCCACCGCCCCGATCACCGCGACCTCGGCGATCGCCACGGCGACGATCGACGTTCTACGTGCCGGGGCAGGAGAGCTGGACATCGAGTTCTAATGTGGCCGAGAGCCGGGCTCGGCGGCCTCTCAGCCGCGGAGGACCGGACGAACGGCCTCGGCGATGCGACGGCCGAGCTCGAGCACCTGCTCGTCGGACCAGTGAGCCAGGTTGACGCCGGCCTGCTGGAACTCGCGACGGATGTTCACGGTGGCCTGAGCGGTGTCGACCGCGCGGGCCAGCTTGGCCAGCGCCGAGCTCACCACCGGGGTGTCGGTGGCGGCCGTGCCGTTCAGCTCCGTCTCGAGCAGCCAGGCGCGAAGCGCCTGGGCCTCAATCAGGTCAAGGTCAAGGACGAGCCGGGGCTCGTTATTGCTGTTCCCGTCAACGTGGGAATCGTTCAGCTGATCGGTGGCGCTCATCTTTTGCGGGCCTCCAGGGCGGCGGTGATGGGGTAGCGCAGGCCGCGCCCGCGCGGAAGTTGATTGGCCCCTCTATCGACCGCCACCGCCGCGTACTTGAGCTACGCGACCTCCGGGTCCAACTGCGGGCCAACGCCGGGTCCCATTACTCTGCAGCCGTGGCCTTCCGCGCGCTCACTCCGGACGAGTTCGAATGGATCACGCGTCCCCACGAACCCGACGAGCCCGCGCGCCACGTGGCCGAGCTCTCAGACCGGGCGCAGTTCGCCCACACCCGGGCGAACGTGTGGCGGTACGAGCCGGGGGCGAAGGGCCGGCGGCACCGCCACCCCTACCAGGAGGAGACGTTCGTGGTGCTCGCGGGCACGCTGTCGATGTACCTGGGCGACCCGCCCGAGCGGGTCGACGTCCCCATGGGGGGTCTGATCCACGTCGAGCCCGGCACCGCGCTGCAGAGCGTCAACCACGGCGATGAGGACCTGCTCGTGTACGCCTACGGCACGCCTCCGGAAACCGAGCACGCGGAAATCGTCGAATCGGCGCTGTGATGCCCAGGGACCGCAAGGTTACGGCCGAGTTCACGCCAGAGCAGGCGCAGGCCGTCCTGACCTGCATCCGCGAGTACTTCGCGATGCTGCTCGAGCGCGGCGGTCTCGGCGACCCGAACCTGTCGGCGGCCGCCTCCCACCTGTACGCGGCGATGCTGGACGCCGGCGTGAACCCGGACAAGCTCGAGTAGCCCACCCGATCTCCCGCGTCGGCGCGGGTCAGTGCCGGGCGCGCATCTCGGCGAGTCGATCGGGATCGAACTCGTCCGAGCGCACCCACCTGAGCAGCGCCTGCTCGGTCTCGATCACCCGGTCGGCGGCTGCCGGAAGCTCCGCCGCAATCTCGGGCGGAATCTTCAACACCCCGTGCTGATCGGCGTGCAGCAGGTCGCCGGGGCTCACCTCCAGCCCACCGATCTCGACCGGCTCGCCCACCGTCTCCACTCGCACGTACGCGTGGGAGACGGAGGGGCCGGCCGCGAAGAAGTGAAAGCCCATCGCGCGGGCCTCGTCGAGATCGCGCACCGAGCCGTCGGTCACGCACCCGACGCAGCCGAGCGCGCCGAAGATCGTCGCGTGCACCTCGCCCCACAACGAGCCGTGCGCAGGCGGGTCGTCGAGGTCCTTGACCACGACCACGCGCGGCGCCGGGATCGTGCGCACGTAGGAATACAAGCCGGTGTTGCCGGCGCCCGCCCAGTCCGGGCCCGGTGCCCCGCGCGCGACGATGGTCGCCGTCGCGGCGTAGCCGACCATCCGCCCGAGCTCGGGGAACATGCACTTGACGCGGCTGTCGGCAAAGCCGACGTCCCGCGGCTGGATGTCGAACGTCTCGATCGCGTTGGCGAGCGTCGGCGAGTCGTAGCGGGCGAGCGCCTGGACAAGGTCATCCATCGGGGAGCACCTTGCCCGGGTTGAAGATGCCGTGTGGATCGAGAGCGCGCTTGATGGCGCGCATCATCTCCACTCCGGTCACCCCGTGCTCGGCAGCCAGGAAGCGGGACTTGCCGTAGCCGACGCCGTGCTCTCCGGTGCAGGTGCCATCGTGCGCGAGCGCGCGCTCGACCAATCGGGCGTGGAACTCCTCGGCGCGCGCAACCTCGTCGGGGTCGTCCGGATCGACGAGCACCGCGGTGTGGAAGTTGCCGTCACCGACGTGCCCGACGATCGGCGCGATCAGACCTGAGGCGGCGATGTCTTCCTGGGCCGCGGCGATTGAGTCCGCGAGCGCCGAGATCGGGACGCAAACGTCGGTGGTCATCCCCTTGGTCCCGGGCCGGAGCGCGCGGGCCGCGTCATAGGCGCGGTGGCGCACGTGCCACAACCGCCGGCGCTCCTGCTCGTCGGAGGCCCAGGTGAAGTCGCTCCCGCCGTGCTCGGCAGCGAGCTCGCCGGTCTCCCGCGCCTGGGCGGCGACGTCGTCCTCGGAGGCGCCGTGGAACTCGAGCAGCAGCGTCGGCGCCACGGTGAACGTGGTGTCGTCATGGCGGTTGATGGCCTCGATCTGAAGCTCGTCGGCCAGCTCGATCCGCGCCACCGGAATCGCGTACTGCGCGACTTGCGTGACGCACTCGACCGCGTCGCGCACCGTCGGGAACGTGCACGAAGCGGCCGCGGTCGCCGGCGGGATCGGGTGGAGTCTGAGCGTCGCCTCGCAGATCAGCCCAAGCGTGCCCTCCGAGCCGATCAGCAGTCGGGTGAGGTCGTAGCCCGCCGAGGACTTCCGTGCTCGCGAGTGGGTGCGAACCACCTCGCCGCGGCCGTTGACGATGGTCAGCGCGAGGACGTTCTCGCGCATCGCGCCGTACCGCACCGTCATCGTCCCCGATGCGCCGGTGGCGACCATCCCGCCGATCGTCGCGTCGGCGCCCGGATCGACAGCAAAGAAGACTCCCTCGGGCCGGAGACGGGCATCGAGCGCGCGGCGGGTGGCGCCCGCCTGCACGGTGACGTCGAGGTCCGCGATCGAGGGTGTGCCGATCCTGTCCATCTCGCGCATGTCGACGCTGATGCCCCCGGCGAGGGCGGCGACGTGGCCCTCGAGCGACGTGCCGGCGCCGAACGGCACGAGCGGGAGGTGGTGCTCGGCCGCGATCCGCACGATTCCGGCCGCCTCGTCGATGCTCCGCGGCCAGACGACCATGTCGGGGCGCGCCTCGGGATGGAATGACTCGCCGCGCCCGTGCTGGGCGAGAACGTCGGCGCCGGTGCTCACGCGATCGGCTCCGAGGAGGTGTGCGAGCGCCGCGCGGCCCGCTGCGATGCTCGCCGCCGGTGGGCGCGTCACCGTGGGCACGTCCGCCACCGCCATGCCGGAAAGGTTGACAGACTGCCCGTTCCCAGGATCGACCGAGGAAAGGTGGCCATGGCCCGACTGCAGGACAAGGTCGCCCTCATCACCGGGGGCGAGAGCGGAATCGGACTGGCGACGGCAAGGCTGTTCGTCTCTGAAGGGGCGAAGGTCCACCTCGTCGGCATCGACGAGGGCAAGCTGACGGCGGCAGTCCAGGAGCTCGGCGGCGAGGTCGCCGTGTCGTCGGTGGCGGACGTAACCGACGAGGACGCGGTCGCCGGCGCAGTCGCAGCCGGCGTGGATCGCTACGGACGATTCGATGTCGTCGTCAGCAACGCCGGGATCAGCGGCGCGGTCTCAGAGATCGTCGACTATCCATCCGACGTGTTCGCACGCACGCTGGCCGTGCACGTGCTCGGGGCCTTCCACGTCCTCAAGCACACGATTCCCCACGTCAGCGACGGCGGGAGCATCATCATCACCTCGAGCGTCGTGGGCCTCATCGGGCCCCCTGGCGTGTCGGCGTACGTGTCCGCCAAGCACGGCCAGGTCGGTCTCATGCGCACGGCGGCCAAGGAGCTCGCGCCCCGCCGGATCCGGGTGAACACGATCCACCCCGGCCCGACGTCGACTCCGTTCCAGGACGACATCGAGATGCGGGCGACGCGTCTGCCCCAAGAGGAGGCCGCCAAGGCGTTCGACGGGATGATCCCGCTCGGCCGCCACGCGACGGTCGACGAGATCGCGTACGGCATGCTCTATCTCGCGAGCGACGAGAGCGCGATGATGACGTCGCACAGGTTCGCGATCGACGGTGGCATGAGCGGCTGATCGGCGGATCACCGACGCCGCCGCCAGGCGTCCAGCGGACACCGGCCGGCTTAATGTTCAGCGCGCACGGTGCCGATCGTGGCGCCGTGGGAACTTCGGTACCGCCCCCCGGATTCGCCGGACAGCCGCAGCCCCAGCCGGCGGCGCCTTCGGCCTCGCCGTCGCCGGCGCCGTCCCGTGCGCCCCGGCATCGCTCGAGGCTGTTCGCGGCCGCCGGCGTCGGGATCGTTGTGGTCGTGGCCGGCCTCGCATTCCTCCTCTTCGGCTCCGGCGGCCCTCAGCTCGGCAGCCCGATCGCGCAGGCCGCGACGCTGTCGTCGAGCACGCCGGGCTACCGGCTGCACATGTCGCTCCAACTGACCTCTTCGGCTCTGAACGCCCCAATCAGCGCCACCGGGAGCGGCGTCGTCGATCTCCGTGACCACGCCACCTCGATGTCGATGGCGATGAACCTCGGATCCGACCCCCAGGTCACCCAGCAGCTCGGCGGCTCCGACCTTCGCGTGGACATCATCATCGCCGGCACCACCGCGTACGTGAAGTTCCCGTCCGCACTTTTGAGCTCGCTCCCCGGAGCAAACGGCAAGTGGGTCAAAGTCGACCTCGCCAAGCTGGCCGGGGTTCCGGGCCTGTCGTCGCTGGGAACCTCGCCGTCCACCGCCGACCCCAGCGAGACCCTCGAGTCGCTGCGATCGGTGTCAGGCAGCATCGTGGATTTCGGTCAGGCCCGGGTGGACGGCGTCGCGACGACCCACTACCGGGCCTACCTCAGTGCATCGCGTCTGCTCGACTCCCTTCCCGCCTCCGAGAAGAGCCTGGCCAAGCCGGCGCTTTCGATCCTCCAGCAGGCGCTCCCGGGCGGCGAGTTCCCCGAGGACGTTTGGATTGACGCTCAGCACCTGGTTCGCAGGGTGCAGACGACGCTCGACATGGACCTTCCGGGCTCGCAGAACATCCAGGAGACGGTCACCGTCGATCTCGGCGACTACGGGCCGCAAATCGCGCCGGTGCCGCCGCCGGCGAGCAAGATCCTCGATCTCTCGAGCCTCGCCGGCTCGTTCGGCTGATATCGCTCACGGCGAGGTCGTCAGCTTGACGCCGAGGATCGCGCCGGCCTGGCGGAGCAGCTTGCCGCCCTCGAGCAGCCCCGGCTCGCGGTGCCCGCGGATCTGGAGCGTCGTGATGAAGCAGGGTCCGGCGGTGGCCGGCTGATTCGCCGGCTCCGTCACCTGGGCGAGCGCGGGACCGCTCGGCGAGGCCCGGAACGTGAACGTATCGGTCGGCGCGAGCATGATCGCCGGACACGAGAACGCCACCCCGCGCAACGACGCGACGAATGGAAGACCATCGACGATCGCCGCGATCCGCTTCACCTGCGCGCGGTTGGTCACGGTGCGCGACAGCAGCGGACTCGAGTGGTCGTTCGCCATCGTGACGTCGAGGACGCGCGCCTGCGGCGGGATCCGCTGGCCTGCCAGACGCGGCGCGGTGTAGCGAACGTCGGCATCCGCGCGAACTCCCGTACTCCCGTCGGACAGCTCGACGGCGTTCACGGCGATGCTCCGCGGACCGAGCGCCGGCGCGTCCACCGTCGGTAGCGAGTACGACGCGAATATGGTCGTAAGCGGTCCGTTGTAGCCCGAGCCCGACGACTTTGCGCCGGCGGGCAGGTTGGCCTCGAACGAGGCGATCACCGCGCTCGGCGAGGCGGTCGTGGTCCAGAACCCGTGCCGGTCGACCTCGGCGCGATAGATCGGGACTTCGATCGACCGGGCGAGCAGGTGGTCGTCGCCCGCGGGCTCGCTCACCACCTTCGTCGCGCCTGCCGGCAGGACGACCTCGCCCAGCAGCTGATCGGCCGCGCTGGCCGCCGCTCTCTGGTTGCCGTGGAGCGTCTGCGCGGGAGTAGCCGCGATCACTCCGGCCGCTCCGGCTATCCCGAGCACGATTCCGAGCGCGATCACGAACACGATCTTGCGCACGATGCTCACACTACGCGCCACCGATCGGGTTCGTCACACACCGGGCAGGCTCGCGATCCGACTGGCAAGAAACGCGACCTCGGCGGCATTGTCAGTGCGCTCGATCGCGGCCCGGTAGGCGACGGCGGCTTCGTCGATGCGCCCGAGCCGACGGAGCAGATCGGCGCGAATCGCGTGGTAGAGGTGGTACCGCTCGAGCGACAGCTCGTCGACCAGCTCGAGGGCCGCCTGAGGGCCACGGATCTCCGCCAACGCCACAGCCCGATTGAGTGCCACGATCGCCGTCGGGGTGAAGGTCATGAGCTGGTCGTAGAGGGCGAGAATCTGGTTCCAGTCGGTGTCGGCCGCCGTCGGGGCGTCGCTGTGGACCGCGTTGATCGCCGCCTGGATCTGATACGGCCCAGGTTGGTTGCGCCGCAGGCATCGCCTGACGAGCGTCTGTCCCTCCTCGATCAGCGCGTGGTTCCAACGCGCGCGGTCCTGGTCGGGAAGCGGCACGAGCTCGCCGTTTGGACCAGTGCGGGCGGCGCTGCGGGACTGCACGAGCAGCATCAACGCCAGCAACCCGGACACCTCGGGCTCGTCAGGCATCAGGCCGGCGAGGAGACGTCCGAGACGGATCGCCTCGCCCGCGAGCTCCTCGCGGATCAGGCTCTCGCCCGAGCTCGCCGCGTAGCCCTCGTTGAAGATCAGGTACACGACCGCCAGCACCGAGGCGAGCCGCTCGGGCAGGTCCGCCTCGCTGGGCACCCGGTAGGGAATGCGTGCATCGCGGATCTTGCCCTTGGCGCGGACTATGCGCTGCGCCATGGTCGTCTCCGGCACGAGGAACGCCCGCGCGATCTCCGGCGTTGCCAGCCCGCCGAGCAGCCGCAGCGTTAGCGCCACCTGAGCACCTCTGTTCAGCGACGGATGGCAGCACGTGAAGATCAGCCTCAAGCGGTCGTCCTGCACCGGGCTCTCTTCCGCTGGTTCGTCCTGGGCCCGCAGCAGGGCAGCCTGGGCGTGCCGATCGGGACGTGAGGACTCGCGGCGCAGGCGATCGATCGCGCGATTGCGAGCCGTCGTGATGATCCACCCGGCCGGTGCCGGGGGGACGCCGTGGTCGGGCCAGCGGGCGACCGCCGTGGCGAACGCGTCCTGGACCGCATCCTCGGCGATGTCGATGTCACCGAAGACGCGGGCCAGGACCGACACCGCGCGCCCATACTCCTCCCGGAAGACACTCTCGATCTCGGAACGCGTGACGGCCGGCACGCGTCGCCGTCAGCTCTCGTCAGAGTCCTGGAACGGGCGCACCTCGACTGGAAGCGTCGTCGCGCGCGCAACCTTGCGCCCCCATGCCAGCGCCTCGTCGAGGCTGTCGACCGCGATGATCACGAGACCGCCGATGTGCTCCTTGCCCTCCACGTACGGACCGTCGAGCATCGGCAGCTCGTCTCGGCGGGGATCCAGCACCGTCGCTGTCTCCGCGGCGTGCAGCCCGCCGGCGAACACCCACACGCCGGCGGCTCGCATCTCAGCGTCCACCGCGCGCACGTCACGCGCGATTTCTTCGAGCACATCAGGCGGAGGCGGGTCGCCGTCCGGCTGATAAATGGTCAACAGATACTGCTTCATCGCACGATCCTTTCTTAATCCCGGGTCCGCTCGTAGCTGGTCATCACGACGCCTGTGGACGTCGCTACGGTTTCGACCAGCCGAAGCGATGTTTGCGTGCCTCCGGCAAAGAGGCGCCGTCCAGTGCCCAGCACCAGCGGAGCGATCATCAGCACGTACTCGTCGATGACGTCGGCAGCCATCAGCGAGCCAATCAGGACGCCGCTGCCCAAGATCACGAGGTTTGCCGTCGTGTTCCGCTTGAGGTCGGCCACGGCCGCCGGAACGTCTCCGGTAAGCAGCGTCGAATTCGGCCAATCGAGCCTCGCGCCGGGGTCGTGCGAGGCGACGAACTTCTGAGTGTCGTTGAACGCTTCCTTGAACGGACCGCCCCGGGCGTTCCAGGTTGCCAGTAGCTGCTCGTAGGTGTGCCGCCCGAACAGCCACGCATGGTCTTCTCCCATCCGCTCGCCCATCTTGGCGACCGTTGCCCTGTCGCTGTACGCGGCCGCCCAGCCGCCATGCTCGAATCCGTCCCGCGTGTCCTCGTCCGGGCGGCCCGGTGCCTGCATCACGCCGTCCAGGGTGACGTTGTTGATCACGATCACCTCGCCCATCTTCCTGTCCTTTCTCCGTGCGAGCCGGCGAAGTCGCCGGCCTTTCACCTCCTACACGAACGGCCTACGCCGAAATCGACAGTCAGCTGAGCGATGCGCTCGCGGCTTGGAGCGCTTCCAACTCCTGCCGAGCGAGGTCGCCGAAGTCCCGGTCGCACGCCGGGTCGGCCCAGCGAGCGAAGGCGCTCCGGAACGCCAGGACTCCGAGTTCGGCCGCGACGCGCGCCGTCGGCTCCGATACCCCACGCCGTTCGAGCGCGTCCGTCATGGCCGCGGCGAAGCCCGCGCGCTTGAGCGCGTCGCGTTCCTGGAGCTCGGGATTGGCGGCGATGACTGTCCGCCGCCTGGACGCGAACTCGCGCCTCTCGGGCGGGAAGACGACCGCGACGGCGTCGAGCGCCCCGGCGATCGCCTCGAGTGGCGTTGCGGCGTCGGGGGCTCCGGCAATCCCGTCCGCGAGGTATCCGTTGAGCGTGTCCTGGCCGACGAACAGAACCTCCCGCTTGTCGGGGAAGTGGCGGAAGAACGTGCTCTTCGTCAGCCCGGCCCGCTCGGCGATCTCGACGACCCCCGTGTTGTCGTAGCCCTGCTCGACGAACAGGTCAAGCGCGGCGAGCACCAAGCGCTCTCGTGCGTCCGGTTCCCATCGGGCCATGCGCCATAGGGTAGGTGATGAGACTTGGTCCCATCACTGTGATACGGTGACGGGACCAAGTCCCATCACTTCAGGAGAGCACCCCATGCGTGTCTTTGTCACCGGCGCCAGCGGCCACATCGGCTCCGCCGTCATCCCCGAACTGCTCCAGGCCGGGCATGAGGTCATCGGCCTCGCGCGGTCCGACGCCTCGGCTGCCGTCGTGTCCAACCTCGGCGCGGCCGTGCGCCGTGGCGACCTCGACGACCTCGACGGCCTGCGCGAGACCGCCTCCACAGCGGACGGGGTCATCCATCTCGCGTTCAACCACGACGCGATTCGCACCGGGGACTTCGAGGCGGCAGCCGCCGCCGACCTGGCCGCCATCCACGCGCTCGCCGAGCCTCTCGTGGGCACGGACAAGGCCCTGGTTGGAACTTCGGGAACGGCGATGCTCGCGAGGCTCGGCCTCGACCGCGCCGGCACCGAGGACGACGTCATCGACGGCGGCTACCGCATCGACGCGGAGAATGCGGTCATCGCCCTCGCCGACAAGGGCGTCCGGTCTTCGGTTGTCCGTCTCCCGCCCGTCGTGCACAGCAGCTTGGACAAACACGGCTTCGTCCCGACCTTGATCGCCGGCGCCCGAGCCGCGGGCCGATCGGGATACCTCGCCGACGGCGCCAACCGCTGGCCCGCCGGCCACACTCTCGACGCCGCACGCCTCTACCGCTTGGCACTGGAGCACGCGGCCGCCGGATCACGGCTACACGCCGTGGGCGACGAGGGCATTCCGGTGCGGGATATAGCCGAAACCATCGGCCGTCACCTGGGCGTCCCGACCCTGAGCATTCCGGCCGAGGAGGCGGACGCTCAGTTCGGCTGGCTCGCGTCGTTCGTCGGTGTCGACAACGCTGCCTCGAGCGCGCGCACCCAGCGGCTACTGGACTGGAGGCCAACCCACCCCGGACTGATCGCCGATCTCGACGAAGGCCACTACTTCACGACGACCTGACGGTTACCGGCTTAGCGGAGCGACGGCCTGCGCCGGCTGCTCGAGAATCCCCTCGCCGCGAGAGGTGACCTCGACGTCACTGGCTCACGGCTTTCGTCACAAGCGCGGCGATCCGCGACTCGACGTCGGCGGTCAACTCGTCGATCGCGAACTCGGTCGGCCACATGGCGCCATCGTCGAGGTTCGCCTTATCGCTGAATCCCAATGTGGCGTACCTCGCCTTGAACTTCTCCGCGGGCTTGAAGAAGAAGACGACGTTGCCGTCCTTGGCGTACGCGGGCATCCCGTACCAGGTTCTCGGCGACAGCGCCGGCGCGCTCGCTTTGACGATGGCGTGGATCCGCTCGGCGATCGCCCGATCCAATCCCTGCATCTCGGCGATCTTCCCGAGCACGTCCTTCTCGCCAGCCCCCCTGCTCGCGTCCGCCTTGAGCTCTCGGGCGCGCTCCCTCATCGCGGCTTTTTCCTCGGCGGTGAATCCGTTCGAGGTCTTGCGCGTCGTGCTCCTGGCCGACCGCCCTGCGCTCCTCTTGGTTGCTTGCTTCTCAGGCATCTTGTGGCACTCCTGAACCCGTTGATTTGATGGCGATGGAGGCCACACTAGTGCGGGTCCGTGATCGGCGCTTCTCGAATCCTGATCACTTTCGGGGCCGGGTTAAGGGACGGCAGCGGCGGCATAAGGGATCGGGTGCACGCCACCGCTCCCTTTGCCCGATGTGAGACGTCGGGCTTAGCTCCATGATGCCCTCCCGTCGCTAATCGCTAGCCCAAGGAGAAGACACGATGGAGCTGATCGAGTCCGCCGACGGGACCAGGATCGCGCTCGATCGATCCGGCAGCGGCCCGCCGCTCGTGATCGTCCTCGGCGCGTTCTGCGACCGGTCCACGAGCAAGCCGCTGGCGGCGCTGCTCGCCCGGCGCTACACCGTCTACGAGTACGACCGCCGCGGACGCGGCGACAGCGGCAACGGGTTGCCGGTGTCGGTCGAGGGTGAAGTGCAGGACCTCGCGGCGGTCGTCGCGGCCACCGGCGAGGCCCCATTCGTCTACGGCCATTCCTCCGGAGGCTCGCTGGCGCTCGAGGCGGCGGCGCGCGAAGTAGAGATGCGAGGTCTGGCCGTCTACGAGCCGCCGTACACGGGCGACCATGACCCCGGCCCGGAGTTTGGCCGACGCCTCGATGAGCTCGTGGCGGCGGGACGGCGCGACCAGGCGGCCGAGCAGTGGCTCGTGGTCACCGGCGCCCCGCCGCCGGTCATCGAATCGATCAAGGCCAGCCCCGGCTGGGCGCACCGGCAGGCGCTCGCCCACACGCTCTCGCAAGACCTCAGGCTCGCCAACGCCGGACAAATTCCCCTCGAGCGGCTGAAGCGGATCGAGATCCCGGTGCTCGCGATCGCGGGAGCGGCCAGTCCACCATGGGCGCCGTTGACGACCGCGATGCTCGCCGGTTCCCTGCCACGCGCCAGCGAGCGGATCGTCGACGGGCAGCAGCACATCCCGGCCGACCCCGTGATCGCGGCGATCCTCGAGAGCTTCTTCTAGTCCGCGTCCGCTGGGTCGCGGAAGTCAGTTACCGCATGGTCGGATTCAGGACCTGGTACAGCGCGTGGTCCTGCCAGATGCCGGCGATCTTGAGATAGCCCGGCGCGACGCCGAAGCGAACAAATCCGTTTCGCTCGAGGACACGCTGCGAGGCGACGTTGTCGAGCAGGGTGCCGGCCTCGATCCGATGCAGGCGTAGCTCGTTGAACGTCAGGCGCATGATGTCACCCACGGCCGCGGTCGCAAAACCGCGGCCGTTATCGGCTCGACTGACCCAATACCCGACGTTGCACGACTGGAACGCCCCCCGCACGATATTGCTCAGTGTCACACGACCGACGATGCGGCGGTCGTCGAGAATTACATGTGAAACTCCGACGCCCTCGGCGTAGCGGCCCAGCGCTTCCTCGATCGCCCCGCGCTGGCCTTCAAGGGTGAAATAGTCCTCCGGCCGGATTGGGTCCCAGTCAGCCATGAACGCTCGGTTCTGTTGAAGCAACGCGGTGAGCGCCGGAGCGTCGTCGAGAGTGATCAGACGAGTGGACGCCATGGTCACGCCGGCGAGGACGCGGTGTGGTGCTCGTCCGCGCGGAGCGGTCCACACGCGACGCACTTTGCCGTCCATCCAACCGGCAGCACCTGTACGGCCAGCTTCCGTCCACAGCGCGCGCAGAAGCGCGGCGGATCGGTCACCCCTCGCCGCCCACGGCACCGCTCATGACCGAGATCCGATGCGGGTCGGCCGCAGCCGTCGCAGTAGCGGGGTCCGGCGTCTTCGCTCAGAGCGTCTCCGACAAGGCTTTGACCGGCATCGCGAGCTCGGTCAGGAGGTCGAGGTCGCGCTCGGGCGAGCGGCCCAGCGTCGTCAGGTAGTTGCCGACGATCATCGCGTTGATCCCGCCGAGCATGCCGTCCCGGGTGCCGAGGTCACCCAGGGTGAGCTCGCGGCCGCCGGCGAACCGCAGGACCGTCCGCGGCAGCGCGAGCCGGAAGGCCGCGATCGTGCGCAGCGCATCCTGTGCGCCGACGACCGGCAGGTCAGAGAACGGCGTCCCCGGGCGAGGGTCGAGGAAGTTCAGCGGAACCTCATCGGGCACGATCTCCCCGAGCTGCCCTGCGAACTCGGCCCGCTGCGGAAGCGTCTCGCCCATCCCGATGATGCCGCCGCAGCACACCTCCATCCGGAGCTCGCGCACCAACTCGAGAGTCTCCATCCGCTCGTCCCACGTGTGGGTGGTGACGACCTCGGGGAAATGGGAACGCGCGGTCTCGAGGTTGTGGTTGTAGCGGTGCACGCCGAGTTCCGCCAGCTCCTCGGCCTGCTCCCGGGTGAGGATCCCGAGCGCGCACGCGATGTTGATCTCGACCTCGGCCTTGATCGCCGCCACCGCCTCGCGCACCTGAGCCATCAGGCGCTCATCCGGTCCGCGGACAGCGGCCACCAGGCAGAACTCGGTGGCGCCGGTCGCGGCCGTCTGATGAGCGGCCCGCACCAGCGCCGGGATGTCGAGCCGAATCGCTCGCACCGGGGTGTGGAACCGCCCGGACTGCGAGCAGAAGTGGCAGTCCTCCGGGCAGCCGCCGGTCTTGATCGAGACGATCCCCTCGACCTCGACCTCTGGACCGCACCACCGCATCCGCACCTCGTGCGCCAGCGCGAGCGCGTCGGGCACCCGATCGTCCGGCAGCTCGAGCACCGCCAATGCCTGGGACTCCTCGAGCGGAACCCCCTCGTCCAGCACCTGCTCACTCGCCACGCTGAGAATGTCCGTCATCTGTTATCTCCGTTCATGACCGGGCATTCTTACTGGACGGATAACCTGGCGCCGTGCGGCTGGGTATCGCGGACCATTTCGGATGGGCCGTCGCGGTGACGGCGTCGGCGGACCACGAGGTGGTGGACCGCCGGCGGATCGAGCTGATCGAACCCGGTGTGTCCCCCGCGCCGATTCACTACGAGAGCCGGCGTCTCGACGTTGCGGCCACGGCGGCGCTCGTCGCGGAGGTGCGAGCGTCGATCGTCCGGGCGGCGTCGGCCGCGCTCGACGAGATCGCGCTGGCGCTGCCCGCGGCGGTCCGCTCGATCTCGCTCCGAGTCTGGCCCCTCGACTTCCCGGACGACATCGCCGTCCAGCGCCGAGCGCGATACGAGGCCCGCGCCGACGCGATCATGTACCGCCAGGAACTCGCCGAGCTGGCGCACGCTCGTGGCTGGGAAGTCCACGTCTACGACGCGAAGGCGGTCCTCGATCAAGCGAGACGGATCCTGGGCGAGCGGGCCGACGCGGTCCTGCAGAGACCCCGAGCAGCGATGGGGCCACCCTGGACGAAGGACCACCGGGTCGCGCTCGCCGCCGCGATCGTGGCCGGCTAGCACTCACCGCGTGTCACGCTCGCGCGCCGGGCGGTGTCTCGATGTCGAACAGGCAAACGGACATGGAGGACACCAATGGCACTACGCGTTCCGAAGGCGAAGGTCGACGCCGGCCTCAGCGAGAGCATGATCCAGCAGTTCGGCGCGGTGCCCGAACCCGTCGAGGTGACGTGGCACAACCCGAAGGTCGCCGGCGCGGCCGTGGAGTTCGGAGGCAGGGTCGGCGAGTGGGATGCGGTCGACGAGAGCCTGAAGTCGTTCGCGCATATGGCCGTCGCGGCACAGGTTGGCTGCAGCTGGTGCCTCGACATCGGCTACTTCCAGGCGCAGAACCAGAACCTGGACATCACCAAGGCGAGCCAGGTGCCGCGCTGGCGCGAGTCGGACGTGTTCACTCCGCTCGAGCGGGGCGTGCTCGAGTACGCGGAGGCGATGACGGCCACACCGCCGACCGTCACCGATGAGTTGTCGGCGCGTCTGCTCGGCCGGCTCGGCGCCGCGGCGATGGTCGAGCTCACCGTCGTCATCGCGTTCGCGAACCTCTCGACCAGGGGCAACGTGGCACTGGGGATAGAGTCGCAGGGCTTCTCCGCCGCGTGCGAGATCCCGCTGGCCGCGCGTCCCGAAAGGGCTGCGGCGTAGGCTCGACGTCATGACCGACGACCCGTTCGTCGCCCACCGCAGCCTGCCGTTCACGGTTGCCTACGAGATGCTCGGGTCGAGGGCCGACGCCGAGGACGTGCTCCAGGAGGCGTGGCTGCGGTGGGCCGGCGTCGACCACTCGCGGGTGCGCGACCCCCGCGCGTACCTCGTCCGAGTCGTCACCCGGCAAGCCCTCAACCAGATGCGAACGGCGTCGCGCAGGCGCGAGGAGTACGTCGGCGAGTC
>Ga0335078_10002276_pt1 | contig 29128 bp, 30 predicted proteins | sample Lox_Sample_32_FD_206711 | JGI IMG/M metagenome (GOLD analysis project Ga0335078, IMG submission 206711) | Soil microbial communities from Loxahatchee National Wildlife Refuge, Florida, United States - Lox_Sample_3.2 | ecosystem: Environmental > Terrestrial > Soil > Wetlands | place: USA...
AAGCTGCGTATGCCATCTGTTGATTGGCAATTATCATTTTGCACGCGATTACGGGTGTGTGCACCCCGGCATGCCTCTTGGCCGCAAGCATCTCCGTCGAAGCCGTGACGCCCCCACTGGTGGGATTTGGCCGGTAAAGAACTACTTCCAGACTAGGCGGCAGCAAGCTGGAAGTCAAACGCATCGTTCGGTAGCGTCGCTTGACAGTTATTCGCCAAATATTCGCCATTGAGAATGGAGTTGACGTTTACGCATGCATAAGCAAGAATAGCTCTCATAGGAGGGGATATGAAAAGCACAAAACTAAATTCTCCATCCGAATTGGTTCGACGACATGCAGTCAACACTTATATCTCCCCTGCAAGACGCCGCCGCGATCGAACCGTCTCTGTAAATGTTGGCGCGGTTCACAAAGCCCTGAGACTCGGGAATCGGGTTCCTTTGGTTTGCACGGCGCTCGAAGCGCAAAAATTTTTGAAGGAACATCACCTCCGCTTGTTGTCTAAAACCGGACCACCGTCCGGTCAAAGCACGACAGTTACCTATACCTACGAATTCCTCGAATCCCAGTCTGAATCAGACACGCAAAACGCATGGGAACGGCTGCGTGGCGCGCTGAAAGATGTTTACGCGGAGCTCGGGGGCGGCGAAGCTTATCTGCGCGGGGAGCGTGAAGCGTTCCGTGACCTTTCGGATCGAAAATGAGCCGAATTTATTGGGATTCGATGCTTTTCATTTACTGGCTCGAGGATAATCCGCTTTTTTCGAAGCGAGTGGCGGCCGCTCATGGTCGCATGCAGGAGCGGAGGGATGAACTGATCACCAGTGCCTTTACTCTTGGCGAAGTACTCGCGGGTGCATATCGCAAAGGTATGGCACAACGAGCGAACCAAGTGCGCAGTCTTTTATTGTCCCTGATCGCAGAGGTTGTACCCTTCACGACTGATACCGCCGAGCACTATGCGCGCATCAGGGGGACTTCGGGTGTTCGAGCGGCGGACGCGATACACCTGGCTTGCGCCGCGCAAGCGCGTACCGATCTATTCCTAACCAATGACGCCGCACTCATCGGTAAAGTCATTCCCGGAATACAATTCATTGTCGGGCTGGATTCAGGCGTCCTGTGACGTGGGTTCGGAAGGCTGGCAGGTAGCGCTTGCGCCCTTTGGGCGCCTTTTCACAGACGCCTTACCCCATGCTTACACCCGGGGCTAAGTTATGCCGCCCCTTCGGTGCTGGACCGCCGTCGCCCGCGGCTTCCGCCAGCCACCGTATTCCCGGTCTCATCTTGAAAATGGGCGGCTTTTCAGCCTTGCCTCCAGGTTGGCTTTCACGGCGGGCCATTCGGTATCCAGGATGCTGAAGTAGACGCTGTCGCGGATGCGGCCGGTGTGGGTGACCCAGTGTTTGCGCAGAGTGCCTTCTTCCTTCGCGCCGATGCGGAGGATGGCATCGCGGGATTTCTGATTGAGGGCGTCGGTTTTCAGTTCGACCCGCACGCATCCCCACTGTTCGAAGGCGTGGCGCAGCATCAGGTATTTGGCTTCGGTATTGATCGCAGTCCGTTGCCATGCGGGCGCGATCCAGGTCGAACCGATTTCGACCCGGCGGTTGGCGCGATCGATGTTCATGAAACGCGTGCTTCCGACTTTCCGGCTGGAACTCCGGTCGACTGTGACGAAAACCAGCGAATCGCCACGTGCTTGCTCGGCTAAAGCCTTGTCGGCCCAGCGTTGAAAATCCTCCGCCGCCTGCATGACATACGGGATCCAACGGAAGATCTCTTGGGCGGAGTCCTGGGCTACTTCCCACAAGGGCTGCCAATGCTCGCGCAGAATGGGGAGCAGGCGGACCGCGTTGCCTTCGAGAGTCAAGGGTTGAAGATCAATGTGCTTAAGGTTTGCCAGATCTGCCATGGTCTTTCTATGCGATGGCTGCCGGATGGAGTGAGATGGGAATTATTTCCCTCGAGCATCAGCGCTGACAGGAAAGTCCACGTCACACTGTCGCGAAGGATTTTCTCACAACGATGTTGTTCGTTTCCGAACAGTTGGTTCCACGGCCGCACAGGTCATGACTGCGTTATCGGTCAACATAACATTCGTCTTTATCCTTGGAATCAATGCCTTGTACAGGATAGGGGGTCTGGCCCGTGGGGTGCAATTCCCGATGTCATGGAAAGCCTGGCGACCTATGAAACGCACGAAGAGCCAGCCTCACCGGCGGGCCGAATCCTGATTGCCGATGACCAACCGCACGTGCTCGACGCTCTGCAGTTGCTGCTGAAAGGCCGTGGTTACACGACCGAAGCGGTGACACATCCGGCGCGGGTGCTGCCAGCGCTCGATTCCGGGCAATTCGATGCGGTGCTGATCGATTTGAATTACACCCGCGACACCACGGCAGGAGACGAAGGCCTGGATCTGGTGTCGCAGATCCGCTCGCGCGACAGGCTGGTGCCGGTGGTGGTGATGACCGCGTGGGGCAGCATCGATCTGGCGGTCGAGGCGCTGCGGCGCGGCGCCGCAGACTTTGTGCAGAAGCCCTGGGAGAACCAGCAACTGCTGCAAAAACTGCAGGCTCAGGTGGAGCGGGCGCGTTCGCAGCGCTGGGCGCAGCGGCAGAACGACGACGAGTGGCGCGAGGCACGCGAGATTCAGGAAAACCTGCTGCCCAAGAAATTGCCTGAAGTGGCGGACTACGAGATCGCGGGCATGACTCAGCCGGTACGGTTTGTCGGCGGCGATTACTACAACGTGGTCCGCATCAGCGAGAGACAGACCGTGCTTTGCATCGCTGATGTTGCCGGCAAGGGATTGCCGGCGGCTTTACTGATGTCGAGCTTACAAGCTGCTCTGAAGCCACTGATGTGGCAGAAGCTGGCGCCGCGGGAGCTGTGCCGGCAGCTGAATCGAATTCTGTGCGACCTGACTCCGCTAGGGAAATTTATTTCGTTTTTCTATGCAGTTTTGGATAGCAAGGAGAATCGTCTCACTTATTGCAACGCCGGACATAATCCTCCTTTGCTGATCCGGGCTAACGGGACTTCCACCGAGTTAAACGCTGCGGGAGCTGTCCTGGGGCAGTTTCCCGACTGGGTTTATGAACAGAACGATGTGCAGTTGAGAAGCGGAGACAAGCTGCTGGTTTTCACTGACGGGCTGGTAGAGGCCTACGATAAGGCCGAGGAGTCCTTCGGCGAGGACGGGGTGGTGCGAGTGGCTGTGGAAAACCCTCTACTGAACGCTGCCGCGCTGATGAACGCGCTGGTGCAGGCGGCATCGCGGCATTGCGGCGGACGCTTTCAAGATGATGCCAGCATGATTGTGCTGCGGGCCATCTGATCGAACGCCACGCGAGTGTGGATTCTCTCGCGCCTACATCCTACGATGCGGCGATAGTAGATCGCGACCGGCATGGAGACTTTCGGGGGGATTGACAGACACAGGCGCTTGCCATTAACCTGCCTCGACATGGCAAGGTGGACGATCAGCCGCGGTGCACTGTTTCTCTTGTTGGGTTTTCTGGTGCTGATTGTCGTCATCTTGATTCTGCCGGACATCGACTTGATGGACACGGCATTTCACCGGGGTACTGCTCCGGTGCTGGAGCATTCACGGGTCACTTCCGCACCCGGCTTGCTGACGGTTCGGATTCTGACGCCGCTGTTGTTTTCCGGGGAGGCTGCTGAGTCGCAGTTGGAGCGCTCTTCCCTGTCTCACGCGACCTTGCAGTCCCTTCCGATTCTTCACCAATCCCTTCGCTGCTAGTTTTCGCCGCACGCTGCAACGATCTTGCTCTGTGCTTGGGGCAAGGATGGGGCAGTGCGGTGAGTAACTCTGGGACTCGGGGGAGAATCCCAAGTATTTCCCGCCCTGCCCCTCTTCTTATCTGAATGGCGAAGGGGGTTTCAATGATTGCAGAACGGCGCTCGCGCATCTCCGAGGTGGACCAGGAGCTGATTGGCTCCATCGCGGGTTTTGCCGGCCTTACTACAGACGAAGTTCTTACCCTGATGCTCTGTGCGGAGCTGACGATTACCGACATTATCAGCCACTTCGAAGCCGTGTCTGAGAACCGGATCCACTAATCTTCCATACAACCTCTGCGAGGAATCGGTTTCCGTGCGCAAATGCGCGCACCGTCCGGTTCCTCGTTTGATTTCGACCCGCAGGAATGGCCACAAGCAGCAGTTTTCTCCACTCCGCCGCTTCGGTCGGGGTAACAACGTGGTTGATTTAGAATAAGATGCCTAAGGATAAGACATGGCATCCACTCGCGTTCACCCGGAGACCGTCTCGATAGAGCTTCCTCCGGTACCGTTGACCATTGAAGGCTACTGCGTGCTGCACCAGATGATGCGATTTCGCTGGCCGGCCTGGCGGCAATTGCGGGCGGGGGTGAAGGCGGAGATCGCTCAGGAAGCGGCCAACGCTCTGAGCAAAATGGAGCAGAACGCCAACGGCCAGTCGGCGTTGTATTCCCTGATCGGACATAAGGGAGACCTGATGTTCGTGCACTTCCGCCAATCGTTTGAGGAGTTGAATCAGGCGGAGTTGCAATTGGCGCAGTTGCGGCTGAGCGATTACCTGGAGCCCACGACATCATATTTGTCGGTGATCGAATTGGGATTGTACGAGTCCACGATCAAGGTCTACCGGGAATTGGCGGAGCGCGGCGTCGAAGCTCACACCGATGAATGGAAGCGTGCAATTCAGGAGACCATGGCGCGGCAGCGCGAGGCCATGCGGCCGCGTCTGTTTCCCGAGTTGCCGAAGAATCGCTACGTGTGCTTTTACCCCATGGACCGGCGGCGGGGTGAAGAGCGGAACTGGTACACCCTGCCGATTGAAGAACGCGGGCGGCAGATGAATGAGCATGGGTTGGTGGGGCGGAGATATGCCGGCGAGGTGAAGCAGATTATTACGGGATCGATCGGCTTCGACGACTGGGAGTGGGGCGTGGATTTATTCGCGGATGATCCGCTGGTGTTCAAGAGGCTGATCTACGAGATGCGCTTTGATGAAGTGAGCGCGGTGTATGCGTTGTTTGGGCACTTTTACGTTGGGTTACGCTGTTGGGCGTCGGACCTGGGGAAACTGCTGCGGGGGAAGGCGCCTAAGAGCTAAAGCTTTGACCGCAAAGTTCGCAAAGATCGGCGGAACACGCAAAGAGGAGCCGGTCCGATACTCTGAGTTCTTGTATGGGAGAGATAATGGCGACGCTGGGATTAGTTGAATACGAGGATGCGAGCCCGGAAGTGCGCGCGGTTTATGACGACATTATGACTACGCGCAAGACGGACTGGATCAATAATTTCTGGAAGGCGATTGCCCATGATCCCACGACGCTAAAGCGGACGTGGGAGGATATCAAGCAGATCATGGCGCCAGGAGCGCTGGATCCGCTGGTGAAAGAGATGATTTACGTTGCGGTGAGCGTCAGCAATCAGTGCGACTACTGCATCGCGTCTCATACGGTTTCTGCGAGAAAAAAAGGCATGACCGATGCGATGTTCAAAGAGTTGATGGCGGTCGTCGGCATGGCCAATGAGACCAACCGCCTGGTGGCGGGATATCAAGTAGAAATTGATCAGCAGTTCAAAGTTGGGGCCTAAGGGAAGCGCACGTCCAGGCTGTAGATTTCCTGCGTACTTCTGTCCCGCATAAGGAGAGCAGAGTCGTCCGGGGCGAGGCCGATCCAGAACTCCCAGGGATCGAAACCGCGCGGGATATCCTGCAAGCTAAGCAACTCTTCTACTTTGCCGTTGGACACGCTCACGCGCACCAGTTCGTCGGTTTTGTCGGGATAATCCTCTGCGTACAGATATTTCCCGTCGTGTGACCAGTTCTCGAAGCCGAATCGCGACACGGCGAGCTGGCTCCAATTCTTCTTTTCCATGTCGTAAAGCATCAGCTTGGTGGAGTCGGCGGAAAGAGCTGCGATAAAGCGGCCGTCGGGTGAACAGCGGGGACTGAAAAGATTTTCTGACCCCGGCACATCGGAGACCTGCGAGGTTTTCAAATCGACGATGTGAATGTTGGGGCCGGCTGCGCTGCTGTAGTCGAGCCAGGGCATGCCCGCGAATACGATGGAGTCGCCTTTAGCGGTCCAGGTGGGGTCGCCCTGGTTGTGGTCGCCGGCGGTGGCCTCATGAGGAGCACCGCCTTCAGCCGGCATCACGTAAATCCGCCACGGTTTACCCGGACTAGATGCCATAAAGGCGATCTGGGTTCCATCCGGGGACCAGCGCGGCAGGTGGGCCTGGGTCGGCGCATACGTCAGTTGGGTGCGAGAACTTCCGTCCGGTTTGCTCCGCCACAGCGTGAGTTCCGGATGCGCCACGTAGGTGATCCACTGGCCATTGTGCATGATATCGGCTTCGCCAGCGGAAACGCCAGGAAGGTAGATGGAGAACTGCTGCGATTTGTTCTCCAGACCGATCAGATCGAAACGGCGCTGCTGGCCGATGACGAATAGCTTTTTTCCATCCGGACTGGGTGTCGGGTTGCTGAACATAAGCGGCCCTAACGTCAGCTGCGTCGGCTCTATGCTGGCCTTATGAAATAAAGGTGAACCTTCGCGTAAGGCCCAAATGTTCTGGGTGTGATCACGAGTCGATTCGAACAGGAAGTAATTTCCATTTGGGGTCCAGGTGGCGCCGGACTCTTGCGCTGGCTTATTCCAGCCGGGCAGCACAGGGTGCAGTCCATTTCCATTGGCTGAAATCTCCCACAATGAAGAAGTATGCTGGCTGGTATCGCGGATGGTGAAGCGCAAAAGGCGGCCATCCGGAGAGAATCGCAGTGCGAGCGGAATTCCCGCAACGCTAATCAGTGCGCGCGAGTCGGTTCCGTCTATATTGCACACGAACAGACTCGATTGCCGAGCATACACGATGTGTTGACCGTCGGGCGTCCATGCGGCCGCGTGCGCGAGGATGTTTCCCACAGGGCGGAGCGAGCCAGCAGGAAGCGGCAACACCCATACCGGCGACTCGGTTTCTGATCCCTCGGCTACTCCCTTCACCAGTAATTCAGAACGGCCGGGATAGAAATCGTAGATATCGGCGCTGGGCAGCGAGGTGGGCACAGGGGCTGTTTCTCCGCCCGAGGTGGAAACCTGTCGCAGAACGGAGTGGCCGCTCAGGTATTCGGAGAAATAGAGGCGAGTGCCGTCGGTGACCAGAGAGCGCTTGGATGCGCCGTCATTGGTGATCTGCAGCGAGGAGATTACCGCGGGCTGGGACTCGGGCGCTCGGAGGAACAAGGTAAGGGCAACAAATGCCGCAATCGCGAACAGAGCCAACGCAAACCAGGTCGCGATATTAGTCTTGCGTTTCGGCTCAACCGCGGGCGCGACTGAAGCAAAAAGAGAGCGGAGACGGTCCTTCGAATCGGGCACGGGAGGCGCAGCGGCCTCGGCAGGCAGGGCTTGCCCGGACTCGACTGCTCGGCGCAAACGCTGCAAATCAGCCCGCATCTCTGCGGCGCTCTGATAGCGGAGCCCGGGATCTTTTTCCAGGGCTTTCCTCACGATGCGTTCCAGCTCGGCCGGCGTTGCGGGATTAAATCGCAGGGGGCGCTCGGGAACGCTGTGAATGAGCGAGTCGAAGAACGCGGCTGTGGTCTGTCCCTGAAAGGGCAGGACTCCGGTGGTCATTTCGTAGAGCACGACGCCGAACGAAAAGAGGTCGGTACGGGAGTCCAGAGGCTGTCCCAAGGCCTGCTCCGGCGACATGTAGTGAATAGTCCCCAGAGCCGAGCCCGAGCGCATCAGATCCTCCGGCGAGTGGGTGACGCCGCCGAAAGTATTGCCGCTGACACTGCCTTGATCGTCGGCGGTGAGCTTGGCTAACCCGAAATCCAGAATCTTGGCGTGACCGCGCTTGGTTACGAAAATGTTTGCCGGCTTGATATCGCGGTGCATGATGCCGTGCTTGTGGGCAACATCGAGAGCGTCGGCTATTTCGATGGCCAGCGCCAGCAGGGTTTCGATGGGCAGAGGGCGTCCCGCGATGCGGTACATCAGGGGCATCCCGTCCAGAAACTCCATGGCGATGAAGGCATCGCCATCCTGCCGGCCAACATCGTGAATGGTGCAGATGTTGGGGTGATTCAGCGCGGATGCTGCCTGGGCTTCGAGTTGAAAACGGGCGAGAGCGTGCGGGTCACGGGCGACTCCTTCGGGCAGAAACTTGAGCGCGACGAAGCGGTGGAGGCGAATGTCTTCAGCCTTGTAAACCACGCCCATTCCACCGCTGCCAAGTTTCTCGATGATGCGGTAATGCGAGATGGTTCGGCCCAGCACTGGCGCGAATCTTACGTCGATGGCAAGGGGCAAGTCAACGAAGGGTCGAAATCCGGCCACTGCAGCGGCGAAACAACGAACGGCTCCCTTACGTGGTCGTTTCAGGGGATAATCATGGCGTGGCCCAATTGGAGAACTTCCGTCTCAAGGTGTTTCGGACGGCCGCGGAACATCTTAATTTTCGCAAGGCGGCGGAACATCTTTTTCTGACACAGCCCGCCATCACGCTGCAGATCAAAGCTCTGGAAGACGATCTCGGCCATCGTCTTTTTGATCGCTCCGCCAACCGCGTTTCGCTTACCACGCAAGGAGTGCTTCTACTCGAGTATGCGAAGAAGATAGCGAGGCTGGTTTCGCAGGCGGAACAGGAGCTTGGCGCGGAAGATGGGAGAATTTCGGGAGAGTTATCGCTGGGAGTGTCCACTACGATTGCGCAGTACGTTCTCCCGCGTTTGCTCGGAGCCTTTCTCGACGAGCATCCGCGGGTCCAGTTTTCTCTGCATAGCGGCAATACCGCCGAGATCGTGCAACTGCTGCTCGAAGAGAAGTTATCGCTCGGGCTGATCGAAGGGCCGGCACGGGATCGCGGGATTCGCACTGAACCCTTCATGCAAGACGAGTTGGTCCTGATCACACCACCGGCGTTTGAATTCGACCGTTTATCCCGGGAGCAACTTCTGGCCTCAAGCCTTCTCATGCGGGAGCAAGGTTCAGGATCTCGTCGGGTGGTGGAGATGGCTCTGGAGAAAGCCGGGCTTAAGTTGAAAGCGTTCGAGAAAGTAATGAACCTCGATTCCACGGAGGCGATCAAATCGGCGGTAGAAGCCGGGCTCGGCATCGGTTTCGTTTCGCGCTGGGCGATCTCGAAAGAGCTGGAGCTGGGTGCGCTGAAGATTGCCCAGGTCCCGGGTCTCAGGATGGCGCGGCATTTTTCCCTCATTTCACGCACCGGCCCGGAAGTGCAGGGTCCGGCGGGGGCGTTCCGCGGTTTTGCCCTTGGTCGCGCCCGGCTGCTGGCTGACGGCACCCGAAAACCTTCCCGGTCAAGCACTTCGCGCCGATAAGCCCAGCTAATCGCCGATCAGAACAACTGCTTGGACGCGAATCCTTTCGACAAGGCACACTCTTCTCTGTGGGGAAGAACCTATTTTTCCTGGCGTTGATCGTGGCGGGGAGCGGTCTGGTGTCGCCGCCGGTTGCGCTTCTGGGCGGATTGATCTATGGATTCGCAGTAGTTCATCCCTTCCACCTCGAAAGCAAGCGGCTGGCGAAGTTCCTTCTACAAGCTTCCGTGGTTGCTCTCGGTTTTGGCATGAACCTGCACGAGGTTGTGCACGCCGGTCGCTCCGGTTTTCTCTACTCGGCTGTGAGCATCACAACGGTCATGCTACTTGGGCTTGGGCTCGGCTATCTCATCCATGTCGGAAAGAAATCGGCATTCCTCATCAGCGCGGGTACGGCCATTTGCGGAGGCAGCGCGATTGCGGCGGTTGGACCGATTGCGGAGGCAAACGAGGAAGAGATGGCGGTATCGCTGGGAGCCGTCTTCATTTTGAACTCGGTCGCACTGTTCCTGTTTCCTCTCGTTGGCTATGCCTTGCACATGACGCAGACGCAATTTGGTCTGTGGTCGGCGCTGGCCATTCACGACACCAGTTCGGTAGTGGGCGCGACCGCCAAGTACGGCGCAACGGCACTGGCCGTCGGAACCACGATCAAGCTGGCGCGCGCTTTGTGGATCGTGCCTTTGTCTCTGGTGACGGCAGTCACGCTGAAGACGCGGGCGCGGATTCAGTGGCCGTGGTTCATCCTGTTCTTCTGTCTGGCTGCGCTGCTGAATACGTTATTGCCGACATTTCATCCCACCTTCGGTGTTCTGAACCATCTGGGCAAGATTGGCCTGACGGTGACTCTATTCCTGATCGGCACAGGATTAAATCGAGAGACGCTGCGGCGGGTTGGGGTGCGACCCCTGCTGCAGGGATTCACTCTCTGGGTGATCGTGGGCGCCGGCACCCTGGGGCTCATTCTGGCCAATTGGATTCACGTTTAGCCAAGGAGCGCTGCAGAGCGATGGCGCTACTCGCCGCCGTTCTTAGCCGGCTTGGCCAGCTCTTCCTGGACCTGCGGCGGCAGGTGATTCATACGTTTGATGTAGGCGGCCAGCGCCCAGAGTTCTTCATCAGAATCCCACAGGCCATTGGAGAACATACCGGTCCGGCGGATGCCGTGCTTGGCGACCCAGAAAATCTGAGACTCAGTGTATTCGGTTCCGACGCTGGGAAATTGTGGGACAGGCGGATTCAGGCCATCGGGATACTTGCGCTGTTTTCCCGGCGTGCCATGGCAGCCGGCGCATTGATCGAGATACATTTTGCCGCCGGTAGTAAGGTTGACGTTGCTGGGCGGAACCGGGCTGGTGAGTTCGGGCGCATCGCGCCGAACCGCCGCATGAACGGCCATGCGCATGAGCGAGCTCTCCAACTGGGACGGCGGAACATCGCCGCGCACTTCGGCGAGGCCCAGCCAAAGGTAAACGTAGCCGAGGCCGGCAATTGCGACAATTGTGGTGAACACGCCCAGAAAGAAATATCTCAACCCCGCCTTCTTAGGTGCTTTTCTGGAGGCCATAAGCTACACCGAGGGTATCGCAATAAAATCCTTTTCGCCCGGAGCTCGTCCCAAGGTAGTAACCGCTGGTCAGCGTTTTCGCTGAGCTGATTTACGCGAGGAGGAAAACTTGAAGTGGTGACGCTTCATGTCGACGCGGCGGCCGCGAAAGGCGACGCCTTCGGCTTCGAGGCGAAGGCGCTGTTCGATGGCGGAATCGCCGCGCAATTTGATTTCCCCGCCTGCGCCTAACACGCGATGCCAGGGCAGTCCGACGGAGCGATGCAGGGTCCATGCCACACGGCGGGCTGCGCCGGGATATCCGGCGGCGCGCGCTACGTCGCCGTAGGTGGAGACTTTGCCGCGTGGAATTTTGCGGATCGCGGCCAGTATGCGGGCCTGCATTAGGGCGGGCATGGCCTATTTTAGCGGGTCTTCGGTAGCGGTGATGGACGGTGAAAGCTTAGCTTCTGCACGGGCGAGGTTTTTTAGCCTACCCTGAGCAGCTGAGCCCGGCGAAGTTATCGAACGAGCTCGCGCCTGCATTTTTACCGTCCAGGGTGGCTAGGCGGCGGCGCCTTTCAGGAAAGACTCGACGGCGTGCTGCTCGTTGTCATAGACGTCAAAGATGGTCACCAGCTTGGTGACCTGCAGGAGGTCGCCGATGCGCTGGGTGAGATTAGCCAGCTTAACCGAACCGCCGAGATTGCGCGCCGTGGTGTACAGGGCGACCAGGGTGCCGAGGCCGCCGCTATCGATGTAGATGACGCCAGCGAGATTTAAAACGATGCGGTGCTGGTCGATGATCAGCTTCTTGGCCACGTCCCGCAGATAAGCCGATTCTTCGCCGAAGACAATGCGGCCGGCGCAGTCCAGGATCAGGATGTCGTTCACGGTTCGGGTGCTGAGTTTGAGTTGCACGGGGCCCTCTCTTTCGACAGCAAAATCAAGACAGAAGGCTACCCTGACGAGCGGGTTTTCGCAAGAGACTTCCGGCTCGGTAGCGGCAATTTTCAGCTCGTCCTAGCAAGTCTGGCATCACGTATAATCGAGCTTTCCGCATCATGAGCTACCAGGTCCTGGCGCGCAAATACCGTCCCCAGAAATTCTGCGAAGTCATAGGGCAGGAGCATGTTACACGCACCCTGAAGAACGCCATTGAGCAGGGTCGGACGGCCCATGGGTACATTTTCAGCGGGCATCGGGGCATTGGGAAGACCACCGTGGCGCGCATTCTGGCTATGGCGCTGAACTGCCGGTCGTCGGATAAGCCAGTGGCCGAGCCCTGCGGGGTGTGCGAATCCTGCACCGAGATACGGGCGGGGAATTCCGTGGATGTGATCGAAATTGACGCCGCCACCAACCGGGGTATCGATGAGATTCGCGAGTTACGGGAAGCGGCCCGCTATCGTCCAGCGCGCGACCGCTTCAAAATCTACATTCTGGATGAAGCCCACCAGATTACCGATGCTGCTTTCAACGCCCTGCTGAAAACACTGGAAGAGCCTCCTGGCCATGTGGTGTTTATGCTGGCTACGACGCAGCCGGAAGATATTCCGCAGACGATCCGCTCGCGCTGCCAGCATTTTAGCTTCCGGGCGGTGCGTTTCGAAGAGATTATGGGCCAACTACGGGAGCTGACGAGGCGGGAGAAGATCGAGGCGGACGAAGACGCGCTGGCGTTGCTGGCCGAGGCTGGGGATGGCTCGATGCGCGATGCCCTGTCGATTCTGGATCAGGCAATTGCCTCAGCGACCGGGAGGCTGACTGCGGATGCCGTACGCCAGCTGGTTGGGGCTGCGCCTTCGGAGGTGCTCGAGGACGTCATGAAGGCGGTGGCGGAGAGTGCCAGCGATGACGTGCTGCGGCTGGTGGACCGGCTGATCAGCGAGGGGCACAGTCCGACCCACTTCGCCCGCCAGATGGTGCGATTCCTGCGCAACGCGATGGTGGCGAAAGTTGCCGGAAGCGACTCTTCCCTGCTGCAGATTTCCACTGATGAACGGAAACGGGTGGTGCGGGTGGCGGAATTGTTCAGTGAGGAAGATCTGACCCGGCATTTGCAGATCATGCTGCGCACCCATGGGGAGATCGGATACCGGCAGGAGCAACGCTTTCACCTGGAGTTGGGTTTGCTGAAGATGGCGCACGCACAGCGCTTGCTGCCGATTGAGCAGTTGCTAAGTGAGGCGGCTCTGCCCGGTGGGGCTGGAGCTCGACCTGTCACCAAACCGTTGGTCGTGCCTGATATGCGGCGGTCCGAGAGTTCTCCAGCGAATCGCCCGGCTAATATCTCCCCATTTGCCGCGGATTCGGCCCGCAAGGCAGGAGGGAAACCGCAACTTTCTGCGGAAGAAACTCCCGCGCCTCCGGTTCGCGTGGCCAGCGGCGGGAGTAATACTGCGGTGGTGATGGGGACAGCTGCGCCGGCCTCGTTGGCGGAAGTGGAAGTCCAGGCTGCCGGGCCGAGTCTGCAGGTGCAAGCGGGCGGGATCGGGGGTCTGAGCAGCGCAGTGGTCAATGCGCTCAGCGAAGCCGGCCACCGGGTGCTAGCCTCCATGTTGGAGGGTGGAGAATGGCAGGTGGATGGCGGACAGCTCATTATTAAAGTGGCATCCTCGGCGACCGTGATTGACATGTCTTTGGGAGCGGACGCGAAGCGGATGGCGGTCGCAGCCGCCAGCGGAGTGCTGGGCCGACCGATGAAGTTGAACGTCATTCCGGGCGCGGTGACGCAAAGTCCGCCCAAGAACGGAGCGCCGTCGAATGGCGGCGGCCGCAGCCGGGCGGAACACGACCCGATTGTGCGGCGGATGAAGGAGAAGTTCGGGGCAGAGATTCGGACAATTATCGATTACAAAGACAATAAGAGATAACCACAGAGGGCACAGAGGATCAGCGATGGGTGAATTTAATCTGCAGGAGCTGATGTCGCAGGCCAAGCGGCAATATGAAGTGCTGCAGAAAAAAATGGAAGAGACGGTGGTCGAGGGGTCTTCGGGCGGCGGAAGTGTGGTGGTCAAGATGAATGGGCGCAAGCAGGTATTGGGCATCAAGATCGATCCCGAAGCGGTGAAGAGCGGGGACGTAGAGATGTTGCAGGATCTGGTGACGGCAGCGGTCAACGGGGCCAGCCGGAAAGTAGATGATGCGATGCAGTCCACCATGGGCGGGATGCTGGGCGGGCTGGGGATTCCGGGGATGTAGCAAACCCGTGATTTGGTAATTGCAGGTACCCCGACTCAACGCTCTCTGTGCGAAAATTTCTCAATTACAAAATTACCCGATTACAAGATCACCCAATGTCTAAATTTGCGGAGCCGATGACCCGGCTCATTGATGAGTTGAAAAAACTGCCGGGGATTGGCAGCAAGACGGCGCAGCGGCTGGCGTTTCATATTCTGCGTTCAAGTGATGATGATGCCGAGGCGCTGGCAGCCGCGGTGCGGGATGTGAAGGCGAGTTTGCGACTGTGCTCGGTCTGCAACAACATTACAGATATCGATCCCTGCGTCTACTGCAGCAGCGCCACCCGCAACCAGCGGCTGGTTTGTGTGGTGGAAGAACCTACCAACATCGCCGCCATCGAGAAGACCAAGCATTTTAATGGCGTTTATCACGTGCTGCATGGATCGATTTCGCCGCTGCACGGGGTGGGGCCGGAGCAATTGCGCATTGTCAACCTGATGCGGCGGGTCGACGACGGCCAGGTGGATGAAGTGATTCTGGCGACCAACCCTACGGTGGAAGGCGAGGCGACTGCGACTTATCTGTCCGGGCAACTGCGGCGAGACGGACTGAGGGTGACGCGCATTGCCATGGGGATCCCGGTTGGCAGCGATATTGAGTATGCCGATGAGATCACCATGCTGAAGTCGATTGAGGGGCGGCGGGAGTTGTAGACGCTGCCGCCCAGACGCGGACGTCTGAGCCTAAGGGTTTCGGTGAAAGGCATTGTTCTAAGTGTGCAAGGAATGTGTGCTGTCGGTGGACGCGGTTTAACGACGTGGCATGCGGCCGCCGATTTCTGAAGTGTTAACCTACGCTATATCTGTAAGTTAGTTAACTCCTTTCAAGTAATCAACAAAGTGCACCATTGGAAACAAGGTTGCATCGGGAGAGCAGCCTCTGCCGGCGACGATTTTTTGCTGGCCCGAGAAGGTGCATTTCGGGAAACCGGTCTGGCTAACAATTGGGCCAGACGCACCCTTGCCGCCAGCTAGCGCCGCGCTGCGATGTAACCGCATCTCAACCGACGCGCCAAAGAGACCGGGCGAACCAGCCCGGTTTTCTTTTTGGGCATAAAGGTTACACGAGCGGTTCGGCCTCAAGAAAGAGATTAGCTTCTTCGTCGCCAGGAACGATTCCTTTGGGCAGAGTGCCCCGGTTGTATTCCGCCATGCGGTTTTTCCATTTCAGAAAATCGGTGATGGATTGCGGTTCGATGCGAACTTCCACGCGGCGAAGGCTGGCCAGCAGCAGGTTCATTTCGTAGCGAAAGCCGATGGCGCCGCGTAGGTTCCTGGAGGAGGGCCGAAGAATGGCGACTTTTCGATTGCGGACCTCGAGCAGACCCCAGCCGGTGGGCAACTCATCGGGACGCAATAATCCCGCCGGGGCGAGGTAGAAACGTTCACAACCCATGCCTTGATGCAGCTTGCTGCGGAAAGGCTTTTCCAGGTCAGCGAGAAAGTCGGAGCGGGAGATTTTGCATTCGACGAGTACGGAGTGGCAAGCCCGCTTCCATCCGATGGCGTCGGGCATTTCGCCGCTGGCGCATGCCTGTTCGGAGAGGATCACACCGCAGCGGTAGGAGCGCAGCCATGCCACGGCCTTCTCGACCAGTTGCGCATGAGTCATGAAGTGAGGCTAAGGCAACCGTCCGGCCGCGGGGAGTGACAGAGGAGTTTCCGGCGGGCAGATGAGTATGGGATTCATTTGGGCTGCTTGAATAGGACTTGAATCACGCCGTCGGGCGCCGTCCACGAGGTGACGGCCTCCCAGCCGCGCAGGCCGATGTGGTCAAGTTGTTCGCGGATCATTCCCGGTTCGTTGGCGGGCAGCACTTCTTCAATCCAGTATTTCCACTCCATGGAACCTCCATAGGAAGTCAGTATATGAGAGCTTCTGCCGTCCCCTGTGGGACTTAGCCAATTTTCTGCTTTCCAGCGATGCCGTTACGATTCACCTTCAGGCTACGGGCTTCAAGCCCGGGTTCACGGTCCTAATGCGCGCTTCTTTTCGCGCAGGGGGCATGGGTTTGACCATCACCGGGCGGCGCTCGACGGTCTCCAAAAGATGACGGGCCGAGGCAATGGCTTCCGCCATGCGGTCGAGGGCGCTGTAGCCTTCCGCGGTGATTAGCAGGAAACCGTTCTTCCGGTGAATTTCGAGCCTCTGAATTCGTCCCGTGCGATCGGCGTCGAAGGCGTTGGCCAGCCGAAGAATGCCTGCCAGTTTGACGGCGGTTCGGCGCTGATCCGGAGTGAGGCCGGCGAGTGTCTTCTGGCCTCCGCGTGGCAAGGCGCCGCGATGATACCGAGCAACGATTCCCGCCAGGCGCAGCTTCTCCAGGCTCCAACCCAGCGGCGGCGGCAGGCGCTGAATCAGGCGCAGGCTGGCCTTGTGATGTCCTTTTTCCTTCCCGGACAGGCCGACTTCGTGGACCAGCGCCGCCAGTTGCAGAACCTCGCGGTCATCTTTCGGAGCTACGCCCGCCGCCCTGATTTCCGGCAGGCCATCGTAAAGCTGAAGCGCGAGGCGAGCCACTCGCGTGGAGTGCTTGAAATCAGGGTCGAGAAATGAGGCCCAGAGTTTCATGCGGGCAAGCGCGGCAACCTCCACCTGTTTATCCAAGGGGAGTTGGGAGCGCCAGACTGGCCATAGCGAGCTCTTCCCCGTCATTTTGTCCCGGTAGTGCTGAATTCGGCGGTCGCGCTCTTCAAGAATTCGGTCATGCCAGTGAGATCGGGACTCAGTATCGGTAAACACGTTGAGCTGTACCACCGTGGTCCACAGAACATCGAGGTCGTGCACTTCTCCCAATAAATCCTGGAGCTCCTTGAGGTCATCACTCCAAAGCTGGTGCTGCTCGGGAAGGAAATTCTCCACGGTGTAGCGAAAGCGCTTGATGCCGATGCGCAGGCTGTGAAAGGCAACCTGGGAGCGATTCTTCAGAGCGCGCTGGTGCAACTGATGAGCGTCGGTCCAGCGCTCCAGAGCCAGATGCTTAAAGACCAGGCCGCCAGAGCGCAACCGGGAAGCCCGGCGGGGCAAGGACTGACTCCATTTTTTCCATTGTTTTCCGTCAAATTGCTGCAGGGCCAAAGCGGCCTGCTGTTTGAGCTGGGCCTCGCGGCCGGCGAGAAACTGCAGAAGTTTGTCAGTGGCGGGATCGGTGGGAACCAGTTTGCGTGCCCAGTCCTCCATGACTTGCATATCGCGGAGCTCGCCGAGACTGCGGAAAAGCTGCCTTCCTGACTTCTTCATTTGCTTCCAGGACGGGTCGGGGTCGATAGTCATGAGGCCGTCGGCCATGGAACGGCAGCGGCGCAGCGCCACGCGCAGGTCATGAACCGGATCAGCGGCGAAATCGATGGCGGCGTTATGACACTCCTCAAGGACGCGCTCCATCCAGAAGGCCAGACCGTGCTTGGGCAGGCCGTGTCTGGAGCGGGCGATGGCGGGGGCGGCGGTCATGTGCACCTTGAGATTACAGCATCGGGAGAGGCAGTTCAAAAGCCCATGCGAGGCACGCGTTGACCCATCGAAGTCCCACCCAAGCAAAACCGGCTTGGGCGGGGCATCTGCTGCGCACGGGCGAGGACGCCCGCGCCTCCGTTCTTTGCTCCGGGCGGCCAATTACCTCCGTAACATGCATCGCCTTACCTTCTGCACTACCCTTTAGGGGTAATTCGCAGGAGTCGCGTATTCTCACTGGCGCTACAACCAAGAAAGAGGACCGGAACACATCTGCCCGGGCCTTTATTCACAGCCTGAATATTCTGGTGAAATACGTGCGTCTGTACGGCTTTCAGCACAAGCGTACCGAGGCACAGTTTGAAACCTGCTGGAAAGAGTTGCAGCAAGGGCTGCCTGTGGGCAAGGATGGCGGCTTCCTGCTCGGAGTTTCCGAGAACCGCCTGCTTTTGGACGGCGTAGCACTGGAAGCAGGCCAGGCAGAGCGCAGCTTTGCGCAGTTGCTGACAACGGCCGGCTTGGCCAGCATTCAGTTTTCGAATCAAGTCACCGTCGATGACTTTGCCAAGTTGATCCGCGCCTTCGCTGTGGGCGGATCGAAAGCCCAGGATGTCGTCAAAGAAATCAAGCAGACCTTTGGCGACAACAAGCAAGGTACGATCCGCATTAACGAAGTCAAGTTCGTGGCGGCTGATCCCGCGACCAACGATGTGACGGTCGCAGCGCAGATTGCAGCCCAGAGCCTGGGACCGGAATTCAAGCAGTGGTTGAATGATCCGCAGAAATTGCTGCAATTGATCGCGGCGGCGGAAGGATCGAAAAGTGGCGGGGTCGCGGGCGGAGCCACAGGCGGCGCGCCGATGGGCAGCTTCCCCAACGCCAAGCCGGGCGAAGAAGGGGCAACTGCCGCAGCGGCGGCGGGAACGGGTGTTGCGCCTGCCGCGTACGCGGGCGGAGTTGTACCTCTCGAAGAAGAGGAAGTTATCCGGGCCATCCGGCTGCTTACCAAGTTTGGAGAAGTGGGCACGGATCCCAGCGCAAATCCCGAGGTCCTGCAAAAAGAACTCACCCACACCGACCAGAACACCAAAGTCAATCTGCAGCAACTGCTGGAAACTCTGTCGGCCAAATACGCCACCGAAGAGAAGAGCGAAACCCCGCTATTGATGAAAGCCGCAGAACATATGGCGATTCGCTTCGCCATGGAGCGCTTCCAGAAGGGCGACGTGAAAGTGAACGCGGTGCACCAAATGCTGGAGCATATGAGCCGGCAGATGGACACCCTGCGTCAGATTTTAAAACTGCAGGAAGACAAGATGGGTAAAGCGGGACTGCTGGTCGAGTCCCATGCCGACATCCTGGATCGTATGTTTTGGGCGGAGGTTCCGGAGGCGGGCAAGAAGAGCGTACTGCTCTCGAATGAAGCTCCCTGCGTACCGCCGCGCAACATCCGGCAATACGTCGAAATGCTGCTGGAGCGGGGCGACAAGGCGACAGTGACTGAGATTCTCGAGAACTACGCCAAGTGTATTCAGGCGAAAGACGTTGAGCCTCGCCGGAAAACCTCGATCGGCCTGAGCCAGCTCTCGGATTTGTTTGCCGCACCGGGAATCGATGTGCTCGGTCCCACCATCCACAAGGTGGGCGAAGCGCTGGTCAAGGAGAGCGATTCCGAAGTGCAGAGCATGTTGGGAGCGGCATTTGTACGCCTCAGCTCGGAGGCTAACAACCGCAAGATGTACGGCGCTCTGAATGATGTCTGCGGCGCGCTGGATAATCTGGCCAAGGAACGTCCGGCTACGGCCAGCGATCTGCGGCCCCGCATTGGAGTGGAGAACCGGCTGCCGGATTTTATCGAAGAAGCCCTGCGCTTGCCGCAAGTGCCGCAGGAGTTGCTGTCAGTGCTGCGTCGCACCGCGCAGGCGTCGCTGGAACACATGTCAGACCGCTTCTTCCGCTGCATGCGGCGGGAAGAGTGCGACCGCATGGTGGACCTGGTCAAGGAACTGGGGCCGGATGCCGCCCAAATGATGCGGGAGATGCTGCGTACCGGTCAGCCGCGAACGGCATCGTCGGTGATTGGCCTGTTGAGCCGCCTTGACGTGCCCTCGTTGCTGGAACTGCTGCCGGTGCGTTTGAAGGAGTGGAACCGTTTCTATCACGACGTAGCGGTACGGCAGATTGCTTACGGCGCCGCCCACGATCGAGGACGGACTTTGCTGGAAATTCTCGAACTGCTGGATCCGCAGGTGCTGCCGCAAGCCATCGACGAAATCGGCATGAGCGGCGACCGCACTACGGTCCCGCCGTTGGTGGTGATGGCGGAAGCGGGCGAGGCGCAGGGCCGGTCGCCGCTGCTGCAGGTGAAGGCGGTGGAATCGCTGGGCAGGCTGCGCGATCCCGAATCGACGCCGGTGCTGCGGAATCTGCTTGAAGCCAAGAAAATGTGGAAGTGGGTCAATCATCGCGAGCTGCGCATTGCGGCTGCGCAGGCACTGGCCAAGATCGATCCGCGCTATGCCAGCCAGGTGCTGGCGGAGAGTGGTCTCTCGCCGGGGGAACTGGCAATTGCTCCGCTGGATGCGGCTCCGGCTTGCCCGTGGGTACGACAGCGAAGATACGAGCGCATCGTACTGCGGAAGACGCTTTCTTCGACGATCAGCAGCTCGTGGGGAAAATCGAACATTCTGGTACGGGAAATGAGCCTGGGCGGCGGCATGGGAACGAAAGAAGACAACCTGCGCGTCGGCTCAGAAGCCAATATTGATATCTCGATCGGCGTGCGCCACATCCGCGGACAGGTATTGCTGCGGCGGGCGCGGGTGAACGAAGTAGGTTTTGAACTGGTGAACGTGGATCTGGAAAGCCGTTACCGCCTGCGAACTCTGCTGATGGAAACCGTAGACCGCGCTCCGGAGATGAAAGAATCGGAGTGGGATGGGCAGCGCAAAAACGTCTAAACTACCCCACCCAAGCAAAACAGCTTGGGCGGGGCGCCCTGTTGGAATTCCTTCTGCTACTTAACCACCTTGGCGAAGATGATCACCAGGGTGTACAACGCCAGCGATTCGATCAGCGCCAAACCCAGAATTAATGCCAGTTGAATACCGGGGCGAGCGGCAGGGTTCCGCGCCAAAGCCTCGGCGGCGGATGCTGTGGCCTTGCCCTGCGCCAGAGCGCAGATTCCGGAGGCGAAGGCCATCGAGAAGCCGGCCGTGATGGCTACCCAGTTGGTGGCGCCGGCCGCTTCCCCGCCCTGCGCGAATACAGGAACGGCAAAGCAAAGAATCGCCATTGCCATGAAGATGTAGCTTAGTGTGCGACGCATGGTTGTTTCTCCTCGTATGAATTCCCGCCAGTGGGTGGTTGACGCCATACCTTGCAGACGCCCTCACGCTGAACGGGCAAACTAGTGGCCAGAGATCACTGCTCACTGCTTTTTAATGCTCGTCTGCGACCGCGCCTTGCAGGTACACCGTGGTCAGCAGGACAAAAATATAAGTCTGCAGTAATGACACTCCAATGTGCAGTCCCAAGAACAAAATCGGAACGCCCAGCGGAACCAGCGAAAAGAATACCAGGGTCACCATGTCGCCGGCGTACATGTTGGCGTAAAGACGGATGGTGAGCGACAACATGCGCGCCAGGTGGCTGATGAGCTCGATCGGCAACATGAGCCACGATAACCACCACACCGGGCCGAGAAAATGTTTCAGATAGCCGATTCCAGCGTGGCGGAAGCCCTGCACCTGGTAATACACAAAGGCGCATATGGCGCAGCCCAGCGGAACCAAGGGCGTGGCAGTCGGCGACTCGAAACCAGGAATCAAGCCCAGCAGATTGCAGCACAGAATGAAGAAGCCGAGAGCCATCAGAAAAGGGGTGTAGCCCTCGCTGTGGTGGCCGATGATTTCGTGACTCTGGCCTTCGACAAAGCCTTGCGCGCCCTCAAAAATGTGCTGCAGGGCCCCAGGCTGATCGACCGAGAGGCGCGAGCGCACCATAAGAAACACAATCAGCAAAAAAATAAAGACGAGCACTTCCATGGCGACGGAGTTGGCAATTGGCGCCTGGGGATATTTGGGCGGAAGGTGAAGGATCTGCAGCAGCGCCGTTACCGGGCCGGCAAAGTAGTGATTTAGAAGCGCAGTAAACCAGAGTTGCTCGTGCATAGATGTAGTTTTAAGCCTAACGCTCTGCGACTAGAAGCCTCGCGCCAGGGCTGCGTAGACTTCATAGGCCGCTTCGCAGGCAATTCCGGCCACGGGCAAAAATAAACCCGCAAACAGCCCATGCAGGCTCGCGGGAGAAACACCGAATATAGCATAGGCCGCCAGAGCCATCAAAAAATAGCGAAGCAGGAAGCGGAAGACAACTCCTGCATGAGATTGCGGATGAGGGGAGTGCGTGGCTCGGTCGGCCAGGGCGCTGACCACCTTCTCCAGCCAGCGAAAATTGAGATACGAGATGGCACATCCGCATGCCAAGCCCAAAGCCATGCGCCAACCGAAGCGCCACCAGGCGGCGGCGCTGAAGACGACAGCGATGGCCAGCATGAAGCGCGGAATGCGGGTGGCGGCGTCAGAGTAGAAAGACTCGGCACGGCTCTGTGCATCGTCGGGCATCGGCGAGAACTCGCAGGCAGGATATAACGAAACTTCGAGTGGGAAGGGATGCAAATTCACTTAGAGTCGGAGGAGGTTACAGTCCGAATCAGGGCAACGAAACCTGCGATGATTCCCAGGATTAGACCCAACAGGTACAGCCAGGTGGTATGCAGCCAGTGGTCCAGGGCAAGGCCAACGAGCCATCCGACGACGGTTGAGGCAGGAAAGATGAAAGCCAGCTGGCTATAGTTGGCGAGCTGGACCCACGCACTCTTTTTGTTCGAATCGTCATCGCTCGGAGCCATGGGGTGCTTCGCGAATCCGTTATACCAGTTTTCAGTTCCTCGTTCTCAGATCTCAGCTCATCCCTAGCGACCAGGTGACGAGGCGGATGAAGCGCTCGGGGAAGATGCCGATGAAGACGGTAGCGAAAGCCGTGACCCCCAGGGCGACGCGCATGCCGGCACTGATGGGAAGACGCGACTTGTCCGTAGCTTCGCGCATGAACATGGCGTTGGCGATCCGCATGTAGTAGTACAAGCCGAATACTGCATACAGCACGCCTAAAGAGGCCAGCACGTAGTGGCCGCTCTCGATCAGGCTGAGGAAAATGAAGTACTTCCCATAGAAGCCGGCCAGCGGCGGGATGCCGGCCAGCGACAGAAGAAAGATCAGCATGAGAACCGCTTCCGTGGGAGCGCGGGAGAAAAGGCCGGCGATGTCTTCGATGTCGTCACCGATGACGTCGCGTTGCCGCAATGAAGCGATTACGGCAAAGGCTCCAAGGTTCATGAAGGTGTAGACCAAAAGATAAAGCAGGATTCCTTTGAATCCGTCTGAGAAGGCGGCGTTGGAGTATGGAACCGAAGCCAACGCCACCAGTCCCAGCAGCATGTAGCCCACGTGGGCGATGGAGGAGTAACCGAGCAGGCGCTTAAGATTGTTCTGGGTGAGGGCGGCCAGGTTAGCGCCGGTCATGGTGGCCACCGACACAAAGATGACGAGGGGAACGTACACCGAGCGCAACGGATACAAACCCCAGATCAAGATGCGCAACAGCATGGCCCAAGCGGCGGCCTTTACCGCGACCGACATGAATCCGGTCACGCTGGTGGGAGCGCCCTCGTAGGCGTCGGGCAGCCATTGATGAAACGGAATAGCGGCGATCTTAAAGAAGAGCCCGGTGCAAACGGTAAGCAGAGCGATGACCATGAGAGGCGACACATGTCCCTGGTTCGCAGAAATCTGGCGATCGAGAGCGTCGTAAATGTTCGCCAAATTGGTGCTGCCGCTGAGGCCGTAGAAAAGCGAAAGGCCGTAAGCGAAAATGCCCGAGGAAAACGCTCCTAAAAGCAGATATTTCAACGCGCCCTCATTGGAGCGGCGATCGCTGCGCAGGAAGCCCACCAAGACATAGGTAGAGATCGCCATCAGTTCCAGTCCGATGAAAATGAGGACGATGTCGTAGCCCGAGGCCATGCAGATCATGCCAACGACGGAGAACAGAATCAGGGAATAGAACTCGCCATGGTGTTCGTGCTCGATCTCCAGATAATGCACCGACATCAGGATGGCGATAGCCGCCCCGGCGAGGAAGAGATAAGTGAAGTAGATAGCGAAGGGGTCCATGATCATGGAGTTCATGAAGGCCCATTCGACTTTCTGACCATGGCTTAGGAAGGCAGCCTGCGCATATTGGATCTTGGCCACACCGGCAGCTGCGAACAGAATTCCGACGAAGGCGGTGGCGGCGTTGGTCCACTTCCACTCAGGCGGAAGCATCAAGTCGATCAGCAGAATGCCCAGCGCGAAAAGGGTCAGCAAAACGATAGGCAGGGACAGAAGATAATCGATCCCGGTGAAGTATTGGGCGCCCGGCACTAGTGATTCCCTCCGGCAGTTTGGCCTGTGCTGGGTTGAACGGATGCATTCACCGGGGCAGCGATTCCCGGATAGTTCGGGCGGACGGTCAGAACAATTTGATTCACCGGCTGCTGCAGGATCTGGAAGAAGGGCTTAGGGTAAAGACCAATCCAGAAGGCCATGATCAGCAGCGGAGCGAAGGTCAGCACTTCGCGCGGCGTAAGGTCATGCAGCTTCTCGTTTTTCGGGTTGGTGACAGTTCCGAAAAATACTCGCTGATAGAGCCAGAGCAGGTAGGCTGCCGCCAGGATCACCCCGGGAACCGCCCAGGCGGCCCAGCGCCAGTTCTCCATGAAAGTTCCCTGCAGGATGGTGAACTCGCCGACGAAGCCGTTCAGCAGCGGCAGACCCATCGAAGACAGGAACATGATCATGGTGATGGTGGCGTAGACGGGCATGACATTGGAGATGCCGCCGTATTCGGAGATCTCACGGGTATGGCGACGTTCGTAGAGAATGCCGACGATCAAGAACAGTGCTCCTGTGGAAATGCCGTGGTTGATCTGCTGCAAAACCGAGCCGCTCAGTCCGGCGGGGTTGAGCGCGAAGATTCCGAGGGTGCAGAAGCCCAGGTGGCTGACAGAAGAGTAGGCCACCAGCTTCTTCATGTCTTTCTGCATCAGCGAGACCAAAGCGCCGTAGATGATGCCGATCACGGAGAGAGTGATCATCCAGGCACGAACTTTGGGATGCATGACCACGTCCGGGAAGAACGGCAAAGCGAAGCGGACGAACCCGTAGGTTCCCATTTTCAGCAGAACGCCCGCGAGGATGACGGAACCGGCCGTCGGCGCTTCCACGTGAGCGTCGGGCAGCCAGGTGTGGAAGGGGAACATGGGGACTTTAATGGCGAAAGCCAGAAAGAAAGCCAGAAACAGCAGAATCGCGAACGTCGATCCGTAGGCAGGATCATGGAAGATGTGCGGCGCGGTTTTATACAGTGCTTCGACGCTAAAGGTATAGGTCCCCGTCTGGTGGAAGTTGTAGAAGTACAGGAACAGCACCGACAACAGCATCAGCACGGAGCCGAGCAGTGTGTAAAGAAAGAACTTTATGGCGGCGTAGAGCTTGCGTGGGCCTCCCCAGATGCCGATGAGCAGGTACATGGGGACCAGCATGGCCTCCCAGAAAACGAAAAACAGGAAGAAATCGAGGGCCATGAAGACGCCCAACATGCCGGTCTGCAGCACCAGAAACCAGATGTAATACTCTTTGACCCGGTTTTCGATCGCGGTCCAGGAGGACAGGATTGAAATCCAGCCGAGCAGCGTGGTCAGCATGATCAGCAGGAAAGATATGCCGTCGATACCAAGGACATAGCCGGCGCCGATGGAGGGAATCCAGTTGTTAGCTGCACCCTCCATAAACTTGAAGCCGGGCTCGAAGCGCTGCGCCCAGAACCAGGGCACCAGTGGCAACGAGACCAGAAGTCCGGCGAGGGCGAAAAGGTTCGCGATCCAGCGAATGGCGTCCTTGTTGTCCTTGGGGACGAACAGGAGCAGGATCGCGCCGACAAGCGGCGTGAATAAGATGATCGAAAGAATATGACTTTGCATTTTTTGTCCGTTACGCGGGCGAGGGCGCCCGCGCCACACAATCCATCAGCGCCAGGCAAAGTAGGCAACAAATCCAACCAGTCCCACCACCATGACCAGCGCATACCACTGCACCAAGCCCCACTGCAGAAGCTTCACCAGATAAGACAGTGCGCTAGCAAAATTGGCGGAGCCGTTGACGAACAAGCCGTCGATGATCCACTTGTCCCACCAACTGGAGAGCGTACCCAATGCTCGGGTCACCCAGCCGACGTCATTCACGGTGCCGTCGATTACGCGAGCATCGAACCAGGATGCCGCATCGCCCAAGCCCATGGCGCCGAGGCGCAAATCGCCAACTTTGCGGCGGCCGGTGAAAGCATAGTCGTAGGCTTCGTCCACGTAATACTTGTTTAAGAGAACCTTGTAGACCGGCGGGGCGCCTGCGGCAATGGGTTCGGTGTAACCCTTGTCGGCGTTACGATAGGCGCGCCAGGCCATACCCCAGCCCACCACGGCTGCGCCCACGGATAAGAACATCAAGCCATACTCGATCGGGCTGGTATGTTCTTCTTCCTTTTCCCCGGATGCCAGTTGGGGTTTCCCCTCGCTTTGGAAAACCGGTGCTTCCCCAGCAAATACTGGATTCAGGAATTTTGAGAAACGATCCGAGCCTCCCAGACTATGCGGCCACCCCAGCCACCCCGCACAAACTGCGCAGGCGGCCAGGATCACGAGCGGTACGGTCATCGACCTGGGCGATTCGTGGATATGATGCTCCACGTCATGACTCATGCGGGGTCGGCCATGGAAGGTCAGAAACATCAGGCGAAACATGTAGAACGCGGTCATCAGTGCGGTGATGAATCCGATCAGCCACAAGAGACGGTAGGCGCCACCTTCGGAAGACCAGGTCTGCCAGAGGATTTCGTCTTTCGAAAAGAAACCGGCGAAAGGCGGGATGCCGGCAATGGCGAACGTAGCAATGAACATCGTCCAATGAGTAATCGGAATACGCTTGTGCAGGTCCCCCATGTTACGCATGTCTTGCTCGCCGCTCATGGCGTGGATCACCGAGCCCGATCCAAGGAAGAGCAAGGCTTTGAAGAAGGCGTGCGTAAAGACGTGGAACACGCCTGCGGCAAAGGCACCCACGCCGAGCGCGAGAAACATGTAGCCGAGTTGCGACACAGTGGAATAGGCGAGGACACGCTTGATGTCATTCTGTACCAATCCAATGGAGGCGGCGAAAATCGCGGTCAGGGCGCCGACGATGGAAACAGTCTTCATCGAAGTGGGAGCGAGGACGAAGAGCGCGTTGGAGCGGGCAACCATGTACACGCCTGCCGTGACCATGGTAGCGGCGTGGATCAGCGCCGAAACCGGGGTGGGCCCTTCCATGGCGTCGGGCAGCCAAACGTAAAGAGGAAGCTGTGCCGACTTACCGCAGGCGCCTACGAAGAGCAACAAAGTGGCGGCGGTGATGATGGGATCGCCGATGAGGAAATGCCCGCTGCGCGCCAGATGATTGATGTCGGTAAAGCGCAGCGAGCCGAAGTACCAGGCGATGGTGAACATGCCGAGCAGAAAACCGGCGTCGCCGATGCGGTTCACGATGAACGCCTTGTTGGCGGCGGTGCTGGCCGAGTGGCGGTGGAAGTAGAAACCAATCAGCAGATAGGAGCAGAGACCGACACCCTCCCAACCGACGAACATCACCGCGTAGTTGTTCCCCAGGATCAGCGTGAGCATGGAGAACATGAACAGGTTCAGATATCCGAAGAAGCGGTAGTAACCGCCTTCGTGGGCCATGTAGCCGGTGGAGTAGATGTGAATCAACATGCCGACCCCGGTGACGAAAAGCAGCCAGATGGCGGAGAGCGGGTCGAGCAGGAAGCCGGCATCGGCGTGGAAGGGGGCGGGGGTGCCGTCGTGGGTTACGTAGGATAATCCCGGTTGCACGTGCGAGACGCCGGCGCCTACATCATCGGAGCCTAACCAGGTGTAGAGAATGGTCTCATAGGGCTTGCCGGGATTATCGCGAGCGTAGTCACGGTACTGCCAGACGGCCAGACAGGAAAAGACGAAGGCGATAACGACGGCTCCGACACAGACCGCGCTCACCGTCGCCTTTTGCAGCTTGCGGCCGAAAAAGAACATCAGCGTCGCGCCGAAGGCCGGCAGCAGCGGGATGAGCCAGATGTGGGAGAGAAAGAACATGTTTGAGTTCAGCTTCTGGCTTCTAGCTGCTAGCTTCTGGCTCTTGGGAGCTAGAAGCTAGCAGCTAGAAGCGGTTTTCACCACTTCATCAAATCCACTTCATCCACATTTACCGTTTCTTTATTGCGGAAGAAGGCAATCAAAATTCCCAAGCCGACGGCCGCTTCGGCCGCGGCGTCAGTGATTACGAAAATCGCAAAGACCTGGCCATGCAATCCCCACATGCGCGAAAACGCCACCAGGTTCAAGTTCACAGCGTTCAAAATCAGCTCGATCGACATCAGAACGATGACTACGTTTCGCCGGGTCAAAACGCCGATCACGCCCAGAACAAAGAGGGCAGCTGCTACGACGAGATAATGCAGTGTAGTGATTGGAGCCATAGAAAATCCGTTCTCAGTATTCAGTTCCCGGTTCTCAGATCCTCTTCTTCGCCATAACTACGGCCCCGATGATGGCCACCAGCAGCAGCAAAGAGGCGATCTCGAAGGCAAACATATATTGGCCGTACAGCATGATGGCGATTTGTTGAGTATTGCTGCTCTCAACGGGTTGTGCGATATGTTCGGGGAACAATCCGTTCCCCTTCACATAGACCGCGATAAACAGGCCACCGAGCGCGCAGGCGGCGAGTAATCCGACCAGCCATTGCTTGTTAAATTGCTCTTCCTTTTGCGACCGCTCCAGGTTGACCAGCATGATAACGAACAGGAACAGCACCATAATTCCACCGGCATAAAGAATGATCTGGACGCCAGCGACAAAGGGTGCATACAGCATTAAGTAAAGACCTGCCTGTGCGAGCAGGCCGAAGATGAGCGCGAGCGCTGAATGCACGGCGTTCTTCCGGGTGATGACCAGAATGCCGCTGACCAAAGTCAGTGCCGACAGAAAGTAAAAGAAGAATGTTGTGGCCACCGGCGCCATATCAGAACAAAACTCCTGCAATCGCGGTCAGGATGAGCACGCCGATGGCAATCGGCAGCAATACTTTCCATCCGACTTTCATAAGCTGGTCGAAGCGGTAGCGCGGAAAAGTTGCGCGATACCAGATGTAGAGATACATGAAGCCGGCGACTTTGGCGCAAAACCAGAAAATATCCTGGATGCGGTCGCGGACTGCAGGCACGAACAGCACCAGACCGATCAGGGCGAGCACCGCCGCGAATCCTGCGAGCCCGAGGGTTTGAATCTTGAAGTAAGGATGTTTGGGCATGCGGACTA
>Ga0335078_10002278_pt1 | contig 29121 bp, 28 predicted proteins | sample Lox_Sample_32_FD_206711 | JGI IMG/M metagenome (GOLD analysis project Ga0335078, IMG submission 206711) | Soil microbial communities from Loxahatchee National Wildlife Refuge, Florida, United States - Lox_Sample_3.2 | ecosystem: Environmental > Terrestrial > Soil > Wetlands | place: USA...
GAGGAAGGCCAGGAGCCAACGATCGCCGGTAAAAACACAGCGCCCGAAGGGCACCTCATACACCGCGAAGAAGACCAACGGAACCTCTTGACACAAAGAGGCTTTCGTTCGGGATGAGATGGCCGCTGTAGAGCCGGCCATTGCAGGCGCTCGGGAAGGAACGACCTGTTCGACGGGGCGTCCCGAGCGTGCATAGGTGACCTCCGGGGCGTTCGTCGTCGGCGGCTGGACCAGGCACTCCGGGGCCACCGGGCAAGCGGGTCGGCAGCAGGTTCGCGATCGCGTTCGCATCGGCAGGCGGCGATGTCGGTGCCGACGCCCGGCGTGTCCATCCCCGTTCAGAGCCCGTGATCACTGGCTCTCACCGTGTGACTTTCGGCCCTTCCGCATCTCGAACGAGAGCTGCAGGTTACGAGAAGGGACCCGGAAGGCGGTGCCATGACATTAACGCATGTTCCGGCCTTGAGCCGGCTCCTTCGGTTAGGTCTTGCAGGCGATCGATGCACCCATGGGTCCGGCTGCGGGTCGCTGGACTGGGCAGGATGCGCGGCCGCCACGATAGCCACTATTGCCCACAGAGAACTTCCCTGGAGGGAGATAGATATGGGCAACAGACGCTCTGGCTGGGGCTGGCGGGTACGCCTGGCTCCAGCCGTCTTGATAGCTGTCGCGTTGCTGGCCAGCGCCTGCGGGTCGAGTTCATCGACCACGGCGCCCTCGGCCTCGGCCTCGTCGGCGGCTGCCGCTGGGCCGTTCGGGGCCGCCAAGGATGCGGCCATCGCGGCGGAAGTGCCGCAGTCGATCGCGTCCGCCGGCAGCGTGTCTGTGGCCAGCGATGCGACCTATCCACCGATGGAGTCGATCGCTCCCGGCACGACGACGATCATCGGGATGGATCCCGACCTGGGAAGCGCGATCGGAGCGGTCCTGGGGATCAAGTTCAACTTCCAGAACGTGACCTTCAACAAGATCCTGCTCGGCCTCAAGGCCGGCCAGTACGACCTGGGGATGTCTTCCTTCACGGATACGAAGGAACGCCAGCAGACCGTCGACTTCGTCGACTACTTCAAGGCCGGCACCTCGTTCGTGGTGCGCTCGGACAGTTCGCTGAACCTGACCAGCCTGGACCAGATCTGCGGCATGACGGTTGCGGTCGAGTCCGGGACGACCGAGCAGTCGGACGCCTCCGGGCAGAGCAAGAAGTGCACCTCGGCCGGCAAGAAGGCGGTCATCGTGCTGGCATATCCGACCCAGACCCAGGCCAATCTGACGCTGACGGCAGGCCGGGCGCAGGTCATGATGGCTGACACTCCCGTCGCCGCTTACCAGGTCAAGCTGTCAAACGGCAAGTTCAAGCTGGAAGGCGCCTACGGCGTCGCGCCCTACGGCATCGCCATCCCGAAGAACATCGGCATGGCCAAGCCGATCATGGACGCGATCAACAAGCTGATCGCCGCCGGCGTCTACCAGAGGATCATGGCCAAGTGGGGCCTGCAGGAGGGCGCCGTCACCACGGCCACCATCAACCAGGCGGTCTCCTAGGCACGAGATGACAACCGATTCCGGCACTCCTCGGAGCGGCGAGCAGCAGGAGAGCCGGGCCGGGACGCCGATCAAGGCGATCCCGGCCCGGCACCCTGGGCGGTGGGTCGCCACCATCGTGGTTCTGTACCTGGTGGTTGCCCTCATTCACGCGGCCGCCACCAACCCCAACCTCGACTGGGGCGAGGTTACCCGCAACCTGTTCGACGGGTTCGTCCTCAAGGGCGTGCTCAACACGCTCTGGCTCACGTTCCTGTCCATGGTCGTCGGCGTGGTCCTCGGCACCATCCTGGCGGTGATGCGGCTGTCGCCGGTGCCCATCGTCTCCGGGACGGCCTGGGTCTACATCTGGTTCTTCCGCGGCACGCCCGTGTTCGTCCAGTTGCTCTTCTGGGGGAGCATCGCCGCGCTCACGGGGCGCCACGTCGCTGTCCAGATCCCGCTCGCCGGGGTGGTCCTTTTCCACACGACGATCACCAACCTGGTCCCGCCGCTGGTGGCTGCCGTGCTCGGGCTGGGCCTGAACGAGGGCGCCTACATGGCAGAGATCGTCCGGGCCGGGATCCTGTCGGTCGGCGAGGGCCAGTCGGAGGCGGCTGCCTCGCTCGGAATGACCCGGCTCAAGACGATGCGGCTGATTGTCCTGCCGCAGGCGATGCGGGTCATCGTCCCGCCGACCGGGAACGAGACCATCGGGATGCTGAAGACGACCTCGCTGGTGGGTGCCACCATTGCCTACCCCGAGCTGACCTATGTGGTCACCCAGGTGTACGCGGTCAACTTCCTGATCATCCCGTGGCTGCTGATCGCGAGCATCTGGTATCTGGTCATGACGTCTGTGCTGACATTCGGGCAGTACTACATCGAGAGGTACTATGCGCGGGGTGCCGCCCGGACATTGCCGCCCACGCCCCTGCAGCGGTTCAGGGCGCTGTTCGGGCGCGCCATGACGACCATCCATGCCCGGGAGGCCACCCAGCCACTCGGCCCGATCTCCAAAGCCCGATGAGCAGCGCAGAAGCTATCAGCCCCATGGTCAAGGCCGAGGCCGTCGGCAAGTCCTTCGGCCGCCTGCAGGTCCTGAAGGGCGTGGACCTGGAGGTCCGTCCGCGCGAGGTCGTGGTGATCATCGGCCCGTCCGGCGGCGGGAAGTCCACCTTCCTGCGCTGCATCAATCATCTGGAGAAGATCGACGCCGGCCGCCTGTGGGTCGATGGCGAGCTGGTCGGGTACCGCCAGCGCGGTAGCAAGCTGTACGAGCTGCGGGAACGCGAGATCGCCCGCAAGCGCTCCGAGATCGGGATGGTGTTCCAGCACTTCAACCTCTTCCCGCACATGACGGCGCTGGAGAATGTCATGGTCGGGCCGGTGCAGGTGAAGGGCGAGAGCAAATCGGCCGCCCGGGTCCGGGGTATGGCGCAGCTGGAACAGGTGGGACTCGGTGACAAGCTGGGGGCCTATCCGGCACAGCTGTCCGGCGGCCAGCAGCAGCGGGTGGCCATCGCCCGGGCGCTGGCGATGGAGCCCAAGCTCATGCTGTTCGACGAGCCCACCTCGGCGCTGGACCCCGAACTGGTCGGCGACGTGCTTGGCGTGATGCGGCAGCTGGCGGAGTCGGGCATGACGATGATCGTGGTGACCCACGAGATCGGATTCGCGCGGGAGGTGGGCGACGCGCTGCTGTTCATGGCCGACGGCATCATCCTCGAGTCAGGGGAACCCCGGCAGATGGTCGCCAACCCACAGCACGAGCGGACCCGGCAGTTCCTGTCCAAGGTGCTGTAACCGGAAACTCCCGTAGCCGAAGATGCTAAAGCCGCAGGGTCCGGTAACCGGCCGGGGTGGGTCGCGCTGCTCCTTGTCGTCCAGCCGGGCGAGCCAGCTCGCGAGCTGTCGACCGCCCCGTCGTACACGGGAGAGGCATCTACGAACTCGCGCAGCCGCTGCGGCGCCGTGCGCAAGAACCGGTCCCTGCCCGCCGAGCGCGCGGCGGGCCTTGCCCGGATCGTCGACGCAGATCACGGCGAAGAACAGGTCATCGGAGACGCGGACCGGCACCAGCAGGTCGGCGTTGACGCCGACGTCGGCGAGCTTGCGGAACGTGACTGCGCCAGCGCCGGGCTGGTTTTCCATCCGGATGGTCAGCGCCGGACGCGGTCGCCGCGGTGCCGACGTCGATGCGTCACCTAGCGCGGCTTGGGCTCGTTCCCGCTTTGCGACCGCGACGCCAGGGGCAGGTACCGACACCGCCTTATGGTTGGCCTCAGGCTCTGCTCAGATAAGACGGTCACTGTTCCGGATCTGGACGTTCTGCACGCCTACGAGGCGTTAAGCCAGGCAGATGATCTCACTGAGCTGTGCGGCAGACAGGTCTGGCGGCCAGGATCTGCCGCCACGCCGATGATCGGAATATTGGTCCGGTCACAATGGCGAGGAACACAGGCCGAACGGCCCTGTTGTGGCCGTCTCCGGGCCTCTTACGCTTTTATATGAGATCCGTGTTGGGGAGTTCCTCATGGGGGATTTCACACTGTTGCAGAGACGTCTGGTGTCGGCGTGGCGGTTGAGCCGACCGCCGGGTGGCACGGAGCATGTGCGTGTCGTCCTGCCGTCGTACAACCTCGGCGCTTCGGCGCTCAGGCATTACGCGCACCGCTTGCCCGCGCTTGAACACCGTTTCCTGGTGGAAATCCTGCAGCTGGCGCGTGTGGAGGCCTGCACGCTGGTGTTCGTCTTCTGCCAGGCGCCGGACGCTGAGGTTATCGATTACTACCTTTCGCTGCTAGCGCCGGAGACGTCGGCGCGGGTCCGCCCCAGGATCTGCACCGTGGTGGTGCCCGACGATTCCGGTCGTCCTATCGCCGCAAAGTTGCTGGACCGGCCCGACCTGCTGGACCACATCCGTGACTGCATCGGTGGCCGCCCAGCGTTCATCGAGCCATGGAACGTCACCGGCGACGAGGTCGCCGTGGCGGTTCGGTTGCAGGCACCGGTGAACGGCACTGCCCCCGAACTATGGCCGCTTGGTTTCAAGAGCTCGGGGCGCAGGCTCTTCGCCGCCGCGGGAATACCGACACCTTCCGGAAGCGAAGGCGTCCGGACGACAGAGGACCTGCGGCGCGCGATCGCTTGCCTGCGCAAGGCCCACCCCGGCTTGGCGGCCGCCGTCGTCAAGCTGGATAACAGCGTCTCGGGCGACGGCAACCAGGTGATCGCGCTTCGAGACCCAGCCGGGTCACCCGCCTCGGCGCGGACAGTTTCCGAGCGCGTGGCCTCGATGCCGGACTGGTACCTGGCCGAGCTCGCGCTCGGCGGCGTCGTCGAAGCGTATGTCGCGGGCGACTATTGGTCAAGCCCCAGCGTCCAGATCGAGATCACTCCCGAGGGCCGGGTAGTGGTTCTCGCAACTCATGAGCAGATCCTGGGCGGGGACAACGGACAGGTCTACCAGGGCTGCCGTTTCCCGGCCAGGCGGGACTACGCCATGCGGCTGGCCACGTACGGCCAGCGTGTCGGGCGACTTCTTGCCGAGCGCCAGGTGATAGGGGTGCTGAGCATCGACTTTGCGGCAGCCCGGGACCACGGTCAGCAGTGGCGGCTCTACGCCCTCGAGGTGAATCTGCGAAGGGGCGGCACCACCCCGCCCATCGTCGTACTGTCCAGTCTGCTGCCGGGCAGCTACGACGCGTACGGGCGATGGAGACTTCCCGATGGATCGGCGAGGTACTACTGCGCCACGGACCACGTTGGGGATCCGCGGTGGACCGGGCTGCCCCCGGGTCAGGTCATCGATGGCGTACGCTCCGCCGGCCTGGAGTTTGACCGTCAAACCGGGACCGGTGTGGTGCTCCACATGCTGTCCGGCATCGCCATCGACGGCAGGTTCGGCATGACCGCGGTCGGCGGCTCCGCCCAAGAGGCCAAGCACCTCTTTGCCGCAGTCCGCCCCGTGGTGAACCGGCTCTGCGCCAAGTGGGCGGCCAGCACGGCCGCTACGCGGGCCGCCTCTATGGCCGAACTCCTTCGGGTTCCGCGGCAGGGGCCCTGCATCCAAACGTGCGCTTCTGCCGCTAGGTGGGCGGGTGTCTGCTCGAGACCGGCCTGCCCTGGCAGCGGCCCGGCCCGCCGGGCCGGCTGACCCCCGGGTCCGCCGCGGGTTCCGCAACATCTGCCAGGCCCTGCCTGATCTGGCCGGCGTGCCGAAACCCGGCAAACCAGGGCCCGGCCGCCCGCCATGAGGTGGGCAGAACCGTCAAGCGAGACCAGCCCGAGAAGAAAGCCCACAGGCAGAAGGGTTTAATTACAGGCTAAGGACCGCTAAGGAACCGGTAGGGGAGTGCGTGTGGAGCAGCTCAGTCTCGGGGTGATCGCACGGTCGCGAAAGGAGAACGAGCGACGGCTGCCGATCCACCCGCTGCATGTCGAGCGGATCGAGGCCGGCCTACGGCGGTGCATCTACCTTGAGCGCGGCTACGGTGAGCGCTTCGGCGTGCCGGACGGGCAGCTGGCGGGCTACGTTGCTGGCTTCCGCAGCCGTGAGCAGCTGCTGGCGGGCTGCGATGTCATCTTGCTTCCCAAGCCACTGCCTCAAGACCTTGCGCAGATGCGCGAGGGCCAGATTCTGTGGGGCTGGGCCCATTGCGTCCAGAACGAGGACATCACCCAGCTGGGCGTCGACCGCCAGCTGACCCTGATCGCGTTTGAGGCGATGAACTACTGGCACAGCGACGGCTCGTTTAGCCTGCACGTTTTCCATAAGAACAACGAACTGGCCGGCTACTGCTCGGTGCTGCATGCCATGCAGCTGCTGGGGATCACCGGCGAATACGGGCGGCCGCTTCGCGCGGCTGTCATCAGTTTCGGTGCGACTGGCCGGGGCGCGGTGACCGCTTTGAACGCCTACGGCGTGAACGACGTTCACGTTCTCACCCACCGGGAGGTGACCGCCGTTGCCGCACCCATCCACTCGGCCCGCATGGTGCATTTCGACCGCGACGCCGGTAACCCTGCCCGGTGCCACACGCTGGGGGAAAGCGCCCAGGTGCCGCTGGCCGACTACCTTGCCGGGTTCGACATCGTGGTCAACTGCGTGCTCCAGCACACCGACGCGCCACTGATGTTCGTCACCGATGATGACCTGGCCGCGTTCTCACCCGGCACGCTCATCGTCGACGTGTCGTGCGACGCGGGGATGGGCTTCAGCTGGGCACGGCCCACATCGTTTGCGGACCCCATGTTCACCGTGGGCAGCAACATCCATTACTACGCCGTGGACCACAGCCCGTCGTTGCTGTGGAACTCCGCCACCTGGGAGATCAGCCAAGCCCTGCTGCCACACCTGAGGACCGTGCTTGGCGGCCCTGGCGTGTGGGACTCCGATCAGACCATCAGGCGGGCCATCGAGATTCGCGCTGGCATCGTCCAGAACCCGAACATCCTGTCCTTTCAGCACCGCGCAGCGCAATATCCGCATCCGCGGCTCCAGTAACACCGCCACACGCGGACCCGAGCATCCGTCCCCCGCCCAGGTCTGGCGCGTCGGCTTAACTCCTCATTCCGCGCTGCCATCGGATCGCACTGGGACAGGAAGAGTTCATGCGGCGAACAGAGCCTACATTCCGCCGAAATCTCGCTGTACATAGATTCAGTCCAAGGCGAGCGCGACGGCACCAAGGAACAGGTCAGCCGCGAGTTGCCGGCCGCCGACTCCCGGCGGCGCCACATTGATGACGGCGGCCCCGAGTGCCAGGCAGAAAGCAGCTGCCCTGCCCCCAAGCCAATGACCCGCTGCAGACGCCGGGCGTACCCGTGAGGAGGACACCGCGAACCGGGCAATCTGCGTGCCGTCCACCCGTTCACTCTGCACGCCATATGATCGCCCGGCCGTTCATGCTGTCGCCCGAGCGCTCAGCCGGCCAGCGTCGGCAGCCGCACCTCGAAGCGGCAGCCTTCACGGGTGTTGACGACGCTCACCTGGCCCTGGTGCGCCTCGACGATACCGCGCACGATCGCCAGTCCTAGGCCCGCGCCGCCGTCCGGGTCCGGGCCGCAGGCGTGTGTACCCCGCCAGGCCATGTCGAACACACGCGCCAGGTCTGCTTCCGGGATGCCGCCGCAGCCGTCGGCGACCGCCAGCAGCGCACCACCGGGTTGCGGCGCGGCCATGACGTGCACTCTGCCCTCCGCCGGGGTGTGCCGGATGGCGTTGATCAGCAGGTTGGTGAGCGCGCGCGACAGCTCCCGGGGATCGGCATGGATGACGAGCGGGGCGCCGGTCTCACCCGTCAGCCGCACGCCGCGTGCCCGCGCGAGCGCCTCTGTGCTGGCGAGGGTGTCGTTGATCAGGTCTTCGAGGACGATCTGGCCGGGGGACAGGCGCAGGGTTCCCGCCTCTATGCGGGAAAGCTCGAACAGGTCGTCGACCATACGGGCGAGCCGGCCGACCTCGGCACGGATCTGCCGGTGGTAGCGGTCAGGGTCGATGGCCATGCCGTCCTCCAGCGCCTCGGCCATCGCGTGCAGTCCGGCCAGGGGGGTGCGCAGGTCGTGCGAGACCCAGGCCACGAGCTCACGGCGGGACTGGTCCAGCGCATGTTCCCGCGCGCGCGAATCCTTCAGCCTTTCAGCCGTGACGGCGAGTTCATGCGACAGCGCCGCGAGCTCGGCCGTCATTGGCTCGGTCGGCGCCCGGTACCCGCCGTCCTGGTCGCCGAGCGAACGGGCCGCCTGGCGCAGCGCCCGGCTGCTGGCCTCCAGCTGGCGTCCGAGCAGGCCGCCGAATCCGGCCGCGACCACGGCGGCCACCATGCACACCATGACCACAACGCCTAGGTCGTGCGGGGAGATGAACATCGCCTCGGCCGTGCCAAGCGTGCCTGCCACCACCGCTAGTATCACCACAGCACCGCTCACCTGGACCGAAAGGCGGAGCGGGGCCCGGCGGAGCAGCCGGATGACACCCGTGCCGATCAGGCCTACCGCGCTGGTGCAGCCCGCAGCGATCAGGGCAACCTGGATCTGTGCGTTCACCTTCCCGTGGACTCCTGGTGTCTCGGGCGTGGTCGGCATGGGCGCCGGCGCCCGAGGGAACCGGATCACCCGGTTAATATTCGGAGCTGTCGCGGGTTTGGTTTGCCTGTTCGGCATCCGGAGCCGTGTCAGCTGGCCTCACTTCGTGCGGTGGGCCGGCGGCCTGAGGGAGGACAGGGCCGGGCGGATCCCGATCTTCCGCAGCGGGTCGCGGCCGTCGAGGCGAGGATCCGGGCGGGTCCTGACGGGAATCCCTTTCGGCAGGCGTAAGTCCGCCGGCATCCTGTTCAGGTTCCCGCTGCCCCCGGGTGGCCGGCGGCTGTCCCTGGCCAGGGTCGGCCTGGCCCGGGTGACCGGGATCGGTCTCATGCCGTCCCTCAGCACCAGGACCGGCTTCGGCGGGCGCCGGGACCGGGCGTTCCAGCGGCGAGGCAGTACGCGGTTTGCCGCGTAGTCGCAGCGCGAACGCGACGGCCGACAGCAGGAACAGCGCACCCGTCAGTGCCAGCCAGTGCCACACATACGGATCGGCGGACAACCCGGTCGACGCGTGATAGGGCGATCGCAGCCGGAGGATCAGCGGGAACCACACGAGCAGCAGCAGGCCGGACAGCGCGGCGGGCACCCGGACGTAGTTGATCCACGGTGTCACGGGCAGCTGAGGCTCACGGTGCCTGATCGCGGCCATGGCCGACCGGTCGGCCAGCGAGTACAGCGGCACCAGCAGCAGGTCGTGACCGATGACCGCCCCGAGGAACCAGGCGATGACACCTACCGGCCGGGAGGGTATGAGCCGGGCGGCCGCGTAGCCCGCGAGGCCGAAGCAGGCGAGCAGGGCGAGCAGGTGCAGGGGACTGGCGCCGTACCAGCGCAGCTGACGTCTCATCTCAGCTCGCGAAGGTCAGGCTGGCGACCCACTTGGTGTTGTGCACACCGGGACTGGCCGGCACGATCACGCGGGCGGGATATCCGTGGTCCAGGGACAGGTCCGCGCTGTTGACCCGCAGCGCGAGCAGCGAGTCCGGGTCCATGATCTGCCCGGCCGACAGCACTGCGTGCCGGAAGGTGCCCCCCTCTTCTAGCGAGTCCACCAGCACGCTCGCCGGATGGCTGATCCCGGCCAGCCGGGCGAGATCGCAAAGCCGCACTCCGGTCCAGGCCAGGTTGCCGGTGGACCAGCCCTCGACGCAGGCGATCGGCAGGTGCGCCGTGTGCTGCTCCATGGCGAGCAGTTCGGCCCGGCTCAGGCGGATGGGCGCGGGACCGGCTGAGGGGGCGTGATCGAGGGTGAGCCGCCAGCTGGCGCCGGTCTCCTCGGACCTGATACCCACCTTGGCCGCGGTCTGGTTGATCTGGAAGTCGTTGGGCCCATCACCGAGATCCTGCCCGTGCGGTGCGAGCAGCGCGGTGCGGCGCAGCGGGCCGCCCAGCGACTGGCCCGCCGACACGGCGAGCAGCAGCAGCGAGCCGGCCCCGGCGAAGGCCAGCGCGCCGCGTCGGGAGATCGTCGCCCCGGCGGGCGCCGGGCTGACGAGCTCCGAGCTGTCCGGCGGTTCCGGCTCGGTATGGGCGGTATCGACGCGCAGTTCCCGAACCAGGCCGCGGGCCCGCAGCGACCTGATCACGGTCCGGCTCTTGAGGCCCACGTGAACCGCGAAGCCGGCCACGAAGACCCAGGCCCCGTAGTAGTGCAGCGTGTAGAAGGAGCCGGGAAACGAGTACCACTGCTGGATGTTGAGGACCCCGGTGACGAACTCGAACACCACCCCGCCGACGAGTAGCAGCAGCGACAGCCGCTCCAGCGCGTGCGCGGGACTGCGCAGCGGCGGCCACTCGAACAGCTTCGGCAGCACCGACCACAGCTTGGCCAGCAGGATCGGGATGAGCACCAGCCCGAGGGTGACGTGCACGCCCTGGTTCAGCCGGTACAGCCACACCGGATGCGTGGGCCACGAGAACAGGTAGAAGCCGAGCAGGCCCTTGCCATGGGTCTGGTCGTTGATCCGGTTGAGGTCGGGGTTGTACGCGGCGTAGGACAGCAGGCCGGTCACGAAAACCACCGACAGGCCGGCCAGCAGGATCAGGCCGAGGATCGAGGTCAGCCAGGGGCCGCGGATCGGGCTGCGCCAGAAGGACCGGCCGAACGGGCCGGGTAGCTCGCCCGACCGGCGCAGCCTGCCGGGCCCTTCCCTGGCTCGCTGTGCGGATGAGCGCCGGATCGCGGCTGGTTGCTCCTCGTCTTTCACGTCCTGCCTCCTTAACTGCCCGGCCGCCGTACCTGGGCCGGGGCCGGGCCGTCGAGTGCCCGGACCGTCGCCGCGCATGAGGCGCCACCGACCGGAAGCCACACGTAAACCGGCCGGCCCGCAGGACCGGCCACCGCCTGGAACAGGGCAGGCGGCACGCCGGGCAGCAACGTCTGCGGGCAGCGGCGGTAATAACGCATCAGGTCCCGGGGGAAGCCGTCGGGCGGTCCGGCGTTCTCGGTCACGATCGCGCTGAATCGCCGCGCCGCCACCGCGTCCGCGGCGCTGCGGGTGAAGATCGCCGCGCCCCTCGGATTCGAGGCGCGCAGCACATCGTCCGTCGCGCCCTGGTGAGCTACCGCGGGCAGCCCGGCCAGCAGCGCGAGACCGGGATCGGAGGGAACCGCGATCGTGCCGCCGACCGCGCGCATCCCCGCCGTCAGCCGCCAGCCGACGGCGCGGTCCCCGTCCGTCGGGATCGCCCCGCCCGGACGGAAGCCGCTCACCAGCACGGCCAGCTGCGCGATGACCAGGGCGGCGGCCACGGCGGCGACCCACCGGCCGGACTGCCCCGCGTGCCAGCCTGCGATCCTGGCCCGGGCCAGCCGGTCCGTGCAAAAGCTCACTAGCCCGCCTGGACCGCCACCCATCGCCAGGCCCGCGAGCAGCGCCACCGCGAGGTAAGCGGGCAGCATGTCGTTGACCCGGCCGCCGCTGTGGACCAAAGCGGCGTAGCTCTCGACGACCAGCGCGGTACAGCCGGCGAGCAGCGCCAGGGGCGTCCGCCGCACCCCCAGCAGCAGGGCGCAGCAGGCGACGCCGAGCACGGGCAGCACGTACCCGGTCCAGAACTGCCCGAAGGCGGCGTACTTGAGGGTGTGCTCACTCATCAGCAGGAAGACGTAGTACACATACCAGCCATGGCTCGCAAGCCCGAGCGCCAGCGTGCTGGCCCCGAGGACCGCGCCGTACGTCAGCGCGGCGGTCCATGCGAGCCGGCGCCGCGGGCCGAGCGCCAGCGCGGTGAGTACCGCGACCCCTTCCGCGAGCCCGTTCTGCTTAGTGAGGAACGCGGCCGCGAGCAGCAGCCCGGTGGCGACGGCCCCCCGGGCACGGCGCATCCACCGCGCGGCGTAGAGGGCGGCGACGCTCAGCGCGATGAACAGCGAGTCGACCCGCGCGATGTCGAACCAGGTGGCCGTGACGAAATAGGTCGCGGCCAGCAGGCCCGCGGCGGCGATCCCGGCGGCGGCGCTCGCCGTCTCCCGCTGGACCAGCCGGGCCAGCACCGCGAAGCAGACCAGCGACGACACCAGCGACACCAGCCGCAGCGGCAGATACGACAGGCCCAGCACACTGGCCACGGCGGCCGACGCGGCGAAGTACAGGGGCGGGTAGCCGTCAGGCACGTAGCCGACCGCCGGCGCCGCGTAGAGCGGGCGGCCGCTGAGGATCCGCTGCACCTCGACGAGCGAGTTGCTTTCCAGATACTCCAGGGGGAAGGGATAGGTCAGCCGCAACAGGGCGGTGACCAGGTAAGTGGCGATCGCGGCCAGCCCGAGGAGAGCCGCGGCCAGCCGCACGGCACGCGGCGGATCCCAGCAGCGGCGCGAGGCCACGCGCGGCCGCCCCGCCGCGTCGCCCGGGCCTGACTCGACCCGTGGCTCGCGTGCTGGCGTTGTCGCTGGCCCGGTGCGGTCGTCATGGTGCGTGACAGGTTCGCCCACGCTGAGCATTAGACGCATGTGCGTCCCGCCGGGCAAACGGTCAACCAGGACCGTTTGGTCCGCTTATATACGGTATTGTCCGATTCGGAATCGTCAGGCGGAGGTGCGTCCGGCCGCCGCCCAGAAGCCCGCCATGGCCGGAGCAAAACCTCCTGACCAGGGTATTCGCCGCTTCCGGCGGAGTTATCGCCGGCGCGTTCTCATTCAGTCCGGCCACCCGGGGACCGCTTACCTTACGGGTTGGAGATAACTGGCGGGGTGACTGCCGTCGAAGGATCCGCGTCCCAGCAGTAGCCGATACCCCGGACGGTCCGGAGCAGCAGTGGCGACGCCGGTTCCTCCTCCACCTTGTCGCGAACCCGGCGCACGTGCACGGTGACGGTCGACTGGTCACCGAACGACCAGCCCCATACCCGTTTCATGAGCTCGGCGCGGGTGAACGCCTGTCCGGGATGCGTCATGAAGAAGGCGAGCAGATCGAACTCGCGCACCGTCAGGGGCAGCTCCCGGCCGTCCTTGCGGGCCCGCCGGGCCGCCATGTCGACCTCGATGCGCCCTGAGCGCAGCGGCGGCGATGCCGCCGGTCCCGCCCCGAACGCACCGCCGCGCCGCAGCACGGCCTGCACGCGCAGGGCAAGCTCCCGGGGGCTGAACGGCTTGGTCACGTAGTCGTCGGCCCCCGTCTCCATTCCCAGCACCCGGTCGTTTTCCTCGCCGAGGGCGGTGAGCATGATCACCGGCAGCAAGGTGTGCTCGCCGCGTGCGTCGCGCAGCCGACGGCACACCTCGAGACCGTCGATGCCGGGCAGCACCACGTCGAGCACGACGAGATCGGGCCGCCAGGTGTCGGCGAGCCGCAACGCGGTATGCCCGTCAGCCGCGTGCCGGGACTCCATGCCCGCATGCCGGAGGTAGTCACCCACGACCTCGGCAACCGTTGGATCGTCGTCGACCACGAGAACACGCGCAGTCATAGGTCGAGTGTAGGGAGGCGGAGTTCCTCATCCTGTAAGGACGCACTCTCTGCTGCCTGGCCCGACGTGCTCGTAACGTCGCTGCTGTGACCGTCGACGTGATCCTGCCCTGCCTGAACGAGGCATCGGCGCTGCCGTGGGTGCTGGGACGAATGCCGGCCGGGTTCCGGCCGATCGTGGTGGACAACGGCTCGACCGACGGTTCCGAGGCGGTCGCCAGATCGCTCGGCGTGACGGTCGTGCCGGAACCAAGGCGAGGTTTCGGCGCGGCCGCGCACGCCGGGCTGATGGCGGCGACGGCCGACCTGGTGTCTTTCTGCGACTGCGACGGCAGCCTGGATCCGCGACAGCTTCCGCGGCTCGCCGCGCCGCTGCTGGCTGGCGAGGCCGACCTCGTGCTCGGCCGTCGCGCACCGGTCCGGCGGGACGCATGGCCGCTGCCCGCGCGGCTGGCCAACCGCGAACTGGCCCGCCGCGTCCACCGCCGCACCGGTGTGCGCCTGCGCGACCTGGGCCCGATGCGTGCCGCGGGCCGCGAGGCGCTGCTCGGCCTGGACCTCACGGACCGCCGCTTCGGCTATCCGCTGGAGATGGTCCTGAGCGCGGCCGCCGCCGGCTGGCGCCTCGCCGAGGTCGAGGTGGCCTACCTGCCCCGCATCGGTAAGTCCAAGGTGACCGGGACGGTATGCGGCTCCGTGCGCACGGTCAGGGACATGAGCCGGGTGCTGGCCAGGTGACCGCGCCAGGCCGGCGCCGTGGTCCGGCACGGGGACCGGGCACCACCCTGCTCGTCATCGCCAAGGAGCCGGTGCCCGGACGGGTCAAGACCCGCCTCGTGCCGCCGTGCACGCCCCGGCAGGCCGCCGCCTTGGCCGAGGCCGCGCTGGCCGACACCCTGCACGCCGTGCTCGCGGCGCCAGCGCGCCGCCGGGTGCTGGTACTCGACGGTGAGCCGGGACCGTGGCTGCCGCCCGGGTTCGACGTCGTGCCGCAGTGCGGCGGCGGCCTCGACGAGCGCCTGGCCGCCGCCTTCGCGGCGGTACCCGGACCCGCGCTGCTGATCGGCATGGATACGCCGCAGCTGACCCCCGGCCTGCTCGAGGTGGACTGGGAGGCCGCCGACGCCTGGTTCGGCGCGGCGGCCGACGGGGGGTTCTGGGGGCTCGGACTCCGGAGGCCGGATGCCGCTCTGGTGCGCGGCGTGCCGATGTCCACGGCGCACACCGGTGCCGTTCAGCGGGCCCGGCTGCATGCGGCCGGGCTGCGTGTCGCCGAGCTGCCGCGGCTCCGTGACGTCGACACCGCGGCCGACGCCGTGGCCGTGGCGCGTCAAGCGCCGCTGAGCCGGTTTGCCGCGCGGGCGCGCGAACTCGCCCCGGTTCTCGGCCCGGCCGGCGCGGTGCGTCCGGCCGGCGCCGCGCGAGAGCGGGCATGAAGGCGAGGGCGATCGGCCTCTATGAGGAGGCGCCGGGTATGTCGGATGCCGGGCTGCTGCTGCGGACGGCGTGCGGCCGTGTGCTGCCTCTCCAGGTCGAACGCTGGTGCGGGCCACCCGACCTGTCCGATGAAGAGCTGCTGCGCCGCTGCCGGGGGCCGGTACTCGACATCGGCTGCGGTCCCGGGCGCCTGACCATCGCGCTGGCCGAGCGCGGCATCCCCATGCTCGGCGTGGACATCTCCCGTACCGCCGTGGCCCGCGTGCACCATGCCGGGGCATGCGCGTTGCACCGTTCGGTATTCGATCCGCTGCCCGGCCAGGGCCGGTGGGGCACCGCGCTGCTCGCGGACGGCAACATCGGCATCGGCGGCTTCCCCGATGAGCTGCTGCGCCGTTGCGCGCGCCTGCTGGCTCCCGGTGGCCGGGTGCTGATCGAGGTGGAGCGCGACGACATCGACGAGCGGATGACGGCGTGGCTCGAACACGCCGACGGCCGGCGCGGCCCGATATTCCCCTGGGCCCGGCTGGGCGTGAGTGCGCTCCTCAAGATCGCGGCCGCTGTCGGCCTGCACGTCCTGGAGGAATGGGATCACGCCGGCCGGGTTTTCGTCTCCGTCATCACCCCAGGCACATGAACTCCAAGCAGTTGCCGACGCCAGTCCGCCCCCCGGCGGCGCTGGCCGGGCGCATCGCGCCGGGCGGCCCGTCCGGCGGATCACTTTCGAGACCGGCAGGCTGGGTCAGGGGGGCCACGATGCTGGCAGGCCTGGCGGCGCTGACGGCGTACCTGCTTCCCGGGCTGGCGGCTCCGGGCACGCACTGGCCGCTGTGGGATGTCCACGTCTACTGGTGGGGAGGCCAGCAGGCCGCCCGGGGCGGGGCGCTGTACGCCCCCGGGGCCCGGTACAGCTTCACCTACCCGCCGTTCGCTGCCGCGCTGTTCGGCCTCGCTGCCCGCGCGCCCGAAGGTGTTCTGGCCGTCGTCATCACCGCAGCCAGCACCGTCGCGCTGGCGGCGCTGTGCGCGCTGTCGCTGGGCATGGCCGGGGTACGGCGGCGGCCGGAGATGGTGTTCGCCGTGACGGCGCTGGCCCTGCTGACCTGGCCGGTCACCTACACGCTTCGCCTGGGCGAGGTCAACCTGATCGTGGCTGCGCTGGCGGGGGCCGACCTGCTGCGCCGCCACGACGGTCACTGGGGCCAGGGGATCGCCACCGGGCTGGCGGCCGGGATCAAGCTCACCCCGCTGATATTCGTCGCCTACCTGCTGATCACCGGCCGGGTCCGGGCGGCCGCCGCCGCGACCGCGGCCTTCGCGGCGACTGTCGCCATCGGTGTCGTGCTGCTGCCCTCACCGTCCAAGGTGTTCTGGCTGGACGGCGTGTTCTTTGACCAGAACCGGATCGGTGACCCGGCCAACCTGTCCGATCAGTCGCTGTCCGGGGCGGTGGCCCGGCTCGCCGGGAGTCTTGATTCGGCCTACCGGTGGTGGGCCATCGCGGCGCTGCTGGTCGGCCTGGCCGGGATCACGGTCGCCGCGTGGGCGCACCGCCGCGGTCGCCGACTGGCCGGGGTGACCTGCTGCGCCATCACCGGCCTGCTCATCTCGCCGTTCTCCTGGACGCACCACTGGGTGTGGGCCGTGCCGCTGCTCGCAGCCCTAGCCGCTATCGCGTGGCGGCGGCGCTCAGCCGCCTGCGGCCTGGCCGCGGTAGCGGCCGCTGCGGTCTTCTCCAGGCGCATCTCGCTCTTTTGGCCTGGTCATCCACCTGGATTCGTCCGGCTGCTCGAAGGCGATCTCTATGTGCTATGCGGCCTGGCGGTGCTGGCGGGCACGGCCCTGGCCCTCATCCGGGAGCGCGTCCAGGCGGCCAGGCGCCCCGCTGAGCCGGCCAGAACGCTCCCCGGCCGTAGTCGCCACCCGGCTAGCGAGCCACCGCAGGCGCCTCGCTAGTCGCGTCTTTCGCGGATGTGCGTACGTGACCCTTCTGTAGTCTGGTCGTGTCTTGATTCTTAAGCGTTTCATGGGACTTTCGGGATTTGATCTGCCAGGTTCGGCCACGTGCCTGATGCCGCCGTCTACGGACCCTCGAGCTTGGACCTGATGCTTGGATCGCGGCCGGTCATCGCGTCGCCTCCTTGCTCAAGGCCACCGCCGGCACCGATCCGGCCACCGGAAACCGAAGGCCGATACTCAAAGACATGGACCGCTGCGCGCGCCCGCTCACCGGCCAGCTCCGGGATATGGTCCGGGCCGCCCTGGACCGACAGGGCATAACGGTCCGGCGGTTGCGCTGGATGGGGCGGCACACCAATCATCTGTTCTGCTGTGACACCACGACTGGCGAGCGTCTGGTCATCCTGGTATGCCTGCCCGGCGGCCGCAGCGACGCCGAGCTTGATGGCGAGCTGACCTGGCTGGCCGCGCTTGCCCGCGACACCGGCCTGACCATCCCGGCCGTCCGGTTCACCACCCGCGTAGCTACCCCGCACCTCCCGGACGGCGGGCGCTGCATCGGGTTCGGCTGGATCCAGGGCCGGCCCTGCGGATGCCGACCATCCCGGCGGCTGGTCACCGACCTCGGCCGGGTGATCACCGGAGGCCAGCCCGACTCCGCCGTGACCCCCCGCCGCCATCACCACCAGCTCGCACGGCGAGGGCGCTACCTTCCTGGCCAGCGGCGGGTACGTGCTCGCCACCTCCCCGGCCGTCGCCAAGCATGATGATGACATCCAGGTGCAGCGGTTCAACGCCGACGGCACCGTCGCCGCGACCAGCCCGGCGTTCGACTACTCCGGCGCCACCGGCTTTGACCAGGCCTTCGACAGCGCCCACGGCGTAGCCGTCCAGCCCAACGGCCAGATCGTAGTCGGCGGGGCCCATTTCGCCGGCGGCAGCTCCCCCATCGGCCTGGCCCGCGTCAACGGCAACGGAAGCCTGGCCCCCGTTCATTGAGAATCTTTGCGGACCACCTACTGAGACTGCGCAAGTCACGGCCACAGAACGGCTTCCTGGCCCAGCGCGGCGAGGCGGTCCTGGCGGGCTCCGCTTCGCCAGGCGTCCGTTGGAGGTTCGGCTGCTGGCACGGTGTTCGGGCGGAGTTGGCTGTCAGTGCGGGCGGCCGCCCGTTTCCAGGGCTGCGTGCGGGGTCTGTTCTGCGGCCAGGGAGGCGAGGAGTCGTAGCCGTTCTGCGGAGGGTGAGCCGGGTTCGGCGGTGTAGATGAGAAGGACGAGACCGGGTTCGGCGGTGACCGCGAGCTCTTCGTAGGCCAGGACGAGTTCCCCCACGTCGGGGTGATTGAACCGCTTGGTCCCGGTTCCGTGGGTGCGGACGTCGTGGGCGCCCCAGAGCGCGCGGAAGGTCTCGCTTCGCGTGGAGAGCTCACCGACGAGGTTCTGCAGTCCGCGGTCGTGCGGGTCGCGTCCTGCTTCGGCTCGCATGATGGCCACGCACATCTGGGCGAACAGGTCCCAGTCCGGGTAGAAGTCCCGGGAGGCGGGGTCGAGGAACTGGAAGCGTGCCAGGTTCGGGGTGCGGCCGGCGTCGCCGATCACCGGTGAGTAGAAGACCCGGCCGAGCGCGTTGGCGGCCAGCAGGTCCTGCTGCTGATTACGGACGAAGGCGATGCCGTCGGTGATCGCTTCCAGCGCCCAGTGCAGGCTGGGACGCGCGGCGCTCTGCCTGGTCGCCCGCCGCCGTGGCCGACCGGATGCGGGGATGCCGTCGGCGGCACGGGCGAGATCGAACAGGTGAGCTCGTTCGGTGTCGTCGAGTTGCAAAGCCCGCGCGACGGCGTCGAGTACGGATGAGGACGCGCCGGCGATGGCGCCGCGTTCGAGCTTGGCGTAGTACTCGACACTGACGCCGGCGAGCAGCGCGACCTCGGTCCGCCGCAGCCCGGCAACGCGGCGGTTAAGGCCGGCGGGGAGCCCTGCCTGGGCCGGCGTGACTTTCGCCCGCCGGGACATCAGGAACTGCCGGACCTCGGCTCGATTGTCCATGCGGTGAGAATAAGCCCGCCCCGGCCGGCAGTGGGGTGCCCTGCCAGTACACCCCACAGCAGAGACTCCCAGCATGCGACGTAGCGGCGTGTACTTGATGCCATGCCGAAGTCACACCGTTCACAGCACCGTCTCGGACGGCTGCTTCCCACGCTGCTGCTCGTGCTGACGGTGTTCGGCCCGATCTCGATGGACCTTCACCTGCCCGCGTTGCCGGCGCTGACCCGCGACCTCGGGGCCGCGACCTCCATGGCGCAGCTGACCGTCACCGCCTGCCTGGCCGGCCTCGCGCTCGGCCAGCTCATCGCCGGCCCGCTCTCGGACCGGTTCGGGCGGACCATGCCGCTGTACGCGGGTGTCATCGCCTACGTCGCCACGTCGGTGCTGTGCGCGGCCAGCCCGAGCATCCAGACGCTGATCGCCGCCCGGCTGATCCAGGGACTGGCCGGAGGCGCGGGGATCGTGATCGCGCAAGCCGCCGGACGCGACATCTACTCCGGTGGCGCACTGATCCGTTACTACGGCCGGCTGACGGTGCTCGGCGGCCTCGCCGCCATCATCGGGCCGCTGCTCGGCGGCCAGCTCACCGCCGTCACCGGCTGGCGTGGCCTGTTCTTGTTCCTCGCGGCGATCGGCGCGGTCATGGGTGTCGCCATCGCGCTGGTCTACCGCGAGACTCTCCCTGTGCAGCGGCGCACATCCGGCGGATTCACCCGGACCGGACGCGACTTCCGCCTGCTGCTAGCGGACCGCGGGTTCGCGGGCGCGGTGCTCGTGCAGGGCTTCGTGTACGCGGCCCTGTTCGCCTACCTTAGCGGGGCGACCTACGTACTGCAGGGAATCTACGGGCTGTCGCCGCAGCAGTACGCGCTCGCGTTCGGCCTGAACTCGGCCGGGTTCATGGTCTTCGGATACCTCGCCGGCCGCACCAGCGAACGGTGGAGCGTGACCGGCACCCTGGCGGCCGGACTTGCGATGTGCGCGGCCGGCGCTCTCGGCCTGCTCGCCGCGGGCCTGACCGCCCTGCCGCTGCCCGCCGTGATCGTCTCGCTGCTGGTGATGGTGAGCGGCGTCGCCGTGACCACGCCGCCGGCCACGACCCTAGCGCTGGCCGGTTACCCGCAGATCGCCGGCACCGCGTCCTCACTGCTCGGCATGGCGCGGTTCGCCTTCGGCGGCGTATCCGCCCCGTTCGCCGGGATCGCCGGCGCCGCCACCATGGTGCCGCTGGGAATCGTCACCGCCGTGTCGGTCACCCTCGCGGTCGCAGCGTTCGCCGCCTTGCTGACCCCCCGCGCCGCGCGGCGACCGTCCGTGGCACCCGCGGCCGAGCCCGCACTCGCCTGCCCAAGCACCCACTGAGATCGATCAAGCCAGCAGCAAACCACCCAGACAGCAAGTCACCTAGCAATCGAGGAGAAGTCATCATGCGTGGCGTCACCATGCACGCCCCCGGCGACGTCCGGGTAGAAGACCGCGAAGACCCGGCGATCATCGAGCCCACCGACGCGATCATCCGCCTCGCGGCAACCTGCATCTGCGGGTCGGACCTGTGGCCCTACCGCGGGATAGACAAGCTCGGCGAACCGGTGCCGATGGGCCACGAATACGCCGGCATCGTCGAGCAGGCCGGCAGCGAGGTCGCGAACATCAAGCCGGGTGACTTCGTCATCGGCTCCTTCTTCGCCTCGGACAACACGTGCGAGATCTGCCGGGCTGGCTACCAGACCTCATGCATCCACCGTCAGCTCGTGGGTGGAGCGCAGGCACAGTACCTGCGCGTCCCACTCGCCGACGGCACCCTGGTCGCCACCCCCGGCCGGCCGGACGCCGGCCTGGTCCCGGGGTTCCTCGCGGCCTCCGACGTGCTCGGTACCGGCTGGTTCGCCGCCGTCGCGGCCGAGGCCGGGCCGGGCAAGACGGTCGCCGTCGTCGGCGACGGCGCGGTCGGCCTGCTCGGCGTGCTCGCCGCCCGGCAGCTGGGCGCGGAGCGGGTCATCGCGATGAGCCGCCACGAGCCCCGGCAGAAGCTGGCCCTGGAGTTCGGCGCCACCGACATCGTCACCGAGCGCGGCGACCAGGGCGTCGCCGCGATCAAGGAACTCACCGGCGGGCTCGGCGCGCACTCCGTCATCGAGGCCGTCGGCACCCAGGAATCGATGATGCAGGCCATCCGCTCCGCCCGCCCCGGCGGCCACGTCGGCTACGTCGGCGTCGCCCACGACGTGCAACTGCCCGGCCAGGAGCTGTTCTTCTCCCACGTCCACCTGCACGGCGGTCCCGCCCCGGTCCGCCAGTACCTGCCGCGGCTCATCGACCTGATCTGGGACCAGGCGATCGATCCCGGCAAGGTCTTCGACCTTGAGCTGCCGCTCGAGGCGGCCGCCGAGGGCTATCAGGCGATGGACGAGCGCCGCGCCATCAAAGTCCTGCTGCGGCCATAGCACCACTGAAAGGAGGTACCGAATGCGGTACAGGCATCTCGGGCGCACCGGACTGCAAGTCAGCCGGCTGGTCCTGGGGACGATGAACTTCGGCCATGTGACGGATGAGGCCGCCAGCTTTCAGATCATGGACGGCGCCCTGGAGGCGGGGATCAACCTCTTCGACACCGCCGACGTGTACGGCGGCCCGCAGTCCCCGGACATGGACAAGGGTTCCGGCCTGTCCGAGGAGATCATCGGGCGGGTCCTCGCGCTCAGACCTCAAGTGCGGTCACGGGGTCATTCTAATCCGGCGCGTCTTTCGAGCAGCGTTGCGCGGCCAGCCATTCCAGGCTGGCTGTGGCGTCCTGTCATGCCTTGGCCTCGCGCCGGAAAAGCTCATCGGTCTTGGTCAGCACCAGCGTGTGCGGGCTGCCGAACTTCCAGGTCTCGTGCCTGACGGGCAGCTCGGCCGCGCTGATCTGGCCCTTGACGTGCTTGCGGCGGGCCTCGGCGAGCGGCCACTCCAGCGTGCGCTCGCCGCGGTCGGCGAGGAACCCGCCGAGTGTGCCGCACAGGTCGCAGCCGCAGCCGCCGGACCAGGGGACCGACCAGTCGTCATCGGCCCGGGCCGGGCGTCCGGTGATCACGGCGAGCCGCCGCTCGCAGTCCCGGGCCAGCTCCTCGAGGGGCGCGCTCGGGCCTGGCCCGGCCGCCCGCAGCATCGGCAGCAGGCAGGCGAGCACGTCGTCGCCGTGGTCCCGCAGGGCCGTCACGATCTGGCCGGCCAGCGTCGTCCCGTCGGCGGCCGCCAGCAGCCCGGCGAGCGGCTTGCCCAGCTCCGCAAGCTGCTTGCGCCGCGTGGCCGGTGACGGGTACCTGAGCCGGAGCCGGATGTCGTCGTCCAGCCAGCCCCACGACGCGGCGAGCAGCCACCCGGCGGTGACCGCCGCGCCGGCGTCCCGCAGCGCCGCGGTGAGCCCGGGCAGCGCACCGGCCCAGCCCTTGCGGTCTGCGTCCCCGGTGTACCGCCAGGTATTCCGCGACCCGAACCACGCGTCCAGCAGGTTCCGGTGCCAGGACTCGCCGTACCGCGCGGCGAGCGCCGCCAGCCCGCCCGCGTGCGCGGGCGTGACCCACTCGACCGCGAACGGCCGCAGCAGCATCAGTGCGAGGCCTGGATCTGCCAGTCCTGCGGCCGTGTGCAGTGCCGGTTCCAGCAGCTCAGGACCGGGCGCCTTCCAGAACGGCGCGACGGACTCCGCGGATTCCTGGTACGTGACGGTCTTGCCGTGGTGCTCGATGACGAGTTCCCCGCCGGTGTGCGACGACGGCAGCGACACCACCAGCGTGCCGATCATCGTGTCGTCCTTCTCCGAGTCCTGGTGCGGCAGGAAGAACTGCCCCTTCCCGTACACCAGCAGCGCGTGCGGCGCGGCCCGCAGCCCCAGCTCGTCGCGCACCTCGGCCAGGATCGCGTCCCAGTCCAGCCCGGTCAGCGTCACCTGGTCCGGGGTGATCTCCCAGGTGCCCCGCACGCTCAGGTCCATCAGCGTCTGCTCGCCCCGCCCGAACCGGGTCGGCCGCGCGCAGGCGATCATCCGCTTAAGCCTGCGGCGTCTTGACCGGGAAGCTGACCGGCCCCGCGCCCGCCACCGTGAGCCGGACGTCCCTCGCGGGCACGGACAGCTGCACGCTGAACGCGCCGGGCGCCGGCGAGCCGCCGAGCACCCTGGCCAGCCGCTCCCTTGGCGTGACCGGCATCCCTGCACCTCCTGCCACCCGCGTGCGGTCAGTCAGCCAGGGTACCGCCGGAGAGAACGGCATTGATCCGAACGGCCAGGTGCCACGCCGCGTGCGAACTGACACAACCCCGGCGTGCCGGCCAAGGAGCGCGGCCGGTTCGGGGCACTATATTTCCCATATGCCAACGCAGCCGTTGCTTGACCGTGTTCGTGAGCTGCGGGACGCCGGGCGCACGCCGAAGGAGATCGCCCGGGCACTGAAGATGCCGCCGAGCGCGGTCGCGCCGCTCATCAGAGCGGTCGCCGCCGCCCAAGGGCGGGCCCGGGAGGACGCGCTGATCGGGTGCTGGATCAGTCCGGGCTGGTCATCCAGCGTCCAGGCACCGCACCGGCCGGACTGGCCCGGGTCGGCCCCGTCCGAACGAACCGGGCACTCGGGGCTGGTGACCGTGCTGGTCGCCCGGGACCGGGGCGGGTCCACCGCCGGAGTGTGCTTCTACCTGGTGGACACCTGGTGCCTGGGGCTGAAGGACGCGGCCGGGCCGCAGCCGGTGGACCGGCGGCGGCTGGGCGGGTTCATCCAGCAGATCTTCAGCGCCTGGGACGAGCCGGCCGTGCAGGTGCCCCTGGAGCTGGGGCGGCAAATCGTCTACGGCGCGATCGGGTACGCACGCGAGCTCGGGTTCGAGCCGCACGCGGACTTCGGGAAGGCCGCCGGGTACCTGGGGGCATGGGACGGGCAGTGCGAGCTGACCTTCGGCCGGGACGGGAAACCGATGTACATCTCAGGCCCGCACGACGACGGGGACAGGATCATCCGCAAGCTGCGCCGCCGCCTGGGCGACGGCAACTACGACTTCGTGCACATGACCTCAGGCTGACCTACCTGGATGACGGGAGAGCCTTGGCGAGTTCGCTGCTCAGCGGCGTGACCGGAGGCTGCGGCTTGGCTCCGAAGCACCATGGCTTGTGCTTGCGCAGCAGGGCCTCGCCGTCGCGTTCCCATGAGAAGCTGGGCTTCTTCAGCAGGTGCTGGAAGAGCTGGCTGGCCCGGGCGGTATCCGCCCCGGCTAGCCGCCGGAACGGCAGCGCTGAGATGCTGTCGGCTTTCAGGTACCCGATTACCGCCTGCCGGTGTTCGGGGTCGGCGGCAAGCCCGGGATTCTCGAACGCTTCGCGCACCAGGGCGAAGTCGGCCAGGAACATCAGCCCTTCCGTTTCGTCATAGGCCAGTGCGACGGCCGGCGCGCTGGCAAGGTCGCCCGGCACGCCGAATGCCGGTGTCCGGGCAGCGTCGTCGGCGTCGAGGCTGCTTGCCGCCGGGTCGGCTTCCTCGAGCATCCGGCGGGTGTACCAGGTAAGGAAGCCGTTCATCCGGGATGCCACCTCGGGCCCTGGCACGACGATGAGGTCGCTGCCGAAGAACTCGATGAACATCGCCCGCTGCTTACGCGTCAGCTCCCAGCCCTGACTCACCTTGCCGGGGTTGCGGAACACCAGCCGGGGATGCTTGGCCGCCAGTTCCGCTGCCACCTGGAGTACCCCTGCCCGCTGGGAGGCGCTGAACGTCTGCTGTGTCCCGCTGAGCATCCAGCCGATGCCAATGGGCACGATCCTGGCGATCATGAAGCATCCCGGCTTCATCGGCGTCAGGGCAGCCGGGCCGGCATTGGAGTAGACCCGGTAGGTCAGCTCGTCGATGAGATTGACAGCGATGATCGCCTCGCCGTCCCGCTCGCAGATCTCGAAGACTCCCTCCACCACATCGCGCCAGCCGAGCAGCATCTGACGATCGGCTTCCGCCAGCTCAGGATGCTGAGAGACGAAGGTATCCACGACAGTGCGCCCGCCGGGAAGAGGGCGCTGCAAGATGAAATGGTCGATGATGTTGATGAGCTCGGATTCATCAACGGCCTTGCCGCGGGAGCCTGCCTTGAGCGCCTGGTCAAACTGCCGCGAGAAGCGCCGGGAACGGGCGAACTCGACCAGCTGGCGCTTGAGGTCACTGCAATGCTCCAGCAAGCCTGCTGTCTCGGACGGCGCGGCGACGTCGGCCACGGCATCCCGGCGCGGGCTGGCCAGCCCCGCGCGAGCCGCTTCGTCCGGCCCCAGCGCCGGTATGTAGGGGATGAGCCCCCGCCGGAAGGCCTCCGCCTGGATCTCGGGCGGAACGTGCCGGGCGTCCACGGCCAGGCCGTTCACTTCAATGATCCAGGCCAGCGGGTTCTGCGCGACCACGTCGGCGCGCTGGAACTCCGGCGAGAAGTGACTGAGCCGCAGGAGGTCGCGGACCTGCCTGGCTTTGCTGCTCATGGTGCTCGTGGCCACGCCGAACGCCGCACTGAGCTGATCAGCGGTCACGCATGGCTCGCTCGCGGGGTCGGACAGGAAGTTGACATGGCCCAGCGCATACACCACTCCGGCCGCCCAGCTGGCACGGCGGCCGGCCAGGAGCGGCGAGGGCCGCTTGCGCGCCAGCTTCGCCACCGCCCGCCGAGCGAGATCGGCGTACTCCTCGTCGAGGACGGACAGGCACACCGAGTCGGTGATGGCGACGATCTCGTCCACCACCGGCCGCAGTCCCCTGGGAATCTTCAGCTCATCTAGCGCGATCACGGTGACCCCTGCCCTGCCTGGTCACTGCAGGGCGTTCGTAGCGAGAGCGTTCCGCGCCGGATTCCCCGTCGCGGACCGCCTCCAGTTCTCCGCCGGAGTGACGACCCGGGGCTGCTCCCGGCCAAACCGCTTGAGGTACAGGTGCTCGATGAACTGGGCAGCGGCGCCTTCCAGGGCTCTTGCCCGTGGTTGCTGAGCTTGCCGAGCTTTCCCGGGTTCAGCCCGAGTTCGCGGGCCATCTGCACCTGCGCATGTGAGAGGCGGTGCCGTTTGCGTGCCTTAACCCAGGCCTGGATCTGAGGCGGAAGCGCCTTCTGCGACTTTTCCACACGAAGACTTTTCCATACGAGCCAGCCCAGCCGATGATGATAGGCCGACATCCATTCCGCGCCCTCAGGCGGCACTGGCAGTGGATCCACAACGCTGCTCGTCGGTGTAGCCACCACTATCCTTGCTATCTGTCCCTTTCCCCGATGCTCCGATATCGCCTGCACCCGCAGACGCGCCGAGGGATCGTCGGTGTGGCGGTAAGGAGCCTGAGTTGCGGGTCAGCCTGGTCGGTGTGAGCTGCGTCGGCACCACGACGATCGGCCGGATCCTCGCCGACCGGCGGAGCTGGCCCTTCTTCGACCTCGATGATGAGATCGAACGGCACTTCGGGCTATCGATCGAGCGGCTTCAGGCCAGGTTCCTCACCGGTTACTCCCACCGGAAGGAATGCGCCGCAGTGCTGGAGCGCATCGCGACCGCCACCCCGGACTGCGTGATCGCGCTGCCGCCCAGCGGCCTGCGAGACGCCTTCCTCCGGGTGGTCCGGCGCGTGCCCGGCGTGACCGTGGCCGTCCACGACACGCCGGAGAACATCCTGGAGCGGATCACCTTCTACGACATCGACTCGCGGCCCATCGACAAGCACCTCACCGCGGAGGAGCGGATCCTCTACCTGAAGGAAATCAAGGCGGACATCTCCTATTTCAAGCGGTCCTATGAGCGGGCGGACCTGCAGGTCACCATCACTGGCCTTGACCCAGAGGCCAGCGCCGCAGCCATCGACGCCCGGCTGGGCCGTACCTGAGCGGGCCGCGAATGCGCCAGCCCAAAGGCTCGGTTCGCTACGGTGGTGCGCATGCCACCCCCGTTCCGCTGCCGGACGACGAAGACGGAACCCCGGCGCTCGCCGCAGCCGGCGCTGGCGCTGGAGGAGCGCATCGAGGAGATCATGGACCGGATGCACCAGGCCGGTGACAATCAGGTCGAGCGGATCGCCGCGCTGGAGGAGTACCTGACCCTGGCGCGCGCCCACGAAGGCGAGAGGTGGTTCGATGCCGGGCCTGGAGCGAGGACCTTGCCGACAGCTATCTCGCGCTGGGCCGGGTCGATGACGCGGTCCGCACGATCAGCGACGCGACCCACAGTGGCCGCTCCGAGGGCGCCGAGATGCTGTGCGAGCTGGCGGAGAAGCTGATGCGCCGGGGTACGAACCCCAGGCTAGGCTCCTGTGGCAGCAGGCTCGCGTCGGCTACCCCAACGACGTCTGGATCTATGTACAGGCCGGCATCGGGTACGGCGACATCGGCGACCACGCCGGAGCCCTGGAATGGCTGACCACCGGGCTGGAGCTGGCGTTGCGCACCGGTGACCCGGAGGCGGCCCTTGAGCAGCTCCGCCCGTTGCGCGCGTCCTGCCTGTCCGCGCTCGGCCGCCCGTCCGGCGAAATTCAGCGGCGGGCGGCCAAGGGGAAACACAGGTGAGCGAAAAGCGGTCAGCGCTGGACGCCCTATCCGCAGCGGAGAAAGCCGCCGTGCTGGACGAGTTGCTCGCTGCCCGGCCGGACCTGCGCCTGCCGGCCGAAGCCTACGCCGCCCAGCTCCTGACGGGCGCCGACCGGTCGGCTGTCGCCGACGATGTGGAAGACGCTCTGCAGGGGCTCGGCATCGAGGAGCTGGACACCCGGGCCGGCTACCAGCCGGGCCGGGGTTACGTCCATCCGGCCGAGGCCGCGGATGAGATCCTGGACGAGGCCCTGCAACCCTTCTTGGACGACCTTCAGCGCCGGGCCGGCTTCGGCGCGCGATCCGCAGCCGTCGAACTTGCCGCGGGTATCCTGCTCGGCCTGTACCACTGCCGCCACGGCAACTCCGAGACGCTGCTGGAATACAGTCCGGACTACGCGGCCGAACGCGCGTCAGGTGTGGTGGGCGACTGCGCGAGGCTCGGCATCGAGCTACCTGCCGTCGAACTCCTCGACCTCATGCCCGAGTGGAGCGCCATGCTGCATTGAGCCCGCGATCAACCCGCGCCAGCCTTGGGCGCGAGGGGGAGGCGACCGGCCCCGAGTTCCCGCCCTGGCACGCCGGCGCGGGTGACTGGTCGGGCACGGCGTTCTCCAGATTCGTCCGCGGCCAGAGACTATCGCCGATAGTACAGCACCCGGCTGTAGGCTCGCCCCTGGAGCAAGAGGAGCCGCCGACTCAGGACCACCCGCTTCCACCCGCGCCGCCGTCACAGCGGTGATCTTGGTCATGGTGATGTCGTCGCAGTCCGGTGGCCGCCGATTCCGTTCCTGGCCGCAGCTGCCCGAGGATGGTGGGGACTTGATCTCGTAGTCGCGGGCGAACGGGGAGGGTCCTGGACACCATCTCGGCTGTCTTGGGATCGATCTCGACCAACGAGGCGGGTCGCCGTGCCGCCCCTCCGGGTGCCAGACCGGAACCGGCCAGGCGCTGGGGCAGGCCTGTGCCGCCGCCGGCGACCGGGGCAGCGGGGTGGTGATATTCCGCCGGCCCGGATCTGATCCGCCGCAGATCAGGCCGATCCCGGCGGACTGCGCTGCGGCCAGCAGGCGCTCATGGTAGCGGGCCAGCACCGGGACCGTGCGCGGGTGGGCGCCCCGCACGACCACGACCGCGCCGCCGGAGCGGCACGCGACACCGCTGCCGCGCACGTCGCGCAGGTCGCCGCGGATCAGCCCGGCGCCCGCGCCCAGCCAGACCCCAGCCCCGCCGCCCGCATCCGCCGCTCCGCCGTGGGCTGGGCGTCCGCCAGCGCGAGATAACCGCTGATCTCCGCGGCACTGTACGGCTGCTTGGCCCGCTCCCGGGGCAGCGGCAGGTCCGCCGGGTAAAACTGGGGTACCACCCGCCGGCCGATGAACCGTGTAACCGCGCGCCTTCGAGACTGTGAGCGCCCCCTGACGCGCTGTCTGACGCGGAGCAATTTCAAGTGCGGCCGAGCGCAAACGCCGTCCTGTAAGAAAGTCGTTGGTTTTAGCCCGTAGTTCCCCCCGCTGGCGAAGCGACATAGGCGTTGACCAGGCGAAACAGCCTCAGCTCATGACTACGTAGTCATGTATTTTCAGTGATCAAGGTCTCCACCACC
>Ga0335078_10002279_pt1 | contig 29117 bp, 27 predicted proteins | sample Lox_Sample_32_FD_206711 | JGI IMG/M metagenome (GOLD analysis project Ga0335078, IMG submission 206711) | Soil microbial communities from Loxahatchee National Wildlife Refuge, Florida, United States - Lox_Sample_3.2 | ecosystem: Environmental > Terrestrial > Soil > Wetlands | place: USA...
TCAGCCTCATGGAAGACAGAGACCGCATCGCGGCTGACCTCAAGGACAAGGTCATCCAGCAGATCTTCGCGGCCGGGCTCACCTTGCAGGGTGCCGCGGCACTGACCGCGGAACCTGAGGTACGTCGCCGGGTCGGCGCGTCCATCAACGACCTCGATCAGGCCATCAGGATGCTTCGGGATACGATCTTCGGCCTCGAGCAGCGAATGCAAAGCCGCAAGCTGCGCCAGGAAGTCCTGGACCTGTGCCAGGACATGTCGCCCGCACCGGAGATCAGCTTCGCCGGGCCGGTCGATGGGGCTCTGGACCCCGGCGCCAGGGCCCAGCTACTCGACGTCCTGCGCGAGGCTCTGGGACTGATCGGACGTCAAGCCATCCCCGCTCACATCAGCATCTCCGCAGACGGCGACTCCTACATCACCGTCATCGAGATTGCGGCCAGACCCGATGCCGAGGGCTCACGCGCGGAGTACTCCGGCCTGCGCGACAGGGCAGAGCGTATAGGCGTCACTCTCGCGGTTGAACCTATCCCTGGCGGCACGAAACTTGCGTGGCAGTTCCCCCTCGGCTCCGGCCTGGCCTGACCTGACCTGCCCCCTACCGGCGGCTCGTCCACCGCGGACCGGTCCTGGCCCACTCTGACTCCCAGTCGCTGAACCGCCGGCGATCGAGGACGCGACGGCAGAGCCGGTAACCCAAGAACACCACGATCCCTGCGGCCACAATCACCCCGGCGGCGTCCAGAACCGCGTAGAAGATCATGGTCTGCAGATCTGACGGGGGAATACCGACGTCGCCGGCCCTGGTCACCCACACCCGGACGTGGCTCCCGGCCGCCGCACCCCAGATGCCGGGCGCGGCCGACGAGGTCAGCAGGCCCGACCGCCAGCGCCCGTCCGGCGCGCGCCAGCGCGCCCGGGCCTGACCGGTTCCGGTCAGGCCGTCGGCCGGCCCGGACCGGGAGAGCACCGCCACGACCGGATGAAGATCGGCGGCAGCTGCGCGTTCCGACCGGTAGTTCCGCACCCCGACGCAGGACGCGGCGATGACAGCGGCGAGAAGGGCCGCCCCCAGCACGACAATCACCATGGCCTCGATGCGGTCAGACGATCGGCGCAGCTCATTGCGGCCGACCACCAGCCGGGCCAGGCGCCGCAGCGGCCGGGCCGCCGCCTGGGCCTCACTGGACATGATCACTACCTCCGCAAACGTCCTGCGGATAAGCCTGCGGCCGCCCAGCACACCGGGACAGGGGCGTAGGTCACCGCCGGGCTGGGCCCTTGGTCCAGGGCCCGCCTGCCGGCGACCGGAGTGCCGCCGGCGATCAGCGCAGTCTGCGCAAGTAGGGATCGGCCGCGTGGGCGGGCAGGACGCGCACCCGGGCGTCCACCACATTCGCTCCGTCAGGGCGGGCAATCACGGGGTTGAGGTCAAGCTCAGCGATCTGGGGGATGTCCTCGGCGAGCCGGGACACGCGCAGCAGGATGTTCTCCAGCGCGCCCAGGTCGGCGGCGGGGGTTCCACGGTGACCGAGCAGCAGCGGGGCGGCCCGGACAGATCGGACCAGCGCGGCGGTGTCGGTGTCGGTGAGCGGGGTGAGACGCGCCGACTGGTCGCCGAGCACATCGGTGGCCACCCCACCGAGGCCGAACACCACCAGCGGGCCGAATACCGGTTCCTGCACCACCCCGATGATCACCTCAGTCCCGCCAGTGATCATCGGCTGCATGATGGCGGCGGACATCCGGGTGCCGAACGTTTCCGCCAGCGCCCGATAGCCCGCGCGTACCTCGTCCGGGCCGTGCAGGTCGAGCTGGACCGCGCCGGCGTCGCTCTTGTGCACCAGTCCGGGCACGTCGGCCTTGAGCACCACCGGGCCACCGAGCCGCGCGACCGCGGCAACGGCGTCTTCCTCGCTGGTAACAGCCTCGGCGCCGACCGGCATGATCCCATAGCAGTCGAGGAGTTCTGTGATCAGGCCCGGCGTCAGCCAGCCCCCGGCCGGGGCCTGGTCCAGGAAGCTGCTGACGATCGCGCGCGCGTCATCGCGCCGCACGTCATCGAGCCCGGGGACGTGGCCGGGTGCCCTGGCCCGCCAGGCTCCGTACCCGGCGGCATGGGCCAGCGCGCGGGCCGCGCTGCGGGGATGAGCATAGGCAGGAACCGGTCCGGGAGCGCCCTGTCCCCCGGGCAGCAGCCGGATGGCTTCGGCCTGGTTGAGCCTGACCAGCGCGAGCGGCTTGGAAACGCTGGCCGAGCAGACGGCGGAGGTCAAGTCGGCGATGGCGGTGGGCACGGTGAGCACCAGCAGAGCATCGACACCGCCGTCCGCGGCCACCTGTTCCAGGCAGCGGCGGAAGCCATCGGCAGGCACGGCGGCCGTGGTGTCGACCGGGTCGGCGACGCTCGCCCCTGAGGGCAGCAGCTGCCGGATCCGTTCCTGCACGTCATCGGCCAGCACCGCGACGGTCAGGCCCGCGTCGGTACAGACGTCGGCGGCGAGCACCCCGGCGCCGCCGGCGTTAGAGACGATCGCGATGCGGCCACCCGTTGGCACCGGCTGACTGGCCAGGAGCGCGGCCGCGTCGAGCAGTTCACCGAGGTCGCGCGTGGCGATGATGCCGGCCTGCCGGAACAGCGCCTCGCGGGTGACCACGGGCGTCGCCGCGGCCGCAGTGTGCGAGGCGGCGGCGCGCTGACCAGCCGCGGAGCGCCCGGCGTCCACGGTGAGCACGGGCATGGACGCACCGACGCGACGGGCGGTACGGCCGAACTTGCGCGGGTTGCCGAACGATTCCAGGTACAGCACGGCCAGCTTGGTGGCCTGGTCCTGCTGCCACCACATCAGCAGGTCATTGCCTGACACATCGGATTTGTCACCCAGGGAGGCGAACGACGAGATCCCAATACCGAGCCGGGTGAGCTGCTCGAGCAGCGCGATGCCGACCCCGCCGGACTGGACCGCCAGGCCCGCCAGGCCCGCCGCCGGCGGGCTGGCCGCAAACGTCGCGTTCAGGCCCAGGGCAGGCACGGCGATGCCGAAGCAGTTCGGGCCGACCAGCCGCATTCCGTGGTGGCGGCAGCAGTCCAGCAGGGCGGCCCGGCCCGCGGCATCGAGCCCCGAGGTGATCACCACGAGCGCCCGGACTCCCCGCTGCCCGCACTCCTGGGCGACCCCCAGCACCGCGGGTGCGGGCACGACGATCACCGCGACGTCAGCCGGCTCGGGGAGCTCGGCCACCGACGGCAGGCACGGCACGCCCTCAAGCTCGCGGGCATGCGGGTTCACCCCGTACACGCGCCCGGCATAGCCGCCGGAGACGATGTTGCGCAGGATGGCCCGGCCCACCGACTCCGGCTTCCGGCTGGCTCCCACCACGGCTATCGATTCGGCCGCCAGAATATGGCGCAGGCTCGCTACGTCGGCGTGGCCCTCCCGTTCGGCCACCGCGTCCAGATAGGACTCCCAGGCGGGATCGGCACCGTTGCCGGGCAGATCAAAAGCCAGTTCGGTGACGCCCTCCACCAGCCTGCGCCGGGCGGCCAGACCCGCATCGGCAAACACCTTCAGCATCGCGGAGTTCTCAGCCAGAACCTCGGCGGTATAGGTCCTGACCCCCCGTTCGCGGCCGGCCGACACCAGGTGCTCGAGCAGCAGGGTAGCCACCCCGCGGTGGTGCAGGTGGTCGGCGACGGCGAAGGCGATCTCCGCCGTGCCGTCCGCTCCACCGATTTCGTAGCTGGCCACGCCCACAAGCTCGCCCGCCAGCCAGGCCAGCAGGGCCACATGATCAGCCGCGGGCTCGCGGCAGATCCGGCGGGCCTCCCGCTCGGCCGCCGCCGGGCTCATGCTGAAAAAGCGGAGGTAGATGTTGTCGGGTGACATGGCGCGGTGCATCTCCAGCACGGCGTTGAGATCACTTGCTGCAGCGGGCCGGATCTCGATGGTGCTGCCGTCGGCGAGCAGCGCATAGATTCCGTTCTCCGGTTGTGCATCCGTGCCGCCCGGCACCGCCGCCCCGCGGGCCTGCCCCATGCGAATCTCCTCAGCCGTCCGCGTGCAGTGGTCGGATCAATTCTGGGCTAACGGAAGCACCGGGCGCAGCGGGCTGAAGGTCCCAGGTCGCGGGACGTCTGGCCCTGTCGCGCTGCGCGGCGGGCGTTGAGCCTGGGACAGGCGTAAGCCCTGGAGGCCGGACTGACCATGAAAACCATTGATGACCTGGAGGTGCGCGGCCGGCGCGTGCTGCTGCGCGCCGACCTGAACGTGCCGCTCGATGGGGCCCGCATCACCGACGACGGCAAGATCCGTGCGTGCCTGCCGACCCTGAACGCGCTGCTCAGCCGCGGCGCCGCCGTGGCCGTGTGCTCGCACCTGGGCCGGCCGGGCGGCGTTCGGGACCCGGCCTACAGCCTGGCCCCGGTCGCGGTGCGCCTTAGCAAACTGCTAGGTCAGCCGGTCCTGATGGCCGCCGACACCACCGGGGCATCCGCGCGGTCCGCGGTCGCAGCCCTGCGGCCCGGCGGTGTGGTCATGCTGGAGAACCTCCGGTTCAACCCGGGCGAGACCAGCAAGGACGCCGCGGTCCGGGGCGCATTCGCCGATCAGCTGGCCTCGCTGGCCGACGTGTACGTGGGAGACGGGTTCGGGGCGGTGCACCGCAGGCACGCCAGCGTGTGCGACGTGGCCGCGAGGCTGCCGCACGCCGCCGGTTACCTGATCCAGGCCGAGACCGCCGCCCTGCGGCGGCTCACCACGAACGTGCAGCGACCCTACCTGGTGGTTCTGGGCGGTGCGAAGGTGGCCGACAAGCTCCCCGTGGTCGGGGGGCTGCTCGGTGTGGCCGACCAGATCCTGGTCGGTGGCGGGATGGCGTTCACGTTCCTCGCCGCGCAGGGCCACAGCGTCGGCCTCTCGCTGCTGGACGGCGATCTGGACATGGCCAGGGATTACCTGGCCACGGCCGCGCGCACCGGGGTGGACGTGGTGCTGCCACCCGACATGGCCGTGGCGGCCGGGCGCGATGACGCGGCACCACGCGAGGTCGTGCCGTCGGCCGCGATCCCGCCCGGCCGCATGGGCCTGGACATCGGGCCCGAGTCAGCGAAGCTGTTCGCGGCCAGGCTGTCCACGGCGAAGACCATCTTCTGGAACGGCCCCATGGGGGTGTTCGAGATACCCCGTTACGCCGACGGCACCCGGGCGGTGGCCGAGGCTCTGATGGACGGCGACGCGTTCACGTTTGTCGGCGGCGGTGACACCGCGGCCGCCGTGCGCGCCCTCGGCTTCTGCGACGAGGCATTCGGGCACGTCTCCACCGGTGGCGGCGCCAGCCTCGAGTACCTGGAGGGCGCGACGCTGCCCGGCCTGGCCGCACTGGAGGACGGGGTGGGCAGCACCCCGCGGCGATCCTGATGGGCCAGGTACCGCCTGCGCGGCCGGTCCCTGGCCCCGCGCCGTTCCGCCTGGTGCTGCTGCGGCACGGCCAGAGCGAGTGGAACGCACGGAACCTGTTCACGGGGTGGGCCAACCCCGACCTGACGGCGGCGGGAGAGCGCGAGGCGACCCGGGCCGGGCGGCTGCTGGCCGCCCACCGGCTGCAGCCGGGGTTCGCGCACACGTCACTGCAGCGGCGCGCGATCCGCAGTGCCGAGGCTGTCCTGTCCGCGTGCGATCGTGACTGGATCCCGGCCCGCCGCAGCTGGCGGCTCAACGGGCGCCACTACGGCGCCTTGCAGGGGCGGGACAAGGACCAGGTGCTCGCGGAGGCCGGAGCCGGCCAGTTCCTGCTCTGGCGCCGCTCCTACGCCGTACCGCCGCCACCGCTGGCCGCCGGGGCTGCGCGGTCCCAGCGGGCCGATCCCCGCTACGCCCAGTTGCCGCCCGAGGTGCAGCCGACGGCCGAGTCCCTCCGCGATGTCATGGCGCGGCTGCTGCCGTATTGGTATGACTTCATCGTCCCGGACCTGCGCTCCGGCGCCTGCGTCCTGGTCGTGTCGCACGGCAACGCGCTCCGGGCCCTGATCAAGCACCTCGACGCGATCAACGACGACGAGATCACCAAGCTGGCTGTCCCTAACGGCGTTCCGCTGCGCTACGACCTGGGCCTGGACATGCGACCACTGGTCAAAGGCGGGCGCTTCCTCGATCCACACAGCCCAGGTACGGCAGGATGGGATGAGCCGGACCTCGTCTAGGACTGAGCGGCGGCAGGCCGCTCACCGGCCGGGCCAGCCAACGGCACCCGCCACTCGATCTCGGTCCCGCCGCCATCGGCCGCTCCGGCGCGCATGGTCCCGCCGAGTCCCTCAGCCCGCTCGGCCAGGTTAGCCAGCCCGCTCCGGCGACCGGAGTCCTTCAGGCCCGTGCCGTTGTCCCTGACCACCAGGATCAGCTCCCGGCCTGCCTCGACCGTCACGTCGACCCGGCTGGCCGCGGCGTGCCGCGCCGCGTTCGACAGCGCCTCCCGCAGCGCACCCAGCAGATGCTCCTGCGCACCGGCTAGCAACCCGGCATCGTCCAGGCGCCCGGACATCCGCAGCGACGGCGCAAAGCCGAGCGCCGCGGCCGCCTCGTCAACCACCTCCAGGATCCTGGCCCGCAGGCCGGGCTGATCCGCGGCGGGACGTGAATGCAGCGAGAAGATCGCAGACCTGATCTCCTTGATGGTCTCGTCGAGTGCGTCCACGGCGCCGCTGATCCGGCGCCCGCCGTCGGACTCCCCCATGCGCGCCGACAGGCTCTCCAGCGACATGCCGGTGGCATACAGCCGCTGGATGACCAGATCGTGCAGGTCGCGGGCGATCCGGTCGCGGTCCTCGAACACCGCGACACGCTCGGCGTCCTGGCGGTGCGCGGCTAGCTCCAGGCCAACCCCGGCCTGGGCGGCGAAGTTGACCAGCATCTCCACGGCAGGCGGGGCCAGCGGCATCGAACCGGGATGGCGCCCCGCGGTCAGGATCCCGCGGACGTTGCCTGGCGCTCCCAGCGGGAACACCACCGCCGGACCCAGGCGCAGGTGCTCACGTGCCGCGGGAGCCGTCCGTTCATCATTGATGAAGTCGTCCAGGCTGAGCGGCTTGCCGCTGCCCAGGACGAGGCCAGACACCGAGCGGCTCACCGGCAGCACCAAGCCGAGGGCCTCCTCCGCGCCGTCGCCCGCCGCGTGCTCGATCACCAGCCGGCTGCCGTCGCCGGCAGGCAGCGCCAGGACCACCAGGTCGGCACCGGACAGCTCCAGCGCCAGGCCGGTGACCAGCGCGAGCACCTCGTCGGCGTCCGCCTCGGACAGCAGCCGCTGGCTCACCTGGCCGCTGGCTCGCAGCCACCGCTGCTGCCGGCGAGCCTCGTCATACAGCCGGGCGTTCCCGATAGCGACGCCCGCCGCCGCCGCCAGCGCGGTCAGCACGGCCTCGTCCTCGTCGTCGAATTCGGCGCCGTCTCTCTTCTCGGTGAGGTAGAGGTTGCCGTAGATCTCGTCGCGGATCCGCACCGGCACACCCAGGAAGGTCCTCATCGGGGGATGCCCGTCAGGAAACCCGAATGACCGCGGATGCTTGGACATGTCCGGCAGCCGAAGCGACTGCGGGTTACTGATCAGCTCGCCGAGCAGGCCGCGGCCTTCCGGCCAGTGGTGGATGCCCCTGATCTCGTCCTCGGTCAGTCCCACCGGGACAAACTCGGCCAGCCGGCCGCCCTCGCCGATGACCCCGAGCGCGCCGTACCTGGCGTTGACCAGCGTGACCGCGGCCTGAACGATCTGGCGGAGCACGATCTCGAGGTCAAGGTTGCCGCCCACGGCCACCACGGCCTCCAGCAGGGCGTGCACGCGGTCGCGCGTCTTGACCGCGGCGGCCAGCCTGACTTGAAGCTCGCCCAGCAGGTCGTCGAGACGGAGCTGCGGCAGCAGCAGCCTGCCCTCGGTGGGATCCATGGTTTGACCTTTCTTGATCACATGATCGTACGCCTCGGCCGGGATCGGGCCACCGGCCCGCGGGAGCGACGAGGTAAAAGTGCGGTGAACTGCAGCCGGGCTGGCCCAGAAGGCAAGCAGGTGGGCCGGGCCGGGACTTACGCCTCTGGCCTTAGCCGGCGCGCGTGGCGTGTGCTGGACGCCAATGCCCGCTGCGGGCCGACTTCGGGAGCGACACCAGGATTCATGAGGAAGAACCCGGGCCTCAGCCACGTGCCTGGGCACGGCGCTGCCGGGCCCAGCGGCGGCTCCGGCTCCCCCACCAGGCCCGCCGACGGCCGCGACGCCTTGGCGGCCGATCCGCTCGAGCCGCTTGCCCACCTGTACCGGGACCTGCGCACCTCCCCGAACGGCCTGTCGGCCCGCGAGGCGGTGCGGCGGCTGGAGGTTTCCGGCCCGAACGAGCTGTCCCGGCGTGGGGGGCGTCGCTGGCCCGGCGAGCTGGGCCGGCAGTTCACCCAGCCGCTGGCGGTGCTGCTGGCCGTGGCCGCCATCCTGGCCTGGGCCAGCGGCACGCCACCGCTGGGAATAGCCATCACCGCGGTGATCGTGCTGAACGCCGGGTTCGCGTTCGCCCAGGAAATGCAGGCCGAACGGGCGGTCGAGGCCCTGGCCGCGTTCCTTCCCGAGCACGCCCGGGTGCTGCGGGACGGTGCCCGGCAGCAGATCGAGGCCCGGCTCCTGGTCCCCGGCGATGTGCTGCTGATCGAGGAGGGCGAGAGCGTCTGCGCCGATGCGCGGCTGATGAGCGGCGCCGTCGAGGTGGATATGTCCACGCTGACCGGCGAGTCCGTGCCGGTGACCCGCTCGGCGGGCCGGGCCGACCCCAGCGTGCCGCTGCTGCAGGCCCATGAGGTGGTGTTCAGCGGCACCGCATGCACGGGTGGCGAAGCCGAGGCCGTCGTGACCGCGACGGGAATGCGAACCGAGCTGGGCCGGATCGCCGCCCTGAGCCAGCGCGCAGGGCCCAGCGAAAGCCCACTGGAACGCCAGGTCAAGCGGGCCACCCGGCTGATCGCGGTCGTGGCCGTCGGTGCCGGGATCGCGTTCCTGCCGATCGGCCTGGCCGCGGGCCTGAGCGTGGCCGCCGCGGCCAGCTTCGCGATCGGGTTGCTGGTGGCCAACGTCCCTGAAGGACTGCTGCCCACGATCACCCTGGCCCTCGCCGTGGGTGTCCGCGAGATGGCACACCGGGGCGCCCTGGTGAAACGCCTGTCCGCGGTGGAGACCCTCGGCTCCACCGGGGTCATCTGCACCGACAAGACCGGTACCCTCACCCAGAACCGGATGCGGGTGGTCCTCGTGTGGACGCCGGACGGCGAGACGGACCTGGATCCCTCCGCCACCTCTGCCGGATGGCCGGCCGGAGTTCGCCAACTCGCCAGAATCGGGACTATCTGCAACAACGCAGACCTGCGCGACGCCGCCGGGAAGGCCGACGGCGACCCGACCGAGATCGCGCTGCTTGAGCTGGGTGCGGCCTGCGGGCTGCCCGTTTCGGTGGCCGAGCGGGAAGCACACCGCCGGCGCCTGTTCCGCTTCGACCCCCGGCTCAAGCTCATGACCACGGTGGACGACCTGGACGGGCAGCTGGTGGTGAACACCAAGGGTGCGCCCGAGGAGGTCCTCACCCGGGTGGCCGCGGTTGGCCGCGGGCCGGACGAATCGCCCATCACCCCGGCGGACCGGGCCGAGGCCGCCCGGGTCATGACCGGATACGCCCAGCGGGGCCTGCGCGTCATCGCGTTCGCCCGCCGTAGCCTGCCCGCCGCGTCGGCCGAGCCCGGCAGGCGCGAGGACGCCGAACGCGACCTGTGCCTGACCGGGCTGGCGGCCCTGCTCGACCCGCCCCGGCCGGAGGTCCCCGCGGCTATCGGGCGGGCGCACCGGGCCGGTATCCAGATCCACGTCATCACCGGCGACAACGGGCTGACCGCCGCCGCGATCGCCCGCGGTGTCGGCATCGGCCGCGACGCGATGCAGGTGATCACCGGCACCGAGCTGGAGACGATGACCGAACGCGACCTCGACAGGCTGCTCAGCTCAGGGAACGAGGTGGTCTTCGCTCGCAGCTCTCCCGAGGCCAAGCTGCGCATCGCGGACGCGCTGCGGGCTCAGGGCCGGGTTGTGGCGATGACCGGCGACGGCGTCAACGACGCTCCCGCCCTGCGCCACGCCGACATCGGGGTGGCGATGGGCCGATCGGGGACCGACGTGGCCCGGGAGGCGGCCACCATGGTGCTCACGGACGACAACTTCGCGACGATCGCGGCGGCGATCGAATCCGGGCGCAGGGTCTACGACAACGTCCGCAAGTTCATCTGCTACATCTTCACGCACGCTGTGCCCGAGGTGGTGCCGTTCCTGGTCTTCGCCCTGGCGGGCGGGGCGATACCGCTGCCCCTGACCGTCATGCAGATCCTGGCCATCGACCTGGGCACCGATACGCTCCCCGCGCTCGCGCTCAGCCGTGAGCCTGCCGAGCCGGGGCTGATGGAACGCCCGCCACGGCCGCGCACCCAGGGCGTCATCAGTGCCGGGATGCTGGCCAGGGCCTGGGGATTCCTCGGCCTGATCTCCGCCGCGCTGGTGCTGGCCGGCTTCTTCCTGACCCTCGGCCACGCCGGATGGCACCCGAACGCCCCGACCGATGCGGGCAGTCCGCTGAACCACGCTTACCGCCAGGCCACCACCGTCGCCTGGCTGGGCATCGTCGCCTGCCAGATCGGCACCGCCTTCGCGGTGCGCACCGACCACGCGTCATTGCGTTCGGTAGGGATATTCTCCAACCCCGCGCTCCTGGGCGGGATCGCTTTCGCGCTGGCCTTCGCCACGGCCCTGATCTACACGCCGGCCTTGCAGGGCTTCTTCGGTACCGCGGCCCTCACCCCAGCCCAGCTGGCTACCGTGGCCCCGTTCCCGTTCATCGTGTGGGGATCTGATGAGCTCCGGCGTCTTCTCCTGCGTCGCCGGGCTGCTCGCCACGCACCAGCCGGGCGTAGGGGCCAGGGAACACCAGCGCGATATGCCCGTCGCTGAGCCACTTGACCACGTAGGGCGGGGAGCCATCCGCGTTCCGCAAGCCGATGACCACACCCGCCCGGGTGGCGTCGCCATCGGGCATCAGCCGGTCACCCACGTGGGCCCTCATCGTCAGCCTCCTCAGCACGGCCTGCGCCACGGCTACCCCGCTGGCTGGGCGCTACTCCCCAGCCCGCCTTCTAACTCACAGTCTGGCCAGGCTGACCATCCCTGGCTCAGAGCCCAAGGTCCCTGGGATAGGGCCCTCCGGCCCCGGCGCCGACGAGCATTTGCCTGGCCAGGGGACCAACGGCCTTCCCCGAATGGCCTATCGCCCCTGGGAGCAGGGCGCCCGCTGCGGGAGGCTTAACGCAGACTCAATGCCGGGGCGGGGATCGCGTCCGCTGGGCTTCGGGAGTTGCAGGGCAAGGAGAATGATCATGGCTGGGAAGGTCTTTTTGGCAGGAACGGACGGCTCAGAGCCGTCCCTGCGCGCGGTGGAGTGGGCGGCCAGGGAGGCGGCGCTGCGCGGCGGCTCGCTGCGTGTGGTGTCCGTGCCGATGCTGCCCCGCCCGATGGCCTGGGGCCGGGACCCCCGAGGTCAGCCGGACGTGGTCGCGGACAAGATACGCGCCTCGTGCGAGCGGGCCCTGGCCACCGCGGCCCAACGCGCCGCCGAGATTGAACCCGGCCTGGCCGTTGATACCGCCCTGCTGCCCGGGCCGTCAGCCCAGGCACTCGTGGACGCCGCCGCCGACGCGGCGATGCTCGTGGTCGGGTCCCGGGGCGCTGGCAGCTTTGCTGCCCTCGTTCTCGGCTCGGTCAGCCGGTACGTCGCTACCCGCACCCAATGCCCGGTGGTCGTGGCGCGCGAAGAGACCATGGCGGTGCACCGCGAGGTCGTCGTCGGTGTCCGCGACCTTGATCAGCCCACCGCGATCGGGTTCGCGTTCGAGGAGGCGATGCTGCGCCGGGCCAGGCTGCGCGCCGTGCACGTCTGGCCCTTGTTCCTGCCCGAAATGCGGCTGACCGGCACCGAACGGCCGGGGGCCGATGCCCGGGAGATCACCTCCGAGGCCGCCGGGTGGCTGGCTGACCTGCTGACGTTCTGGCGGCAGAAGTACCCGGAAGTCGAAGTCGCCGAGGATGTCCTGCATGCCCACCCCGGGCGTGTGCTGGCCGGCGCGTCGGCCCGGGCCGACCTGGTCGTCCTGGGCCGGAACACCGCTGAGGACTCACCCAACCCCGGGACTGGCGCGGTGACGCACGCGGTGCTGAGCCACAGCCATGGCCCGGTTGCCGTCGTGCCCGAGTAGAACGAGAGGGGTGCCGACATGAGCGACCGCGAAGCGCAGTTCGACGCGATGCTCCGGTACCTGGGAGCTGCCTACTACCAGACCATCAACGGCGAGGCCCTGGCGTCGGATGTGGCCCGGGCCCTGGAATCGGTCGAGGCGGCGGATGGACATCCGCGTGAGCGGACTCGCCGGCGGCCTCATCGCGGTCGCTGGCGGGTCAGTGACGTGATGACCGAAGACGTGGTGACGGTGGCCAAGGACACTCCGTACAAGGAGCTCGCCAGGGTCATGACCGAGCAGAAGGTCAACGCGGTCCCCGTGGTGACCAAGGACCATCACGTGGTCGGCATGGTCTCAGAGGCCGACGTCATCCGCAAGGAGGAACGCGGCTTCGGGCGGCTGGGCACCGGCCTGCCGCGGCGGACCCGCCGGGAGCGGGCCCAAGCCGAGGCCAGGCGCGCGGCCGACCTGATGACCTCGCCGGTTGTCACCATTCACCCCGACGCTCCGCTGGGCGCGGCCGCCAGGCTGATGAACGGCCATCGGATCAGGCGCCTGCCCGTGGTTCACCCCTCCGGGAAGCTGATCGGCATCGTCAGCCGCCGGGACTTGCTCAGCGTCTTCCTCCGGCCCGATGAAGAGATAGCGGCCGAGATTACCGATGTGCTGACTGGCGTACTCCTCGAGGAACCCGGCGACGTTGAGGTAACGGTCAGGGACGGGGTGGTGACCCTCTCCGGCACGCTGGCCAGGAAGGACTTGATCCCGGTCGCCGAACGCCTCGCGGCAGGTGTCGACGGCGTGGTCGGGGTGACCGGCGAGCTGACGGAGCGGGCCAGCACCGGCGGCTGAGCCCCGGCGGTCAGCTGCCCCGGCCGGGGGGCTGGCTGGTCCCTTCGTCCCCTTCCGGGTGCTTGGCGGCCCACCGTTCGTAGGCCTGCACGGCGGTGGGCAAGGTGGGGAAGATCCGGTCCGCTCCGACTTTGGCGGCTAGGCCGAAGGAGTCCAGCCTGCTCAGCACGTCCTGCTTGACGCGGACGAGGGCGAAGACGACCCCTCTCCGGCCGAGTTCCTCGCGGACCGCGTCCACGGCTTCCAGCGCGGTGAAGTCCACCTCGACGTTGGCCTCGACATTCAGCACGAACCAGCGAACGGGGCCCGGCTGCTTCCCGACGGCTGCGAGCGCCCGGCGGCGGAAGTCCGCGGCGTTGGCGAAGAACAACGGCGCGTCATAGCGGTACACCACCAGCCCGGGAACCGTCTGGGCGCCCGGGTAGTCATCCACGTTATGCATGCCGGCCAGCCCGGGAACGAGGCCGAGTACCGCGTCGTGCGGCCGGGCCACGCGGACCAGCAGGTCGGCCACTGACAGGCCGATCGCGACCAGGACCCCGTAGAGGATGTTGAAGACCAGCACGCCGGCACAGGCGGCGAGGGCGATCAGGAACTCGCTGCGGCGGAAGGCGAGCAGCCGCCGGAACGCCGTGAGGTCAACCAGCCGGATGGCCGCGTAGATGACGATCGCGCCGAGCGCGGCGGTGGGAAACCGGGCCAGCACGGGCCGCAGGAACAAGAGAACGGCCAGGGCCGATGCGGCCGCGGTCAGCGAGTAGAGCTGAGTACGGCTCCCGGCGGCAATGCCGATCGACGTCCTCGTCGCGCTGCTGCTGACCGGGAATCCGTGCAGCAGGCTCGATCCCGCATTGGCGGCGCACAGGGCCAGCAGTTCCTGATTGGGCCGGATCTCCTCGCCCCGGCGGGCAAAAGACCGCGCGGTCAGCACGTCATCGCTGAAGCCGACTATCAGCACGGTGAAGGCGGGCAGCAGCAGCAGGCGCAGGTCGTGGGGATGAACGTCGGGCAGCGCCGGAACGGGCAACGCGGCCGGGATGGCCCCGACCACACCAATACCTCGGCTGGTCAGGTCCAGCACGGCCACGAACGCGGTGGCCAGCAGCAAGGCCAGCAGCGGTCCTGGGGCGTGCGGCCACCGCCATCGCACCAGCAGCAGGAAGGCGAGGACCGCGGCCGAGACCAGCGCGGTCGCTGGCTGGAAACCGCCGAAGCTCCGGCTGAAGGAAACGATCTGAGCGGCGAAACTCTGCCCGGTGACCGGGACGCCGGTGACGCGGTGAAGCTGATCGGCGATCATGATCAGCGCCAGGCCTGCCATGTAGCCGACCAGAACGGGCCGTGACAGCAGGTCCGCCACAAATCCCAGTCGCAGCAGCCAGGCCGCCAGCGCCATCACCCCGACCAGCAGAGCCAGAGAGGCGGCCAGGGCGGCGTACCGCTGCGAATGACTCGCGGCCAAGGGCCCGATGGCAATGGCGGTCATCAGTGCGGTCGTCGCCTCCGGCCCCATCGACAGGGACCGCGACGAACCCAGCAGCGGATAGACCACCAGGGCGGGCAGCGCCGCCCATAGACCCACCACGGGCGCGACACCTGCGACCGTGGCGTAGGCCATGACCTGTGGCACCAGGTAGGCGGCCACGGTCACCCCGGCGACAAGATCACCACGGAGCCAGCGGCGCTGGTAGCCGCGCAGCACGGCAAGTCCTGAGATCACGCCAGATATCTACCCCAAGTAGCCCCGGTCGCGCGCGGTGCTGACCTCTCCGGCGGGGCGCCCGACGGCGGGCAGCCGCCGGATCCGCCGCACCGCCAAACGTCCCGTGCCTGCGGGACCGCGGGCCCTGTGCGCCCCGGCCACCGCCGCCGATCCTGGAGAAGAGAGAAAGGAGGCCGCAGCCATGAGTTCTGGTTACGGAATCCTGATGGGATACGACGGATCGCCTGGAAGTGAGCGGGCCCTGAGCTGGGCGGCCCGAGAGGCCCGAGCGCGCGGGACCGCGCTCACGGTGTGCCACGTCTGGACTCTGGGGTTCACCGTGCCACCCGAACAGGCGGAACTGGTCCTCGATCTCGCCCGGCGAAGCGGCGAACAGGTCATCGCCTGGGGCCTGCGGCACGCGCGTGATGTCATGCCGCCGGATCTGGTGCGGGAATGGCTGGCCGAAGGGCCGGCGGCGGCCGTGCTCTGCGAGGGCGCCCGCGACGCCGACATGGTGGTGCTGGGCTCCCGGGGCCGGGGCGGGCTGGCCAGGCTGCTGCTGGGATCGGTCAGCTCGCAGGTCGCGGCGCATGCGCCCGGACGGGTGGTGGTGGTGCGGGGGCACTGGCGGCCGGCCGGCGGTTACGTCCCTGGGCCCATCGTGGTCGGAGCGGACGGATCCGCTGCCTCGTGGGCCGCGGTCGATTTCGCTTTCGAGCAGGCCGCGCTGCGGGACGCGCCGCTGCTGGCGGTGTGCGCCCTGGCCGACGCGCCGGGCAGCCTGGGCGGATCCCGCAGCCGCCAGGAGGAATTCGAGCAAGCGATGATCCGGCTGGAGAAGGAGCATCCCGGGATTGCCGTCCTGCGTCACGTCGCCACCGGCAGCGCGCGCGATGCGCTGCTGGCCGCGGCCAGGGACGCCCAGATGCTGGTCGTGGGTTCGCGTGGCCGGGAGGGCCTCCGGGGCATGCTGCTCGGCTCCGTCAGCCAGGCGCTGATCTGCCACGCGCCCTGCCCGGTCGGCGTCGTGCACCCAGGATGACGGGGGTCGCCGCAGAGCCTGCACCGCTGCAGGGGGTCGGCTGCCCGGTCCGCTAGCGGTAGGGCGTCCCAGTACGGGTCGCCCGGAGCTGGGAAGCCGAACACCGACCGCTCCCGGGGAGAGGCCCGCTCGATGATCTCGAACCAGTCTGACCGCGTCGCGCGCTCGGCCCAGGCGACCCGGCCGGTCCAGCGCGGTGCCCACACGTCGTAATCGGCAAGGAGCGCAAAGCGGGCTGATCGTTCGCCGGTCATGCGCGACCCACGGTGAAGTACATCGGACCGGAAAGCGATCTTGGTAGGGCCGCCCTCATCGCCGACATAGGACAGCGGGATCCAGCTCAGCATCTGCGTGGCTGGCTCGGAGCGCTTGGGCACGACGAGGCTGTGGTTGACGAAGGAAACCCTCGAACAGCACGTAACCCCGCTCCCGCAGGTCCGCCAGGCAACGGTCGGGCACCCTCATCCCCGCACGCTAAGCGCGCCCTCGCAGTCCGGCCGCGACGGAATTCCACAGTGCAGCTGCTCACGACCCGATCTCTACGAGTTCAACCTGGTTAGCTGGCTCCCAGCTCCCTCGGCACAATGAGCACCGGCCGCCGGGCCATATGGAGCAGCCGGTGCGAAACGCTGCCAAATGGCATAAGGGGCATGTCCGTATGACCGCTCGAGCCCAGCACGATGATCCGGGCATCATGTTCGTCAGCGGCAGCAACAATATCCCTGGCGATGTGACCGACGTGGGTCTCCCGGATCTCGCTGTCGGCAGTTATTCCGGCGTTTTTAAGATCGGCCAGTATCGTGGCCACGACTTTCTCGCCTTCACCATCGCCGCAGTCAACCTGCAGCCGGCCCCAGCGGCCAACAGCGAATTCGTGCACGTGCAGCACGATGACCTGGTCGCCGCTATCGCGGCATAGCTCGCGCGTCATGTCGGCGGCAGCCGCCACGTGACTGGTCGTGTCCACCGCGAGCAGGACCGTCTTGTTCATCGCTCCTCCTGAGCAAGCCTCTTCCGGGTTTCGGCAGAAAGACCCGCGGGCTTCATCATCTGGCCACAAGGCGCGGCTGGCCTAGGACCGAAGGTCCCGAAACGACGGGCGGATCGTCCCGGTCGGGCCTGGCACTTCCGCCCTACCCAGGGCCACCGGGGCAGGATGCAATGGAGCTGAGAGGGTCTACGGGAGAAGGTGCGGATCGATGAGCGCGGTGACAGGCAGGGGCAGTCGGGGCCTGGCCGAGATATTTGGCTGGCTTGAACCGCCCTACGCACTGCTGCATCCCTTCGCCGGGCAGCCGATGCCGATTGAGGAACGCGTCGAGAACGGCCGTTATGTGGTGCGCGCGGAGATGCCGGGGATCGACCCGGAGAAGCAGGCCGAGGTCACGCTGGCCCGCGGGATTCTGACGATTCATGCGGAGCGGGATTCGGCTGAGAACTCTCCCCATAGCGAGTTCCATTACGGCTCGTTCACTCGTCATGTGGCGCTCCCGGAGAGCGCTGACGAAAGAGATATCGAGGCGTGTTACGACAGCGGGATCATCGAGGTGAGCGTCGGCCTCAAGGCCAAGGACGACGCCGAGCCCGGGGGACGGCGGATCCCGGTGCGGCTGAATCAGCACATCGACCCGACCTGAGATGACGCATGAGGAGGGGAAAATGTCCAAGCACCGGATCGTCGTTGGGGTGGACGGGTCGGCCTCGTCGCTGCACGCGCTTCGCTGGGCCGCGCGCCAGGCCGAGTTGACCGGGGCGGCCGTGGATGCGGTCATCGCCTGGCAGTACCCCTTCACATTCCGGGGCTACGGGTGGGGGGCCGAGATGATGACCGGCGATGTCGACTATGCGGAGATCGCGGCCAAGACCGTGGGCGACGCGATCAGCCGGGCCGTGGATCTGGACAGCAGGGCTGTCGTGTACCCGGTCGTGGCGGAGGGACATCCGGCTCAGGTCCTCATCGAAGCGGCCGCCGGCGCTGACCTGCTGGTGGTCGGCAGCCGAGGTAACGGCAGTTTCACCAGCGCCCTGCTCGGCTCGGTCAGCCAGCACTGCACGCACCACGCGCCCTGCCCCGTCGTCGTGATCCGGGGCATCAGTCCAGCCGAGGAACCTGGAGGAAACCATGTATGAGAAGCTGCTCGTGGCTGTGGACCACTCGCACGCCACAGAACGCGTGCTCGCCGCGGCACGAGACCTGGCCGCCATGTCCAGCGGTGAGGTGTGGGTGCTGCACCTGCGGGAGCGCGAGGTGCTGCCCCGGGGCGGCGTCGCGATGCCGATGGAGACCAACGACGAGGCACAGGAGAAGGTCGACGCCGCGGTGGAGGAGCTGACCGGGGCCGGGATCAAGGCGCACGGCGTGGTGCGGAACACCATGTACGGCTACGCCGGGCGCGAGATCATCGAGGACGCCAAGGCGGTGAACGCCGACGTTATCGTCATGGGCTCGCGGGGCCGGGGTGACCTGGCTGGCCTCATCCTGGGCAGCACCGCGCACAAGGTGATCCACCTGGCCGACCGGCCCGTGCTCGTGGTGCGCTGACGGGACTACTCAGGCGCTGACGGGACTACTCGGGCGTGGAATAGCGCTTTGACTCGTCCTGTTCCTCGAAAACACGTGCCGCGTACGCGGCCGCCTGGGTGCGGCGTTCCATCCCCAGCTTGGCGAACAGCGCAGAAACGTAGTTCTTGACCGTCTTCTCGGCGAGGTACATCCGCTCACCGATTTGCCGGTTGGTCAGCCCTTCCCCGATCAGCTCCAGGATCCGCCGTTCCTGCGCGGTGAGACCCCCCAGCGGATCGGCCTGGGCGGCCTGGTCCCGCATGCGGCGCATCACCTTGCTGGCCGCCTGCGGATCCAGCAGAGACTGGCCCGAGGCCACCGTGCGGACGGCACCGACCAGGTCGGTGCCGCGGATCTGCTTCAGCACGTATCCAGCCGCCCCCGCCATGATCGCGTCGAACAGCGCCTCGTCGTCGCCGAACGAGGTCAGCATCAGGCACGCCACCTCCGGCATTCTCGACCGGATCTCCCGGCAAACGCTCACCCCATCCCCGTCGGGCAGCCGCACGTCGAGCACGGCCACATTCGGCCGCAGCGCCGGGATCCGGGCCAGCGCGGACTCCGCGGTGCCCGCCTCCCCCACCACGGTGATATCCGGCTCGGCTTCCAGCAGCTCCCGGACTCCGCGGCGGACGATCTCGTGGTCATCGAGCAGGAACACGCCGATCTCGCCCTCGCCCGGCGAGGTCACACCCGGTTCTGGCTGAGCTGTGTCATTCATCTCCGAAGGCATTCCTCTGCTCATTTCTCCTGGTTGGCGCGTTCGCAGCCTGCTGTCACCCTAAACCTCCGGCCCAAGGATTCCGGCGATCATGTTCCCCGGCCCGCCACGATTTGCCCGGGAGCGCAGGTCACTGGCCGATGGCCTGCTGGTCGAGGATGTCATCCACCGTGCGCCGGGGTGTGTCGACGCCCGCAGGCCCGTAGCCGAACCGGACGATGATCTGTGGGCGTTCCGGCCAGGGCCACCAGCCGTCGTCCTGTTCCTCCACGTCGTGCCGCTCGATCGGCTGGTAGAGCAGCGAAGCGGCCAGCCCGTTCACGGTCGCGGTCAGCAGCACACGCTGCAGCGCCTGTCCGGCTCGCAGCCAGTCGCCGGGCTCATCGCGGGCGGTGGCTAGTACCGCGAGCCACGGCCGCAGCTCGTAGGAGAGAGACGGGCGGACGATGGTGGGCGACGCGTACCCGAAGTCCCGGACGGGCGCGGGCTCGGACGCCGGGCGGTAGCCCAGGGCACCAGGGGGAATGCCGTCGTCGGTGCCGATCCACTTACCCAGCTCCACCCGGTGATCAAAATCGGTGGCCAGGGCCTGGTCGGCCGCTGCGGCCAGCTCGAGCGCCAGCTCGGTGTCGCGGTCGTTCAGCATACGCAGCAGCGTGAACTCAGCACCTGCCGCCCTTTCCAGGTCAATCTGCACCGACTCGGGAAGCGGACGGGAGGAGAACGGCGCGCGGCTGCTGTGGCGCAGATTTATCGCCTCGAACATCTCCCGCTCACTCGAGGTCGCCGGGCGCGCCTGCTGCAGGCGCACGCACGCCAGCAGCGTGGGCTGGCCCTGCGGATCAGGGATCGACCAGATCATCGGCTTGGCGCCGAGCATGCGGATCGCGAGTCTGAGGTTGAACAGGGCAGCCCCGCAGCTCAGATGCAGGGCGCGGCCCAGAGGATCCGCCACCCACAGCATCCGGTCCGGATCGCCGTGCAGCTCGATGACGTCATCGGTGACCCGGAACCGCCAGGGCTGGGTGTTGTGGATCGACGGCGCCGCGCCAGCCGCGCCGATCAACTTGCGGACTATGCCGTCCTCCGCCAGTGGCCGGTACATATCGGCCCCCTTCCGTCGGGGCCAGGCGGGCGGCCGCGGGCTGGCTCGGCCGCCCACCTGGCTAGAGCTGCCGTCCCACGATGGCCGTGAGGTCGGCCAGGCGGCAGGTGTAACCCCATTCGTTGTCGTACCACCCGAACACCTTGGCCAGGCTGCCCGCCGCCTGGGTCAGGCCGGAGTCGTAGACGCAGGAGGCAGGGTCGCCGACGATGTCACGGGACACGAGCGGGTCGGTGCTGTAGTGCAGGATGCCGGCCATCGGGCCCGCCGCCGCCTGCTCGAACGCCGCGTTGACCTCGGCCGCTGTCACCTCTCGCCCCAGGACTGCGGTGAGGTCGGTGAGGGAGCCGTCCTCCACGGGCACCCGTACCGCCACGCCGTCGAGCCGGCCGGCCAGTTCGGATATCACCTGCCCGGTGGTCCGGGCCGCGCCGGTGGTGGTCGGCACGATGCTGACCGCGGCGCTGCGCGCACGGCGCAGGTCCTTGTGCGGGCCGTCCAGCAGCATCTGGTCGCCGGTGTACGCGTGGACCGTGGTCATGAGCCCCTGAACCAGGCCGAACGCGTCGTTCAGCACCTTCGCCATCGGCGCCACGCAATTGGTCGTGCAGGAGGCATTCGAGATCACGTCGTGCCGCTGCGGGTCATACTCGCCGTCGTTGACGCCGATCACGACGGTCAGGTCAGCGCCCTTCCCCGGCGCCGACAGCAGCACCTTCTTGGCGCCGCCCTTCAGGTGCAGGGCGGCCTGGTCGCGAGCGCGGAACCGGCCGGTGGACTCCACGACGACGGCGACACCGAGCTCACCCCAGTCGATCGCCGACGGGTCGGGGCTGCTCAGCACCTTGATTGGATGGCCGTCAACGATGATCGAGTCGTCAGTGTGCGTGACCCCAGCCTTCAGCCGGCCGTAGGTCGAGTCGAACTCGAGCAGGTGCGCGAGGGTCCGCGCGTCGGTGATGTCGTTCACCGCGACGACCTCGATATCCGCCCGCTCAAGCGCCCGGCGCACGAAGGTGCGCCCGATACGCCCGAACCCGTTGATCCCCACCCGAGTCACCATGATCTCCTCCTCCGCTGCCCGCATACCAATTCCAGGGTCGGGGACGCATCCATGCCGGGTCAGGGGCATTCGGCAGCCAGCAAAGGGGTCTTTGGTCCCTATCCGCTCTTCTGGCCGGCTGACAGCCTCTCGAATGTGGCAGGGTAGCCCCGTGAGCGGGCCGTCACGGGACGCGGCCGGGTCAGGCAGACGGGACGGACATGACGCACCGGAGTGATCGCACGCTGTCAGCGACCGGGCTGGCCCGGGTCGAGGGCGAGGGCGCGATGTACGTCCGGGTCAGCTCTGGCCTGGTCGAGGAGGTGCGGCTCGATATCTACGAGCCGCCCAGGTTCTTCGAGGCGTTCCTGGTCGGGCGCGCCTACACCGAGCCGCCCGACATCACGTCCCGGATCTGCGGGATCTGCCCGGTGGCCTACCAGACCAGCGCCTGCCAGGCCATCGAGGCCGCCTGCGGGATCAGCCTGCCCGAACCCCTCGCCGGCCTGCGGCGGCTGCTGTACTGCGGCGAGTGGATTTCCAGCCATGCGCTGCACATCTACATGCTGCACGCCCCCGATTTCCTGGGCTACCCGGGCGCCGTCGAGCTGGCACGTGATCAGCGGGACATTGTGGAGCGCGGCATGTCCCTGCGGCGTGCCGCTAACTCGATCATGGCCCTGCTGGGCGGCAGGCCGGTTCACCCGGTCAACATCCGCGTCGGCGGCTTCTACCGGGTGCCGACGGCTGGCGAGCTTGTCCCGCTGGCCGAGCAACTCCGGGTGACTCTCGACCTGGCGCTGGACACGGTCCGCTGGGTGGCGGGCTTCGACTTTCCCGATTTCCGCTGCGATCACGAGATGCTGGCCCTCACCGAGCCCGGCCGTTATCCCATCGAGCGGGGCACGCTGGTCAGCAGCGGAGGGCTCGAGTTCACCGCCGCCGAGTTCGAACGGCACGTGATCGAGGAGCAGGTCCCGCACTCCACCGCCCTGCACGCCAGGCTCGCCGGCCGCAGCGGCAGCTACATGACCGGGCCGCTGGCCAGGTACACGCTGAACTCACGGTGGCTGCCGCCGGCCGCGGCCGCGGCGGCCCGCGACGCCGGGCTGGGGGCTGCCTGCCGCAACCCGTTCCAGAGCATCGTGGTCCGGGCGGTCGAGACGGTCTGCGCGATTGAGGAGGCGCTCCGGCTGATCGAGTCGTATGAGCCGCCAGCCGGGCCGTTCGTGGCGGCGGGACCCCGCGAGGGGGCCGGTCACGGCGTATCCGAGGCTCCCCGCGGGGTCCTCTACCACCGGTATGAACTCGACGCGGACGGTATCGTCCGCAGCGCGCGCATTGTGCCGCCCACCTCGCAGAACCAGGCCGCGATCCAGGATGACCTGCGCGGGTTCGTGCAGGACCGGCTGGACCTGGACGATGAGCGGCTCACCCACGAGTGCGAGCAGGCGATCCGCAACTACGACCCGTGCATCTCCTGCGCGGCCCACTTCCTGAACCTGAAGCTGGACCGGGGATAGTGAGCCGCCAGGTCGTCATCGGCGTGGGCAACGAGTTCCGGCGCGACGACGGCATCGGCCCCGAGGTTGTCTCCCGGCTGCGGGCACAGGCGGGGGGCCAGGTGCAGTTGCTGGCCTGCGACGGCGAGCCGGCCCGGATGATCGAGGCCTGGGCCGGGGCGTCGCTCGCCGTGGTGGTCGACGCGGTCCTGGCCAGCCCCGCGGCACCTGGCCGGCTGCACCGGATCGAGCTGGACCGGGCGGACGGCTGGGACATCAGGCCGGTCAGCTCGCATGGGCTCAGCCTGGGTGACGCGATCGGCCTGGCCCGAGCGCTGGACCGGATGCCTGAGCGCCTGATCCTGCATGCCGTGGAGGCGGCCGACTTCCGCCTGGGCGTCGGCTTCACGCCCGCCGTGGCCGCGGCCGTCGCGCCCCTGGTCGCCGCGGTCCTTCGCGACCTGGGCTGAGTCAGTCGGCCTGACCGCGCGCGGCCGGCCCGAAGCCCGGCGCGGCCACGTTGAACGTGGAGAACACCCGGTCGATGCCGTCGGCGGTCAGGCCGAGCTGCCGGAGCTGGGGAACGAGCGAGCCGGTGTTCGGCGCGGCGACCGGACCGAAGCAGCCGTAGCAGCCACGGCCGAAGGCCGGGCAGATCGCGCCGCACCCAGCCTGGGTCACCGGGCCAAGGCACGGCGTTCCCTGAGCGACCATGACGCAGGTGTTGCCGCGGCGCTTGCACTCATAGCACACGCTGTGCCCGGGGATGCGGGGCTTGCGGTTCACCAGCAGCGCGGAGATCAGCTCGACGAGCTGGCGCCGGTCGATCGGGCACCCCCGGAGCTCGAAGTCGACCGTCACATGGTCGGCGACCGGTGTGGACGTGGCGAGTGTCTGCACGTACTCGGGCCTGGCGTACACGGCCGCGGCGAAATCGGCCACGTCGGCGAAGTTGCGCAGCGCCTGGATGCCGCCGGCGGTGGCGCAGGCGCCGATGGTGACCAGCACCCGCGACTGGTCGCGAATCCGCCGGATGCGCTGCTGGTCCTCTGGCGTGGTCACCGACCCCTCAACCAGGGACACGTCATAGGGGCCTGCCTCGTCGGTGGACGTGGCCTCGGTGAAATGCACGATGTCGGCCTCGGCCGCCAGCGCGAGCAGCTCATCCTGGCAGTCGAGCAGGGTGAGCTGGCAGCCGTCGCATGAGGCCAGCTTCCAGACCGCGAGCTTGGGACGCGTCATGTCAGAGCTCCTTGACCGCGAGCAGCGGGGCGGCCCGCTGGTAGCTGATGACCGGGCCGTCGCGGCACAGCAGCAGCGGGCCGAGCTGGCAGTGGCCGCATTCGGCGATGCCGCAGCGCATGTTCCGCTCCAGCGAGACCCGGATCCGGCCGGGCGGGATGCCGCGGGCGCACAGGGCCCGGGCGGTGAGCCGCATCATCACCTCGGGGCCGCAGACCAGCGCCATGGTCGCCGCCGGGTCGAGCTCCGCCCGGTCCAGGAGCTGGGTGACGACACCCACGTGGCCGGTCCAGCCGCCGGTGGCCCGGTCGACGGTGACCTGCACATCAGCCCCGGCGGCCCGCCAGGAGTCGAGTTCCCCGGAGAACACCAGCTCATCGGGGGACCTGGCCCCGATGAGTAGCGTAATGGCCCGGTATCGATCCGGGGCGGCCAGCGCGGCCAGCAGCGCCGGGCGCAGCGGGGCCAGGCCGATCCCGCCCGCCACAATGATGACGTGCTGCCCGGCGCCGTCGGCGACGCCCCAGTCGGTTCCGTACGGGCCGCGCACGCCGATGAGCTGGCCCGGGGCGGCCGCGCACAGCGCCTTGGTCACCGCTCCCACCGAGCGGATGGTCTGGACCAGGCCGGGTCCGGCCGGCCCGCCGCTGATCGAGATCGGCACCTCGCCGATGCCGAGCGCGTACAGCATCGTGAACTGTCCCGGCCGGTGCGCCGCGATGGGCTGGTCGACGGGCTCCAGCCCCAGGGTCACGGTGTCGTGGGTCTCGGCCTGGCTGGAGGTGACCCGGTACCGCACCGGCACCGGCTGCAGGCTCACGGGGCACCTGCCCGCTGGCCCGGCGCGGCATACAGGTCAAGCACCCGGATCCGGGTGGCGTGCAGCCGCCGCGAGGCCACGGCCGCCATCCGCCGGACAATCTGGTAGCCGAACTCGGGGCGGCTGTCGCACAGGGCGATCACCGCCGCCGCGTCGAGCTCGAACGCTGTGGTGGGTTCGACCGCCTCGGCGCCGAACTGCCATTCGCGGGGCGGGGACAGCCAGGAGAGACCCATCACGTCGCCTGGGCCCAGGGTTTCGACGATGAGACTCGCCCGCTGAGCCGTGTGCAGGTCCAGCGCCACGTGACCGGCCGTGACCAGCCAGAATCTGTCGGCTGGTCCGCCCTCCTCGAAGAAGCGATAACCAGCCGGCACGCCTATCTCGACCGCCGCGTCGGCGAGCCGCTCGACATAGCCGGGGGACATGCCGCGCACGAAGGCGTGGTTGGAGAGCATCGACGCCGGGTCCCCGTTCATGGATGTTCCTCTCCCGTCCCGGCCTGCTGGGCTTCAGCCTGCTGGGCTTCAGCCTGCAGGGCAGCGACTTCCTCGGTCAGGTCGATGCCGACCGGGCACCAGACGATGCACCGGCCGCAGCCGACGCACCCGGAGCTGCCGAACTGGTCGTGCCAGGTGCCGAGCTTGTGGGTGAGCCATTGCCGGTAGCGGCTGCGGGGGGAGGAACGCACCGGGCCGCCGTGCAGGTAGGAGAAATCAACGTCGAAGCAGGAGTCCCACAGCTGCCAGCGCTCGGCGTTATCGCCGCTGAGGTCGGTCACGTCCTCGACCGTGGTGCAGAAGCACGTGGGACACGCCATCGTGCAGTTGCCGCAGGTCAGGCACCGGGAAGCGACGTCATCCCAGCGTGCGGCGGCGGCGCTGCCCGCCATCAGGTCACGCAGGACGTCGGCGGGCATCGACCGGCCCATCCGGTCCGCCGCCCCGGCCACCGCGGACCGGGCCCGTTCGGTGGCCGCGGTGCCGGCTGGGCGGGTCGGGACGCCGGCCAGCACCTCGGCGCCTGCCGCGGACCCGACGTCGACCAGGAAGCTGTGGCTGCCATGGCCGAGCATCTCGGTCAGCGCCAGGTCATAGCCCGGCCCGGCCTGGGGTCCCGTGCTCATCGACGCACAGAAGCACGTCTCCCCCGGCTCGGTGCAGTTGACCGCCACGATGAATATGCCTGCGCGGCGGGCGGCGTACCGCGACCCCGAGTGCTCACCGCGGCCGAGCACCTGGTCCTGGATCCCGATCGCGCGCAGGTCACACGGGCGCACGCCGAGGAACGCCAGCCTCGGTGCGGGCTCATCGGGCGGATCGACCTCGAACCCCTGGGCGGTACGGCGCGCGGACCATACCTTCTCCCGCGGCGGATGCAGGAACTGCTTCCACGACTGCGGGCCGGCCGAATGGCCGAACGCCGCGGTGTCATCGCGCGGCCGCAGCCGGTAGCCGCCGGGCGCCAGCGCGACCCCCCAGCCGAACGGCAGTTCCCCGGCTGACTCCAGCTCGCCGAGGACGATCGCGCCGTCGCGGACCGTGGGGCCGATCACTTGGTATCCAGCGTCCCGCAGCGCGCCATGGAGCCGGTCTAGGGCGCCGGCATCCATCAGCAGCGCGCCGTCGTCCGCTGCGGTCGGGTCCATCACGTAGGTGCTCCTTGCCTGCCTGGCGTTCCGCCCCGGCGGTCCGCTCATGGTCGCAGCAGCATCATCGTGACCTCGGTCTCGCCACGCCGGTAGGGGCGAACGGCCCAACTTGCATTTCAGGTGCGGGGCTCCCAGCTGAAGTAGCGCATGGAGAAGAGCAGGCCGCCCAGCCCCCAGGCCGCGACGACCAGCACATCGGTCCAGTGGAACGCGGTGCCGAGAAAGCCGGCCTGCATGCCCTCAGCGAAGTGACGGACCGGGAATATCCGGGCGATCCAGACGATCCAGCCGGGAGTGTCGCTGCCGAGCGGGATAAAGATCCCGGACAGGAAGAGCAGCGGCAGGATCGATGCGTTGACAATCGCCGGCGAGGCATCGGCGTTGGGGATAACCGCCGTGATCGCGAAACCAAGCGCGCAGAAACTGGCCGCACCCACCACCAGCATGACGCCGAATCGCAGCAGCGTGATGCCGGTAGGGATGTCCGCGCTGTAGAAGGCCCAGCCGAAGGCGGCTGTGATCACCACCAGCAGGATGGCGACGAACAGCGCATGTACCATCCGCGCGCCCAGGAATGTCGAGCTGGGCAACGGCGTGCCGTTGGTCCGCTTCAGTATGCCGGTGTCGCGCTGGAAGGACACGTTGATGGCGATGTTCGTGTAGCACGCAGTGATCACCGCGAAGGAGGCCATCGCGGCGACGTAGTACGTCGAGGTGTTCACGGTCCTGGTGGGCGAGATACGAACGGTGCCGTGCCCCAGCAGCGCCGTGAAGATCACCAGGAACATCAGCGGGAACGCGAATGTGAAGAACGCCGACGCCGGGTTTCGCCAGAACGCCTTGTTCACGTATCGGACCTGTGATGCCGTCAGCGTCGCGCCGTTCATGCCCTTCGCCTTCCCTTCCCCCGGGCTGGTTGGGCAGGCTCGGCCTGGCCGTCGGTCAGGGCCAGGTAGACATCCTCAAGTGAGGGCCGGATTACCTCCAGCCCAGTCAGTTCGGCGTGCTGTTCCAGCGCCCAGCCGGTAAGCCGGTGCAACGCTGAGGTGAGATCGTCGGGCACCAGCTCGATCAGCCCGTCTGGTCCGGCAGGCGCGGCAAGATCGGCAGGTGGCACGGTGCCGTCGGCGAGCCGGTACCGGATCCGGGCCCGGGCTCGTTCCCGGTTCCCGATGGTGGCCGGAGGCCCCTGGGCCACTATCCGCCCGTCGCTCATCACCGCCACCCGGTCGGCGAGGTACTGCGCCTCGTCCATGTAGTGCGTGGTCAGCAAGACCGTCTTGCCGAGAGCCGCCAGGTTCTTGATGACCTCCCAGGCTTCGTGACGGGCCGAGGGATCGAAGCCGGTCGTGGGCTCATCGAGGAACAGCAAGTCCGGGTTGCCGGCCAGGGCTATGGCGACGTCCAGCCGCCGCTGCTGCCCGCCGGACAGCTTCAGCACGCGGGCATCGCGCTTGGCCTCGAGGCCGACCAGCTCGATCACCTCACCTACCGGGCGCGGGCGTGGGTAGAACCCCGAGTACATGGCCACGGTCTCCGACACGGTGAGGAACCGGTCCAGGCCGCTGGACTGCAGGACGATGCCGATCTGGCTCTTCAGCCGCTGCCGCTGTCGCGCAGGATCGTAACCAAGGACGGTCACCGTCCCGCCATCGCGCGACCGGTAGCCCTCGAGGATCTCGACCGTGGTGGTCTTCCCGGCACCGTTCGGGCCGAGCAGGGCGAAGACCTGCCCGCGCTCAACGGTCAGGTCGATCCCCCGGACAGCCTGCACCTCGCCGTAGGACTTCGTCAGGCCGCGCACCTCGATCGCGGCGCCACTCTCCTGGGCCGACTGTGCCATGGCTGTCTTGCCCCCCAAGGCTTGTGCTCAGGTGAATATGATCTGGCCGCCCGCGGCGAGCGAATAGAACTCACCCACGGTGATGATGCCCTGGACCTGGTCAATGAGGTCGTCCTTGGTCAGCCCGAACAGGTCACAGGAGGCCTGGCAGCCGTACAGGCCCGCGCCGGTGTCCGCGATCATCTCGATGAACTCGGGGATCGGCGGGATGTCCAGCTTCTCCATCTTGCGTTCCATGTAGGTGGTCAGCACGCCGGGCATCCCGGGCAGGCTGCCGACGAGCGTGGCCAGGTGCAGGCCGGGGTTGCCGACGCTGGCCACCTTGATGTGCTCGTGGCGTTTCCGGCTGATGGCATCCAGGCCGAAGAACGTGAAGAAGAGGTTGGCCTCGATGCCCTCGGCGCGGGCGCCGTTGGCCATGATCAGCGCGGGGTAGATTCCTTCCAGGGAGCCCTTGGAGACAATGATCGAGACCTTCTCGATGGCGGCGGGCATGGGACGGCTCCTTTCGCGAGCAGGCGTGGGTCAGATGCAGCCGCGGGGCTTGGGGATGCCAGCGATCTTGGCCGCGATCTTGGCCGGGCCCTTGGGGAACAGCTGGTAAAGCTCCTTGATGGGCACCCCCGACGTCTTGCCGAGCACCCTGACCGTGGGGCCGGTGCCCTTGGCCTGGTACTCCTGGCGCATGAAGCGGATGACCTGCCAGTGCCGGGGAGTCAGCTCGCCGATGCCTTCGG
>Ga0335078_10002280_pt1 | contig 29104 bp, 38 predicted proteins | sample Lox_Sample_32_FD_206711 | JGI IMG/M metagenome (GOLD analysis project Ga0335078, IMG submission 206711) | Soil microbial communities from Loxahatchee National Wildlife Refuge, Florida, United States - Lox_Sample_3.2 | ecosystem: Environmental > Terrestrial > Soil > Wetlands | place: USA...
GGCGCTGGCTTCCTGGCCGCTCCCGGGCCAGCGCCTGGCGGCGACCGCCTGACCCCCGGCACGACCGTCACCCCACAAGCCCACACCAGGGAATCACCACACATCAAGGAAAGGTACCGACATGACCACCACCGACATGACCGCCGCCGAGACCAGCGACACGATGCGCAACGGCGTCGACACCGCGACCCTGTTCGCCACCCTCGACGCGGTCAAGCAGGCGCCCGAGGCCGCCCGCTTCCAGTTCCGCGCCCACAATCAGTGGGTCAGCGGCACGCACAACCGCACCACCATCGCGGACTACTTCGGTGTCGGCGAAGAGCGCGCGCACGAGCGCACGTTCGTGTTCGACGCCGACCACCCCGCCGTCCTGGTAGGCCGGGACAACGGGCCGACCCCGGCCGAGTTCGTGCTGCAGGCGCTGGTTTCCTGCATCACCTCCGGCCTGGCCAACATCGCCGCCGCCCGGAAGGTCAGGCTCACCGAGGTCCGCTCTACGGTCACCGGCGACATCGACCTCAACGGCATCCTCGGGCTCAACCCCGAGGTGCGGAACGGCTACGAGAAGATCACCGTGCGCTTCGCGATCAAGGGCGACGCCCCGGCCGAGACGCTGCGCGAGATCGTGGAGCAGTCGCGGGCCCGCTCGGCGGTCTACGACGTCGTCACCAACGGGGTGCCGGTCACCATCGAGGTGGACACCCCCTGACGCTCAGCACAAGCGTGACGATTCGCCGCAGGCCAGGATCCCGGTGCCCGCCGGTCCCTGGCCTGCGGCACGCCGATCTGGGCATCGTGCGGGCGACCGCCCGCGCCCTGACAGCGGCCGATCAGGACCCGCACGGCATGAGCGCCTGACCCGATCAGCTATGGAGCAGTCAATGTCAACCAGGAATGTTCAGCACTACGACGTGATCATCGCGGTCGCTTCCGGGGGTCCCCGACGCCGTCCGCCGCTGCCAGGCCGAACGCGACGATTCCGGCCTGCGCCTCGAGCTGGCGTCGGCCTAGACGGGAGGCTCAGATGCGGTATCCGCTGGTACAGCGCGGGCTGATTGCCCTGGTGCTGGTGCTGGCCATGGCCGTGTGGTTCTCGGCGTCGGCGGTGGTTCCCGCGCTGGCCGGCCAGTGGCACCTGAGCGCCGGCGCCGCGGCCTGGATGACGGCGCCGGTGCAGGCCGGATTCGTGGCCGGGGCCGTCGGGTCGGCCATGCTCGGCCTGGCCGACCGGATCCGGCCGCACCTGCTCGTGGCCGGCTGCGCCGCCGGGGCGGCCGGCTGCACCCTGGTCATGGCGTTGTTCGCGGACGGCCTGCCGGCCGCCGTGCCGCTGCGGTTCGCGACCGGGGCCTTCCTGGCGGGCGTCTACCCGGTGTGCATGAAGCTCATGGCCTCCTGGTCACCCCCGGCCAGCCGGGCGCTGGCCATGGGGGCGCTCATCGGCTGCCTGGCGCTGGGCTCAGCCCTGCCGCACCTGATCGACGGCCTCGGACGGCTGAACTGGCGCGCGGTCCTCGCCGCCGCCGCGGCCACCGCGTTCTGCGCCGCCATCATTGCCGGCGCCCTGGTCAGGCCCGGCCCGCAGTTCCCCGCCGCGGGCGGGACCGGCCGCAGCCGGTATGCCCTGGCGATGTTCGCCGACCGCGGTCCCCGCCTAGTCAGCCTGGCCTACTTCGGGCACATGTGGGAGCTGTACGCGCTGTGGACCTGGCTGCCGGCCGTCCTCGCCGCGAGCAGGATCACCACGACCGGCCTGCCGGCCCCGGCCGCCTCCGGCATCGACGCCTTCCTCGCGATCGGCGTCGCCGGGCTGGCGGGCTGCCTGCTCGGCGGCTGGGCCGCCGACCGCGCCGGCCGGGCCGCCACCGCCGCCGCGGCCCTCACGGTCAGCGGGGCCTGCTGCCTGCTCTCGCCGCTGTTCTTCACCGCGGGCCGCCCGTGGCTGCTCGCCTTCACCACGGTCTGGGGCGCCGCGGTCATCGCCGACTCCGGCGTATTCTCCACCCTGCTCAGCGACCTGGTCGACCGCCGCTACCTCGGAACCGCGCTGACCACCCACACGGCCATCGGATTCGGCCTGACCATCGTCACGATCCAGGCGATCCCGCTCATCGCCGCCGTCACCGGCTGGCGCTACGCCTTCGTGGCCCTCGCCGCCGGGCCGATGACCGCGCTGCCCGCCCTGGCCGCCCTGAGCCGCCAGATAACACCGAACGGCCTGCCATCTACCTTTACGGAAAGGACACTGTCATGACCTCCTGCTGGCCCACTGGCGCGCCTGCGATCGGAGCGACCGCCGAGCTGTCCCGGTCCATCGGCCCGGACGACATCGAGCGGTTCACCGATATCAGCGGGGACCGGAACCCCCTGCACTACGACCTCGAGGCGGCCAAGGCGTCACGATTCGGGGAGATCGTCGTCCAGGGCGGGATAACCAGCGCCATCCTCAACGCGGTGGTGGCCGAGTGCCTCCCCGGCCCCGGGACCGTCTTCCTGAACGTGAACTGGGACTTCAAGGCACCCGTCCGCCCCGGCGACGTCATCACCGGCCGCGTGGAAATCATCGAAGCCAGGACCGACAAGCCAGTCACCAGACTCCGTACCACCGTGACCCGCGGCGACGGCACCATCGCCCTGACCGGCACCGCCCTCTGCTACACCATGACGATCGGCACCGGCACCAGCCCATGACAGCCTAGCCACGCAGGCTCCGCAGGCTTCTGACTGCCCTGCGGTGATTGCTACCGCCTGGGCGCGGATGTCGGCCTTGGCGATGGACCGGTAACCGTCGAGCCGGGAGCCGAAATGGCACCGCCTGCGCTCGAGGTGAGCAGCAGCGGAACGGCCAGTGGCGATGGCGGGCTGAGAACCGCCGGGTTATTGCCGCCGGGCGTTCGGATGTGGCATGCGATACATGCGCGGATTTACGCCAGCTGTGCTGGACCAGCCTGGCCGGAATTTGTACCGTAGTCCAGTCCGAGCCGCTGGCGGATGACCTGGCGGGCCAGGTCCAGGACGGCCGGGTCGTCGTTCAGGACGAATTTGGTGTCGGCGCCCAGCAGGATCGCGTGCAGCTCGAAGGCGATCCGGCCGGGGTCCTCGCGGGCGGGAAGCTCGTGCTGCTCGATCGCGGTGGCCGCGAAGGAGGAGAGCAGCGCGGTGAAGCCGGAGTTGATGGCGGCGACCCGGTCCTTGACCGGCCCGGGACGGGTGCCCATCTCCAGCGCCGTGGCGGCGAAGAAGCAGCCGCCGGGGAAGACGCGGCGCTGCAGGTAGCTGAAGTACGCCTCGCACGCCGCCGCCAGCTGGCCCAGGCCGGGGCGGGCCGCGAGCGCGGGCTGGATGACTTCTTCGGTGAGGATCCGCTCGGCCTCGGCCACGGTGGCCAGCTGGAGTTCCTGCTTGGAGCCGAAGTGCGCGTACAGGCCGCTCTTGCTGATGCCGGTCGCGGCGGCCAGGTTCCCGATCGACAGGCCCTCCAGCCCGTCGACGGTGGCCAGGTCCGCGGCCGCGCGCAGGATCGCGGCGCGGGTGCGCTCCCCGTCGGCCCGCAGCTGCCGCGGCCCGCGGCCGTGCTGGCTCGTCGTGACGTCCGCCACGTTGACAAGATAGCACGACCGGTCGTACTGTCCAATTCAGCACGAACGATCGTGCTATCTAGGGGCAGCCTGCCCGGCAGCCCACTTCGCCCGCAAGGAGCTCACCATGCACGTCACCAGCATCGTCAACGGCGTCGACCTCGACCGCCTGTCCGGAACCATCGCGGCCGTCGGCGCCGACGCCGCGCTGGCGCGGTTCCAGTTCCGGGCCCGCAACCACTGGATCGACGGCGGTTACAGCCGCACCACGATCAAGGACTTCTACGGCGCCGGCCAGGACGACGCCACCCGCACCGAGCCGTTCACCGTGGACGCCGACGAGCCGCCGGTCCTGCTCGGCCAGAACCGGGCACCCAACACCGTCGAATACGTCCTGCACGCCCTCGCCGCGTGCGTGTCAGGCACGATCGTCTACCACGCCGCCGCCCGCGGCATCGCGCTGGACGGCGTGGAGACCACCATCGACGGCGACCTGGACCTGCACGGCTTCCTCGGCCTGGACGGCAGCATCCGCCCCGGTTATGAGCAGATCCGGGTCACCATCACCGTCGCCGGCGACTTCGACGACGACCAGTTCGCCGAGCTGGCCACCCTTGTCCGCTACTCGCCCGTCCGGGACATCGTCAGCAACCCCGTCCCCGTCGCCATCGACCTGGCCCGCGGCTGAGCGGACCGCATCATGTCCGCGCCAGCCATCCCGGCGGCGCGGACATCGTGGCTCTGGCGAACCCGTGAGGCCCGGCGGCGGGCAGCTCGGCTCCGCTCCGCAGGCGCCGCCCGGGCCCGGTCACCAGTCCGCAACCGCTCACACCACCCACTGCCACCCCGCGCCCGGTATGAACGGGCGGCGCCGCAACGTCGCCCCGGGCCCGGGGCCTTGGTCTCCCGAGGAGCTGCTCCATGTCCACTTCCCTTCGCCCGCCCAGCGGATCCGCGCCGATCGCCGACGCCGCCTGCCTCGGCACCGTGCTCGGCATCTGGGCACACCCCGACGACGAGGCGTTCCTGTCGGCCGGGCTGATGGCCGCCGCCCGCGACGCGGGCAACCGGGTCGTCTGCGTGACCGCGACCCTGGGCGAGCGCGGCACCGACGACCCCGAAGGCTGGCCGCCCGGCCGGCTGGGCGCGGTCCGCGAGCACGAGCTGCAGGCCTCGCTCGCCTCGCTCGGCGTCACCGAACACCACCTGCTGGGCCTCGCCGACGGCGCCCTCGCGGCCCAGCCCGCCGACGCGGTCACGCGGCACCTGGCCCAGATCATCGACATCGTCAAGCCGGACACGATCATCACCTTCGGCCCTGACGGGATGACCGGGCACCAAGACCACCAGACCGTATCTGCCTGGGCCACCTGCGCCCGCGCCGCGGCGGCGCCCGGAGCACGGCTGCTCTACGCGACCACCACCGAGGAGTTCGCGCAGGCGTGGGAGCGCTCCCGCGAGGAGTTCAGCATCTTCCTCGCCGAGGGCCTGCCGCTGCGCACACGCGCGTCCGATCTCGCGGTATCGCTGCGGCTGGAGCCCGCGGCCGTCGACCGCAAGATCGTCGCGCTGCGTGCGCAGGCCAGTCAGACCGCGGCCCTGTTCGCGACGCTGGGGGAGGAGCGGGTCCGGCAGTGGTGGTCGACCGAGACGTTCGTCACGGTCGACACCGCCCGCGCCCGCGCGCAGGAGTGGGGCACCTGGCGGGCGGCGGCGTGAGCACCGCGACGCAGGCCAGAGCGTCTGCCGTCACCCGGGCCAGCCCGGACGCGATACCAGTTGTCCTCGCGTACGCCCCGTTCGGCCTGGCGCCGGGCGCCACCCTCGCCGCCACCCGCATCCCGCCGCTGATCGCCTGGTCGTCATCGCCGCTGCTGTTCAGCGGCGCAGCCCAGCTGCTGGCCGTGCAGCTGCTCGATACGGGCACGAGCGTGGCCGTCGTCGTGCTCGGCGCGCTCGTCGTGAACGCCCGGATGCTCCTCTACGGCGCTGCGCTGGCCCCGTACACCGCCGCTTGGCCCGGCCGCTGGCGGTGGCTGGGGGCCTACCTTCTCATCGACCCGGTCTACGCGCTGGCCGTCAACCGGTTCCAGGGACGGGACAGCGGCACCGCCCGCGACCGGCTGCGCTACTACCTCGCGGTCGGCCGTTATCTTGTGGACCGCGTGGATGGCGCTGACCGCCGCGGGGATGCTGCTCGGCGGTGTGCTGCCCACGTCGCTGCCCCTTGACCGGATCGCGCCGCTGACCTTCCTGCTGCTCCTGCGGCCCATGCTCACGTCGCGGCCCGCGTGCGCGGCCGCTGCGACCGGCGGGTTCGTCGCCGTCGTGGCCTCGGGCCTGCCGTTGGGGCTGGGTCTGCACGCTGGTGCGGCCGCGGGCATCGCCGTCGGCGGATACCTGGCAGGCCGCCGTGGCTGAGCTGCTGACCCTCGCCGTGATTGGTGCGGGGACCTACGCGATGCGAGCGGTGTTCCTCGTGACGGCCCGGCAGCTGTGGGATGCCAGAAGTCTGCATGCCCTATGAGCTGCGGCGACGGCCACGGTCGGCTGTACGGCATCATGATCATCCGTGTCCCTGCGCCTGCTCTATCTCATCTTCGTCCGGCTCTGCGGCTGGCTGGTCCTGCTCGGCCGGTCATCGGCCTCCAGGAATGCCGAGCTGCTCGTGCTGCGGCACGAGGTCGCCGTGCTGCGCCGGGCCCATCCGCGGCCACGGCTGGACTGGGCCGACCGGGCGGTCCTCGCCGCGCTGATCCGGCTCCTGCCCGGAAGGCTGCGAGCGCACCGGCTGCTCACCCCAGGTACCATCCCTGCGCTGGCACCGCCGCCTCGTCGCCCGCAAGTGGACCTACCCGCACCGGACGGGACGGCCGCCGGTCAGCGCCGAGATCGCCGCGCTCATCGAGCGGCTCGCCACCGAGAACCACGGCTGGGGGTACAAGAGGATCCAGGGCGCACTGCTCAAGCTCGGCCACCGGGTCGGCGCGTCCACCATACGCCGGGTCCTCAAGGCGCTGAAGATTCTCCCGGCTCCGGAACGGCGCTCCGAGACGACGTGGCGGAAGTTCCTGCATACCCAGGCATCCACGACGCTCGCCACGGACTTCTTCCACGTGGACTGCGCGGTGACACTCCAGCGTCTGTACTGCCTGTTCGTGATCGAGGTCGGCAGCCGTTACGTGCACATCCTCGTGATCACCGCGAACCCGGACGGCGCCTGGACCGCGCAGCAGATCCGCAACCTGCTGACGGACCTAGGTGATCGCGCCGCGGGCTTCCTGTTCCTGGTCCGCGACCGGGCCGGGCAGTTCACCGCGTCGTTTGACGCGGTCCTGGCCGACGCTGGTATCGAGGCCGTGAAGATCCCGCCCAGCAGTCCGCGCGCGAACGCTTATTCCGAACGGTTCGTGCTCACCGCCCGGACCGAGGTCACCGACCGGATGCTGATCTTTGGCCAGCGGCACCTGCGGACGATCCTGGCCCAGTACGCGGCCCACTACAACGGACGGCGCCCCCATCGCAGCCTCTTGCTCCACCCGCCCCGGCCCGACCATCCTGTCGCCGACCCCTCCCGCGAGCGAATCAAACGCCGACCTGTCCTCGGCGGCCTCATCAACGAGTACGAGCGAGCCGCATAGAAGCCCAGGCCAAGACTAGTGGCCGAGTTCTGGAACCCCCCACGCACCGTATCCGCCCCCGGCGACGGCGAGCGCCCCGAGAATATCAGCGCCATCGCCTAACATCACCATGAACCGGAACCGCGCCCGTCCCTTTTACACCGGATTCCGGCCGCCACCGGCGGATAAAGCGCGACGCGCAGTGACCAGCCAGGCAGCGGCACGGACCCAAATACCGTCGGGGTGCTGACGTTTGCGGTACTCTTCGGCTATCCCAGCGAGAATACTCTCGCTATGCACTGGGTCGTTGAAGCTGGCTGTGATGTTGTGGATCATAGGCATGCCGCGTATATAGTCCATCACGTCATCAACGTTGGCCCCTAGCCAAGCCGGCTCGGTGACCGAGGCGACCTGAACATCGTCCCAGCCTGTTCCCAATAGCAACGCAGTGATCTGCCGCGGATCGACGAACAAGTCGCTGACGGACATCCTCGGAAGCTGCACATGTGCACTGAGGGCACGCAGTGGGATGGCGAACACCTCGTTCCGCGTGTCGTCCTGCCAGCACAAGAAGGCCAGTCGGCCATGAGGACGCATGACGGCGGCAAGGCTGGTGAACGCAATGTAGGGATCGTCGAAGAACATGACCCCGAAGTTGCTAATCAGCACGTCTATAGAATTATCGCGAAGCGGACACGCCTGCGCGTCGCCTTGTACGAACCATGCGTTGGCAGCACCCGCCTGCGCCGCGAGGCGCCGGGCGACGTTCAGCATCGGACCCGACAAGTCTAGGCCCACCGCGACTCCTGGCCAGCCCGGCTCTTCTTGGGGCAACGACCGGACACCCTTCGCTGCCTTAGGCATGCCAAATGCTGCCTGTGCCGCCATGATCGTCGTGTGGCCGCACCCGCATCCGACGTCAAGCACTCGCTCTCCTGACGCGATCGCCGCGCCGCGGAACAGGTACGGGATCAGGAACTGGTGCTCAGCAAGATGCCGCTCGCGATGCTCGATCCAATACCTGCCGCTTGCGCCGTTCCAGCGCTGCGTCTGCGCTGCATTAGCCGTCCCGCTCACCTTCCCTATGTGGCGATCTCCAGTACCGAACCTGGAAGCCATGGGCGCTATGACCCATACGTGGCATGACAATACAAAACGGAATTCACGTTACATCGTGCCTTCAAGCTGCATGAAGGCCCAAATAATCTGTTAGCTTCATAGTCGCGAAGGCCTGCCGGCCGACCATGAGCGTCAGCGGCAAAAGTCGATCGGCAGGCCAGTGAGTTACCCTGCGACTTGATGGATGGCCTGCCAGATCAGGATCAGGCAGAGACCCAGTGTTGCGATGATGGCCGTCGATGCGATCACTATCAGCCACCTGACTACAGTGGGCCAGAACGCCACAATCGCTATGGCGGTTAGCAGCACCATGCTCTGGTTCGCTCCGACCTCATGAATCAGGGCCAGCATGTTTACCTCCTTGCGGCTCTCGCCGGTCGGGCTGGCCAAGACGGACATGTTCTGCGGGCGAGTTCCCAGCAGGACTTGCCTCCGTATCTGCGACGGGTAGCATGAACTCTGTCACTGACCAGCCTCAAAGGGACCTGGACTTGGTGACTGGCACGGCCGATGTTGCGTCATCGGCCGTGCCTTTTCGCGGCGTACCGCTCGCTGGCGATCTCAGCGTCACTGGACTGAGGCCAGATCATGTTTCCTCCTTTCCAGGGCTAGCCGCCTGTGGCTTAGCGCATCGGCGCTAACACCCTCCGTATACAGTCTTGCACGATATGTGTCACGTGCCAATAAGTTGCCCGCAAAAAATATGGCACGTGCCAAATCACGTAAAGTTGCGGCGGCACAAACAATTCACTAATCTGCATTAATTTTAGGAAGAATTGCGCTGCAAAAGTCAGTGAAATTTGCAGCGCAACGGTAGGATCATTGGTGACTGGCTACCAGAACAGAATATCCGATACGTAACTTATATAGTCAATACGCCCGGCCATTTAATGTCGATCAGGGAATATCGCCAGGGACTAACTGCGGAATCTGCAGTTCAGTTGGCGTCAGTGCGAGCGGACCGTCTTGCGATGCGACTGGGAGCTAGACAGTAAGTCGGCCTGGCGCGAGACTGTGGCAGCGCCGCACAGGGGCAAGCATGAAGGTCCCTCGGCAGCCGAAGGTGACTGCAACGATCGCTTCATCCCCTAAAGACCTTACTGCTCCCGAACCCGACGCGCCACTTATCAGCAGCGCATAAGCTGGCATTGCAATAATAGGATAAAGGGCATAATGGGGGCGTACCGGCGAGTTGGCATGTTATCTAGCTAGGTCAAACTTTCCCGCCTTGGCGTCATCTAGAAATGAGCCGAATTCCTCACGAGTAAAATAGACGTAGCAGTCGGGGCGGGTCGAGCTGCGCATTATAATAGTGGCACTGTCTAGAGCGGAAATCTCGACACATTCACTATTCTGGCAAAAGCTCGCCTTATGCCAATCTAGCGATGGCGGAGTTGTCTCATATGATCGCATATCAGCCACTTTCCCCAGCTCAGCGCTTCAGAGTCCACCGACGGTGCCTACGCTACAGCATCTCAGACTGGCGTGCTTGCTTTCGGAATATTACTTCATCTGATTACCGGACAATCGACTCATACGACGCCATCTTCGCCCGAATCACGGCGCGCGTAGCGGCAGGGTCTATTGACAGGCTGACCAGCCTCCGAAAAGCCGCCTTATAGTGGTCTACTATCTTACGCTGCGTTAGATATCGGTGACCGGCCAGATCCTCAATCTGGACAATGTCGTCTATTCGAGGCGGCTCGAACCACAGGATGATGAACTTGTTGACACCTGCAGGTACGATGCCCGCCTCGTACGGAATAACCCGAATGGTGACTTTGGGCAACTGAGACATCTCCAACAGTTGCCTGAGTTGAGCCAACATAACGTCCGGACTCTCAACGACCCGGTGAAGCACAGACTCGTCTAGGACCGCGTCGAAGCTTGGTGCCGCCTCGGAGGTGAGCAATGGCTGTCTAGCTATCCGCAGGCGGACGCGTTCCTCGACAGTCTCTGCAGCCATCCCCGGCGTCCCTGCGCGCACGATTGCGCGCGCATAATCAGGAGTCTGGAGCAGTCCCGGCACTAGCGCCAGGCCATAGTCACTGATGGAGGCCGCGTCTGACTCCAGCCCGATATAGGCAGAGTGCGGTGTGGTCAGAGGCCGCCACCAGCCCCGCTGCTTCCCCTCAGCGGCGAGCCCTGTCAGGTACTCACGGTACTTCTCATCGACCTGATAAAGCTCACACAAGCTGAGGATGTCAACCTCACTAGCGCCACGCTCCCCGGTCTCCAGGCGAGTAATCTTGGAACGGCTGACTCCGAGCCGCTGAGCAACTTCTTCAGCTGTCAGCCCAGTATCAGCCCGAAGCGACCTGAGCATGGACCCGAGCTCACGACGGCGCGCTGTGGGACTGCTGGTTGCAGGCACTCGAGCCACGTCCTCCGTGTTTCTCGTGCGGGTAATCGCCGTTAGTCTAACCACCTCGCAACTTAGGGTCCTCCGTCCGATGCTTACCTTCTGTCGTCGGCGTCTGACTTGGTGACGGCAACTAGCGTGTCGATAGAATTTTCCACCGCGGGACCGCCATGAACTGTACTTGTATTCGGTTCGTACAGACGATGATAGAACTTAGTATCGATTCATGTCTAGGCCCAGCCAGATGCGAACCGCTTGGGCGCGCAGGATTGACTCGGCGTCTTACTCCAGCTCAAGCTCCATTTCGGCAGCACGCTCGGGAAAACGGCAGGCGGAGGTGGGCTCTGGCGGCCTGAACGCAGTGTCATGCTCGATGGCCGTACGGTAGGCGTGCTCGACGGCGCGCAGGCGAGAGGTTATCCGGGTCTCGCGGTTGGCTATGGCCTGGCGGTTGCGCCGACCATATGAGTCTTCGAGGAGGGTCTGGGCGTAGCTTTGGACTTCACGGATGTGGGCTTCGCGTTCGTCGGCGTGGGCGGCGATGGCGAACATGACGGCGTTGGCCGTGGTGGTGTCGAGGACGAGCGTTACTGTCTGGGTTTCGGGTTTGCGGCTGGCTAGGGCAACGGGCCCGGGTTCGTCGGTTTCTAGCTGCGTCCGTTCGGGTTGGGCTCGGCCGTTTCTGGCTCGATCGTAGAGACCCTTGAGCATGGTGTCGGCGCGGTCGAGTTGGTCGCAGGCGGCGGCGAAGTTCTCGCCGATGGGGCCGACGTCGGGGCCGCGGGCGATGCAGTATTTGCAGGAGGCGGCCGGCTTCGGGCTGGTCGGGGTGGGTGCCGGAGCGGGCGTGGATGCGGAGCTGGGTTTTGAGCGGGTGGCTGATGGCTCCGGTTTGGACGAAGCGGACGAGGCCCTGGGCGAAGGCCGGGGATTGGAGGCGGGCGGCTAGCCAGATGGCGAGCCGCCGGGCGGTGAGGTGGTCGACGGCGCTGCCCTGGACGTCGGCGGCGGCGATGCCGTCGTCGATGAGTCGTTCGTACAGGGGAAGGTCCGGGCGCGGGCCGTCGTCGGGCAGCCGGTAGGAGCGGGCTGGCCGCGGGGTAACGCCGTTATCTGTCCTGTGCATCTGTCTCGCTGGTCAGTCGGCGGCCTCCAGGTGGAGCTGGCCGGCGCCTCGTTCGTGCTCGCGGCTAGGGTCGCCGGTTAGCTGGGACACGGCTGCTACCGCGTCGGTTCCGGTGAGGCCGAGTTCGGCGGCCCAGCCCTGGATGTGCGGCCAGAGCCGGTGCCCCTCCCGGATGCGCTCGTCGGCGGTGGTGTCGGCCAGGACCATTGCGGTAATGGCGGCGTTGCGGTCCAGGGTCCGGCCGGGGAGCCAGGACACTTCCCATCCGTTACGGCTCGGTGCATGCCGGGCAGTGTGAGGGCTCTGGTCGCTGGTCATCGTGGTGTTGTTGATGGTGAGGGTCATGGTTCGGCTTCCAGGTCGGGTTCGGGGTGGCGGCGCCGGTCATGGTCGGGCTGCAGGGCGTGGGCCAGGGAGGCTGCGGCGGCCGGGTACCGGTCGGTGATCCAGTCGCTGGCGGCGACGACGATCACGTAGTCGGGCGGCCTGCGGCCGGGTTCGTGGTCGTCAGGTGGCCGGGTCACTGGCCGGCCTCCCGATCGGCCGCAGGCTGGGCGGCCGGCTCGGGGCGGCTGGCAGTGGCCGGGGCGTCGGCCTGCTGGTCCAGCTGGACGTACAGGCGGTCATAGGCCTGGGCTTCCCGTAGGCGCGACTCGCAGGTCGGGCAGGACTGATCGGCGCAGTCGGCGCACAGTTCGGCGCGGTCTCGGTTGTAGTCGGCTGCTGTGTCCAGGGCGATCAGGAGATTCTTGACCTCGCCGACCGGTACCGGGACAGTGTCCGGTGACGCCGGTTCCGGTGACGCCGGTTCCGGTGATGGCTGGTTGACAGTCGGGCCGAACGGGTGGTCCTGGGAGCCCTCGTAAATGCTGGCCAGGTCCCGGATGAGGAAGATGGCCCGGCCTGCGTGCTCGTTGTCACCGCGTGCGTACCCATGCCGCTCGAGTCCGTCGAGGACCTCGGTGATCAGGCGAAGGCCCATCCGCTGGTCCTTCACGCGCCTTTCCTTTTGTAGTGGCGGCGGACGGGTAGGCGGATGTCGGGGGCGATGCCGGTGCCGGTGGCGGGGCGGTAGCCGGCGCGGGGGCGGTAGCCGGGGGTGTCGAGCTGGTGGTCGTTCAGGGCGGCTGCTGCGCACCAGTTCCCGGCGGCGGCGCGGCGGCGGGCGCGGGCGGCGGCGGCGCGTTCGGCCCGGGTGCGTTCGGGGGCGCGCTTGTCCCACCACGCGTCGTACAGGCCAATGACCGCGTCGCGCAGCGAGGGGCTGACGGTGCGGGCGTCACCGCGGACGAGGCGCTGGATGGTGTCTTCGCTGGCGCCGAGGGCGCGGGCGATGCGGGCGGAGCCGTGGCCCATGACGTGCAGGGCGCGGAGCCGCAGCCGGGTTCCGCCGGCGTCGAGCCGGTCGCGCGGCACGATGGCGAGTGAAGCTCGGGGGCGGCCGAAGGTGATGTGGCGGACTGTGGTCGGGTCGGTGCTCATGTCAGTTGACCTCCTCGGCCTGGCGATCGGGATGCGGCTGGCGGGTCTTGCGGGCGGAGTCGAGGGTGCGGGTGATCTCGGAGTCGCCGAGGCCGGCCTGGCGGGCGGCTGCGGCCAGCGGGGTCAGGTCGGCGCTGGGGTTGGCGTCCAAGGCGCGGTGGGCGGCCCAGTACAAGCCCGCGTTGCGGTTGCCTTCGGGCTGGCGCGTGACCCAGCGGGCCAGCTGGGCGAGCTTGCGGTCAGCGGCGTGGCCCGGCATGGTTCGTTCGTGGTGCTGTTGAACGGCGCGGAGGATTCCAGGAGAGCGGTGACGGCGGCCCAGTCCAGGGAGCCGTGGCCGCCGGGCCTGCTCATGATCCGGTACCGACCTGGGAAGGCGGAGCCACGATGTAGCCGCCACGCGAGCGGAAGTCGAGGTGGTGACTGGGCAGGCGGCCGTTGTGCTGGTCTGAGCCGGTGAAGTAGGCGTGCATTCCGCCGGCTGGGGTCCGTACGTAGGCGGCGGCGCCGTTGGCCAGGCCGGCGCGGCGGAGCCTGGCGTAGGCGGGGTAGCCGTTTCCGGCTGGGCCGTGCTGGTCGATGTCGAGGACGTCGGGACCGGGAGTGCCGGTGGCGATGGCCAGGTTCCAGCGCTGGCCGCGGCCGAACCATTCGGTGATCTGGTGCTCGTCGGTGGTGGCATCCTGATAGCCGTGCCTGGTGGCGGGGATCTTCTGGCCGGGCAGGCAGGGGAAAACGGGCCAGCCGCGGCGGGCGTAGGCCAGGGCCTGGCGAAGGGTGGCGTCGATCATGACGTCCGCCGCAGGCGGGGCAGGGTGTGGCCGCAGCCGGAGGTCTCGGTGACCAGCTGGGCGGCCAGGGCGGGCAGGATGCGGGCCTGGTATTCGGCCTGGGCGGACAGGGTCCGGGGGGTGCGTTCGGGCTGGAGGTACAGGACGGACCACAGGTCGGAGAGGATGTCCAGGCCGTACAAGCACAGGTCGTGCGAGCTCCAGCAGGGGGCGAGGGTGGCGGCCAGGTGGCCGTAGCCGGGGCGGTAGACCTGCTCGACCCAGGCCTGGAGCCGGGCGACGGAGCTGGTCGTGGTGGTCGGCGAGTTGCTGCAGTACCGCGGTGGTCGGGTCGTGGGCCATGGGGTCAGGTCCAGGGGTGGGAGTTGCCGTCGCCGGGGGTCCATTCGGCGGGCACGTGGTCGGGGATGCCGCGTGGCTGGGGCACGAAGACCGGGTACGGGGCGCGCTCAGCTGGCTCCGTCGGGAGGTGGCCGAGGCGGCGGGCGCGGCGGTAGGCGGCGTTCTTCCAGGCGCGGGGCAGGCGGGCGATGACGGGGGCGCAGCCGCCGCGGATGACCAGGGCGAACCCGGCGGGCAGCTGGCGGATCATGTCCGGGCTGGCGACGTCGTGGCAGGTGGCGTGGTCCTGGCCGCGGACCTTCCACGACGCCTGGCCGCAGAGCTTGGCGGCCGCGTCCAGGGTGGTGACATCGGTGATGCCGGGCAGGAACATCTTGACCGAGCTGGTGTCCAGGACGACCTGACGGCCGTGGTCGCCCCAACGGCCGGTGAGCTGGGCCTCGCCGTGCACGACCGCGATGATCTGTATTCCCTTGCCGCCAGAGTCTGACAGCCAATGAGGCAGGGGAACCGGGCAAATTTGCGTTACCTCGTCCAAGCCCATGAGGAGGGGCGGGTCCAGGCGCCGGGACTCGGAGGCCTGGCCGATCTGCGCGGCGGCGTAGTGGACCTCGGTGGCCATGGCGGCGAACAGCGGGGCGACCGGGGCTTCTTCGGAGACGGCTTCGGCGATCATGTACAAGGTGCCGGCGTCGTACAGGAAGTCCGGGATGTCGAAGCCTTCACCGGGCTCGGGCAGGACGCAGGCGGCCAGGTCGGGGTCGGCCATGAAGGCCAGGGACCTGCTCATAACCATTCGGACTGTGGCTGTCGTCTTCTGTGCCTCGGAGCGGAGCTCCGACAGGGTGACGGCCCACTGGTGGGCTCCGGCAGCGGCGAGGATGCGTTCGGGGACGTCGGGGTCGGCGCCGGAGACCCAGGCGGCGACGGTGCGCAGGTCGTAGTCGGCCAGGGCGGCGGCGTGGAAGTAGCCGCACAGGTAGTCGCTGGCTTTGGCGGACCAGAACGAGCCGTCCTCGACGCCTTTCTGCGACACGGCGAACGCGAACGCGTCGGCGCGGCGGATGGCGGTGGCCGGGTCCTCGCAGCCGTCGATAGGGTTCCAGCAGAAGGTGGACGGGACGCCGCCGATGTGCTGCGGGTTGAAGACGTGCACCGGGCCGAGGTGCGCGCGGACCGCACTGGTCAGGGCGTAGATGTCGGGTTTGGTGGTGGTGGCGATGACCGGGCCGGGGTACTCGATGATCACGTCGGCCAGGAAGGCCGTCTTATAAGTGCGGGGTGGCGCCATTACGAGCAGGTGCTCCTCGAGCGAAACGCGCAGGCCGTGCCGGTAGTGGGCGCGGCCGAGGAAGACCGAGTGTTCGCGTGGGTCCAGCACGCTGTAGCGCAGCGGGAGGGCGGGTCGGATCTGGCCGGAGCGGCGCAGGACCGCGAAGCGGGACCAGCGCAGCCACAGGCTGAAGACGTGGGCGAAGCCTTTGCCAGGATGTAGGCGGATGCGCAGGTGGCGGGCGCGGTTGCCGGGCAAGCGGCGAGCGGGCAGGAATGCCCACGCGGCGAACGCGGCCACGATGAGCACGACGATCAGCAGGATGGCGAGCTTGATCATCATCGGGGGTCTCCGTTGCGGGCGGCGAGGACGGCTTTGCGCAGGGCGGTGCGGGCGGCGCCGGTGTTCAGGTCGAGCTGGGGGGCGAGGTCGGCGCTGATGCCGGCGACGCGGTTGAGCGGGAGGGAAGCGAGAGGCCCGTGTCGTTCGGTGACCAGATCCAGGAACCGGGTGGTCTTGGTCGCCTTCCTCGGGTGCGGCGCGGGCGCCCGCCGGCGGCCGGGGGCGACGGGGCACTCGGCCAGGACCCAGGCGCGGAACCCGGCCAGGGTGGAGGCGGGGGCCAGGGCCAGGCGGAGCAGTCACAGGAGCAGGCCGCCGAGGGCGGCGAGCGGGGTGGCCGCGTCGGCGGTCAGGTGCTGGTGGCGGGCCAGGGACCAGGCGCGGACGACGCCGTTTCCTCGGCGTGTCGCTGGCCAGGGCGTAAGCCACCGGGGGCAGAGCCCAGATGGCCAGGTTGAGCGCCCGGGCGCGCAGGGCGCGGCGGCCGTGCAGGGCCAGGGCGATGCCGAGGCAGGCGAAGACCAGGGCGGCGGCGTCGGGGATGGCGGCTTCCAGGGCGGCTACGGCGGGCTCGTGGCGGGCGGTTTCGGCCATGCGGTACTGGGCGGTGAAGCTGACTGTGGCGGCGGCCGCGGCCAGGGCGCACAGGCCGGCGGCGGCGTTGCGCAGCCACAGGCCCGAGCGGTCCGGGGCGGGCCGGTAGTTGGGCGGGGTGCTGGTGCCGCGAGTGTGCGCGGTCAGCGTGAGGGGGATGACGGGGGCCAGGGCGAGGGTGCCGCCGGTGGTGAGGGCCGGGATTCCTGCCGGATGACGCGATGTGCGCGGATGAGCGGATTTCGGTGTCATGCTGCGAGGATGCGCCGGAGGGTCAGGACGCGGTTACTACGCGGCAGGACTGCGGGTGGACGTGCCGGGACGTCCCTCGCTAGGGTGTAGCCGTCCTTTCACGTCCTGCAGGCCCGGTGAGATGCGCAACGAACGGCTGCGAGCGCTCCTGCTCGAGCGGGGCAAGTCCCCCGACCAGCTCGCCGAGCATGTGCGCGTGGACGCCAAGACCGTCGAGCGGTGGATCACCAGGGGACGTCTCCCCTACCGGCGGCACCGGTTTGAGGTGGCTTCGTTCCTCGGTGTGGATGAGTCCTATATCTGGCCTGATGCGCTGGGTAAGGACGAGATCGCCGCGGTGTCCGAGAGCGAGATCGTGGCGGTATGGCCGCATCGCTCCGAAGTGCCCAGGGACACGTGGGGACACCTGTTCTCTGGAGCTGAGCGGGAGATCGGGGTGCTGGTGTATTCCGGGCTGTTCCTGTCCGAGGACGCTGGGGTGCAGAAGATCCTCAAGGAGAGGGCCGGTTCGGGCGTGCGGGTGCGGATCCTGCTCGGGGATCCGGACAGCCAGGTGGTGACCGATCGCGGGGAGGACGCGGGCGTCGGGGATGCGATGGCGGCCAAGATCCGTAATGCGCTGGCGCTGTACCGGCCGCTGCGGGCGGCGGGCGGGGTGGAGTTCCGGTTCCACCGGACGATCTTGTACAACTCGATCTACCGGGCTGATGACCAGGTGCTGGTTAATACTCATCTGTTCGGCGTGACGGCGGCGGTTGCGCCGGTCTGGCATTTGCGCAAGCTCCCGGGTGGGGAGCTGGCCGGGCTGTATATCGACAGCTTCGAGCAGGTCTGGGAAACGGCGACGCCGGTGGACGGGGCTTAGGCGGCGTGGCTCGCAGGATCGATTTTACGACGACCCGTCGGCGCCGGAGGCGAACAGCCTGGTGCCGTCGGTCAACGTGGTGGTGAGTAATTCGGCGGGTGAGGTGCTGCTGATCCGGCGTTCGGATAATGACAACTGGGCGGTCCCGGGTGGGGCGGCGGACCTGGGTGAGTCGCTGGTGCAGGCGGCGGTTCGGGAGACGCGGAAGGAGACCGGGATCGAGTGCGAGGTCACCGGGCTGGTGGGGATCTATACCGATCCGCGGCACGTGATGTTGTACACCAGCGACGGGGAGGTTCGGCAGGAGTTCTCCATCGTGCTGACCGGGCGCGTTACCGGGGGCGAGCCGACGTGCAGCGAGGAGAGCAGCGAGGTGCGGTGGGTCCCACGCAAGGACCTCGGCGGCTATCCGATGGATCGGTCGATGCGGCTGCGGATCGGGCACTACCTCGAGGGGCGTGCTACGCCGTACCTCGGTTTACAGGTCGTTTGGCGTGCTGCCTGATGTGCTGGCGGCGACTGCAGCGGTCATGCTGAGGGGCCTGGCCGGTCGGTCTGGCCGCCGAGTCGAGCCTGGCGGGCTTTGACCACTGCATCGGCGCGGGTGCTGACCCCCGGCTGGCCTGCACCGTGGAGACGTGGTTGCGGACGGGCTTGAGGCTGAGCACGAAGTGGTCGGCGATGCAGGCATTTCGCCCTCCGGCGCCGTCGCTCTTCGATCTACCCGGGATCAGTTCCCGGTCCGCCGCGACATCCCGCCGTTATCCTCCTGGCGGCGGCGCCAGCGCTCTTCCATCCTTTCCATCATCCGGGCCCACCTGGTTTGCCCAGGCCGACGCTTCGTCCCCTTCGCCGTCTTGGTCCCCGCTCTGGAACGCGCGGGCCGGGATCCGGCCGCGTACCGCCGCCAGCTGGCCATCGCCCACACTAGGGACAGCAACATGATCACTACGCCGACCGCCTCCAGGTAGAGGCCATGGCTGACTGCCCCGGCCGCGAGCAGGCCAGTACCAATCACGATCCCGAGCAGGGCATGTATGAGCTTGCGCTCATACCGCACCCGCAGATCGGTGGCGCGCATGAGGCGCGCGAACTTCGGATCATCCCTGCAGAGCGCTTGCTCAATCTCCTGCAGCTGGCGCTGCTCGTCTTCTGGGAGCGACATGACGCCTCCCGAGAGAAACCTTGCGCCTAGGCCACGACCTCATCCGGTGCTGGACACGTTCTGCGAGTCCTTCTCATCATGCCGCGGCCGGCGTCTCCTGCAACGGCTGGACGTGCGGGCTGGCCATAAACCATTCGCGCTCCAGCGTCAGGCGGTCCCCGGGCTCGACAGAGCGGTAGAGCCGGTGCGACGCCACGGCTTCCACATCCTCGTCTTCCCCGTCGGGCCGCACTATCACGACGTATTCACGGCCGCCGGCCAGTCCAGCCTCATGCCAGATATGGCCTTTCTTGGCGACCACGACACAGCTGACCTTCGGTGTCATATCGGCGCCCTCGATTCTCAGCTGTTCGCCCCGCATGCGCCCGGCGGCCGTCCGGCGTCGGATCGTTCCATCTCGTGTACCAAGGTCGCCCTAGCTGCACGTTAGGCTTACTGAGCTGGCTCGTTCTACTGCCTCCGCTCTTGAGCCTGGTCGCCCCGGACGCCAGCGGTAGGGGCCAAAAGACCGCGACGGCCAGGGCCTTAGACCCTGGATGGTCCTAGCCGAGCTAGCCGAACTGGAGCGACCTGACATCTCGTCTGAAATGAGCTGTAAGCAGCCGCCACTGCCTATGAGGTGCTTGCGGTCCTGGCGTGGGCATGGCCGGCGGCCTCCAGGATGAGCGGGGTGGCGCGGCGGATAGAGCGGCTGGCCAGATGGCCTATGCCGTAGCGGTCCTGGATCTCGGCCAGGCGGTGGCCGGACTCAGTGGTGGAACACGGCCTTCACGATGCCGTCGACGCGGCGGTCGAAGCGGTCATAGATGGCGGGGGCGTTCTCCAGTGACTCGTGGTGGGTCACGATCTGGCTGGGCCGGGCACGCCCGCTGATGATCAGGTCACGCAGGTGGGTGGTGTACCGGCGGTCGTGGGTGCGCCCGAACCCGACGGTGACGCCTTTGTTGAACAACGCCGCCCAGGGCACCTGCAGTGACCCGTCGGCGTTACCGCCCTCCGGTGCCGGTGCCGCGTCGGTGGTGGTGAACACGCCGGCGATGCCCAGCCGCCCGGTGGGATTGACCAGGCGGGCCAGGTCATCGATGACCTGGCGGGGGTCCTCGCGGTCTGGAAAGCGGCGGTCGCGGGCCTGGAAGCCGACGGCGTCGATGCCCACCATCACCCCGCCCATCTCTTCCTCTCCGGGCGGGCGCGCCCTCGGCCGCGCCCGGCGCAGCTCGCGGATCTGCTCGACCGGGTCTCCCTGGCGGGCGTCGACCGGGACGAAACCGAGCTCGGCGGCCTTGTCCAGACGCTCACCGATCAGGTCGACGGAGTAGACCTCGCTGGCTCCGCGCAGCTGCGCGCTGTAGGCGGCCAGCAGGCCGACTGCGCCCGCGCCGAACACGGCGACGGTGTCGGCCGCCCGGACGCCTGCCAGTTCGGTGGCGTGCCATCCGGTCACCCACGCGTCAGCGATGAGGACGAAATCGTCCTCATGCTCGTCACCGGGGACTCCGGGCAGCACGACGCAGTTCGCATCCGCGAACGGGACGCGTACCAGTTCGGCCTGCGAACCGCGGAACGGGCCCATGCCCGGCATTGCGTATGCGCCGCCGACATGCCCTGGATGCACCCGCAGGCACGCGGCGCTGTCGCCGCGCGCGCAGTTGAAGCACACACCGCAGTAGATATGCGCGGGCAGCACGACACGGTCACCGCGCTGCACGCGGTGCACGGCCCGGCCTACGTCCTCGACGATTCCCAGCCCTTCGTGACCGAGCACCATGCCGGGCGCCGCCCCGGTACGGCCGTCATACATGTGCAGGTCGGTGCCGCACAGCGCGCTGGAGGTGACCCGGACCACCATGTCGTCATCCCGCTCGACCCTGGCATCCGGCACATCCTCGACCGCCACCTCCCGGGTCGCCTTGAACACGACAGCCCTCATCCAAAACCTCCCATGCCCGTCAGTGCTCGGGCGGCGGCCACGGCGCGCGAGCCCATCCCGGGCCGCCTGGCCAGCTTCCCACCCAGGCCCCACGGCCGGCCAGGCCCGGACCGCGGGCGCCGTCACCGGCCTTCGGCGGCCCCGCCCTGCCCATCGCGGCCTGGTTACAGTTGACCTAGCGGGACACCCCCGCGCTCAGGGGCGTCCCCACTACGCACCCAGCGCAGAGGGAAGGTGGCCATGAGCGGCGTCCATGAGATCCTGGCCGGCTATGACGGCCTCCAGGCTGATCAGGAGGCTTTCTACCGGGATCTGCACCAGCACCCCGAGCTGTCCCACCAGGAACAGCGCACCGCGCAGCGCGTCGCGGGACGATTGCAGCAATACGGCTGCACGGTCCAAGCCGGCGTCGGCGGCACCGGCGTGATCGGCGTGCTGTCCAATGGAGGCGGCCCCACCGTGCTGCTCCGGGCCGACATGGACGCACTGCCGGTCAAAGAGGACACCGGTGCGGATTACGCGAGCACCGCGACCGCCCAGGACGCCGGCGGCAGCGAGGTACCGGTGGCTCACGCCTGCGGCCACGACGTCCATGTGTCCTGCCTGCTTGGCACGACCAAGCTCATGGCCGATCGCCTCGGCCAGTGGAACGGCACCCTGATCGCGCTGTTCCAGCCCGCCGAGGAGACCGGCGACGGCGCCCAGGAAATGGTCGACGACGGGCTGCTGACGCGCATCCCCGCGCCGGACGTTGCCCTGGCCCAGCATGTCCTGCGGGGCGTGGCCGGCACGGCGGGGACATGTTCCGGACCCTTTTTGTCGGCCGCTGACAGCATCAAGATCACCGTGTACGGGCGGGGCGGCCACGGTTCCATGCCGCAGAACACCGTCGATCCGGTGGTGCTCGCCGCCATGATCGTGGTCCGGCTGCAGACCGTCGTATCCCGTGAGATCGCGCCCACCCAGACCGCGGTGCTGACCATCGGCAGCAGCCAGGCCGGCACCACGAGCAACGTCATCCCGGACCACGCCGTGCTGCAGCTCAACCTGCGCAGCTACTCGCAGCAGACCCGCCAGCGCATGCTGGACGCGATCCAGCGGATCGTGCGCGCCGAGTGCCAGGCCGCCGGCTCGCCCCAGGACCCTGACTTCCAGACCCTCGACCACTACCCGCTCACCGACAACGACACCGAGACGACCCGCCGGGTGGCCGCCGCCTTCGGCGCGTACTTCGGCGACCGCGCCCTGCCGTGGGACCAGCAGACCGCCAGCGAGGACTTCAGCGTTATTCCCGGCGCCGCGGGCATCCCGTACACCTACTGGGCCATCGGCGGCACCGACCCGCAGACGTACCGCACCGCCGAGAAGGACGGGCACCTGGACGACCTGCCGGCTAACCATTCCCCGAAATTCCTGCCCGTACTGCAGCCCACCCTGCGGACCGGCACCGAGGCCCTGACCGCTGCCGCCCTGGCCTGGCTGGCGCCGCACCCGGGATCGTGACCAGCCTGGCAATGAGGCATGCTGGGCGCCATGGCCGAACCGCCGCTGCTGCTCGGGCTTGACCTGGCCGGCACCTTCGCGTTCGCGCTCAACGGCGCGATCACAGGCCTGGAAAAAGCGAAGCTCGACATCATCGGGATGCTGACACTCGGCATGATCACTGCCCTCGGCGGCGGCATCCTGCGCGACATCCTCATCAACGCGCTGCCGCCAGCGACATTCAGCTCCTGGCCCTACCTGGCGGTAGCCGCCGGCGGGGCGCTGATCGCGTTCTTCCTCAGCCGGCAGCTGCGGCGGTTCGCGCAGACGATCTTGCTGCTGGACGCCGCCGGGCTGAGCCTGTTCTGCGTAACCGGCGCGGCCAAATCCCTGGAGTACGGCCTCGGCCCCGCGCAGGCCGTCATCCTCGGAGCCGTCACCGCCGTCGGCGGCGGGACGATCCGCGACGTCCTGGTCCGGCAGGTCCCCACCGTCCTCACCAGCGGCCTGTACGCGATACCTGCCCTGGTCGGCGCCGCGATCGCGGTAACGGCCTGGCGTACCGGGGTCTACGGCGTCCCCGCCGCTCTCGGAGCCGCCGTGGCCTGCTTCCTGATCCGGCTAGCGGGCATCCGTTACCACATCGACGCGCCCATCGCACTCGAGGACAAAGGCAAACCCAGCATGCCGGAGGACCAGAGCAACGCGCCTGAGGCCAGGAGCAAGGAGTGAGCACACCGGACATCCCCGTCCGCACAGCACCAATCGGGGGTCGTCGCGGCTATGCCGTACCTCGGCTTAGTGGTTTATCTAGTGCTGGTGGCTCGGACGTTGACCTGGCCGACGGCTTCCAGGATGAGCGGGGTGGCGCGGCGGATAGAACGGCTAATCAGGTGGCCAGAGCCGTAGCGGTCGTGGATCTCGGCCAGTCGGTGGTGGACCTGGACGTGTCGGCCGTCGGGGCTGGTGGTCATGTCGCAGAAGGTCAGCGCGTCGGCCAGCGGGCGGGGCGGCGGGGCGAACTCGCGGGTCAGGACGTGGGCCAGGCCACCTTCTTCGGCCTCGATAACGGCGCAAGAATCGTGCGCGACCAGGCGGCACAGCAGGGGTTCGGCGTGCTGGAGGTCGCGCAGGTGGCGGGCACCGTCCAGGCTGTGCAGCCCGGTGTGGGCGAGTTCGGGGAGGTAGCCGATGTCATGCAGCCAAGCGGCGGCCTCGATCAGATCGGCGTCGGGACCGAGGGACGGCTTGAGGGTGCGGGACCGGGCGGCGACACCCTGAACGTGAGCCCAGCGACGGGGAAGGGAGTCGGCGAGCAAGGTGCGGGCGAGGCCTTCGGCCCAGGCTGCGGTGGTCTGCATAAAGTCCACGCTAGTCAGCCTGGGCGGGACGTTCACGGACGCGGCCTGCCGTAGTCTGAGGACGTCTGAAACGTCCCTGATTCCCAGCCCGTCACCGGCCGGACAAATGCGCGCTCGTCTGCCTGCTCCTCGTCATGGCCATGGCGGAGCCGTTGACGCCATGCTGGCTCATTCGCCGACCGCGTCCAGGTCAAGGCGCGCCCAGACGATACGGCCGCCGCCGATGGTGGTCTCGGTGCCCCAGCCGTCCGGGCCCGTGAGGGCTTCGACCATGTCGAGACCGTGCGGGCGACCGTCTGACTGTCTGCGGCGCCACGGGCCGCCGAAGTCTTCGGCCTCGATCCGGACGTGATCCGGGTGCAGCTCGGTGCGGACGGTGAAGTGCCCGGCCCGGCTGCGCGAGTGCAAGATGGCGTTGGCGGCCAGCTCGGATGCGATGAGGACGGCATCGGGGGAGGCCGCGCATCCCGCCAGGTAGCTGGCGACGGCGCGACGGACGTGGTGCAGCTGGTCGACTCGTCCGGGGTAGGTGGCGGCGTGCCGGGTCGCGGCGGCGGGTTCGGCTGTCATGACGCGGCGCGGCTCGCTGGTGCGGGGAGCCGGGCCGCGCCAGTGGCGCGGCGGCGGTCTTCGCGGACTGTCTGTTGCAGGTCCGCTTGGAAGGTGGTCAGCCTGTCGCGTTCGGTGGGCGGCAAGTCGGACCGTTCGGCCATCAGGTCGACCAGTGTCTTCACCTCCTCGAACTGCGCCGCGGTGTAGAGCCGGACCGACCTGGTCATCTGAGTGTTCCTCCTGCCTGCGCTGCTTACAGACTGCGGGGCAACGACATTTCCCTGCTGGCCAGGCTGACGCAGGCGAGGGGAACTTCTGAACCCCAGCCGAGGGACTTCTAGGGACGTCTTCTGGTACGTTCGGGGAGTGTCCTCGCGTTCGGGAGGTGGCGACGGTGAACGAGCCACTGCGCCGGGCCCTGCTGCGGGCGCGGCTGTGCGAAGATGACGTCGCCGCCCGCCTGGGCGTGGATCCCAAGACGGTCCGGCGGTGGCTGAACGGGCGCGTACCGTACCCGCACAACCGGGCCGCGATCGCCGAGCTCATCGGCGCGGACGAGGCCGAGCTGTGGCCGGATGCGGGCGGGCTGCTGGCGGTGCGGAGCCGGCCGGAGGAGCTGGGGACGATCTACCCGCACCGGTGGGCCGTTCCGCGGGAGGTCTGGGTGGGGCTGTTCGGATCGGCCGAGCGCGAGATTGACATCCTGGCGTACAGCGCGCTGTTCCTTGCCGAGGATGCTGGAATTCTCGGGATTCTCACGGACAAGGGCAGCGCGGGCGTCACCGTGCGGATCGCGCTCGGAGACCCTGACGGGCCGTACGCCGCACAACGCGGCGAAGAAGGCATCGGCGACGCCATGCCCGCCAAGATCCGCAACGCGCTCATGCTGTACCGGCCGCTCGGCACGGTGCAGAACATCGAGATCCGCCTCCATCGCGCCGTGCTCTACAACGCGATCTACCGCGCAGACGACCAGCTTCTGGTGAATCAGCACGCCTACGGCATCCCAGCCGCCCAGGCACCGGTGTTCTGCCTGAGCGATTCCGGCGGAGGCGAGATGGCCGCCCTCTACCTCGACAGCTTCGAACGCGTGTGGGATAGGTCCGTCCCGCTCGCGTAGTGCTGCCGGTCAGCGCGACAGCAGGCAGAGGCGACGACACTGCAAACCGCACCGTCCATTAGCCGCCAATTAGGCGCCCCGCGGTGAGGTCAGTACCGGTCCAGGTTCATGCCAGTCAGGCGCGCCCCTATTCGGTCAACTGGTCCCATGTCACGGCATGGATCTGACGATCTGGTGCCCGTAAGCGGCCATCCAGAGATCGAGCCCGGTGTGACGGGGATTGTCCTCCGGGGTCGGCCACACGCGGGACCAGTGCGGGCTGCCGTCAGTGCCGATGCGGACCAGGTCGAGGGTCTCCATGCCCTCGCTGAGCTCGAGTGCAAGGTAATGCTCGAGCAGCGCGAAGGAGGGCCCGTACCTGCGGGCCAGCGCGGCCCAGATGTGCCCGGCGGACTCGGTGACGGAAGCTGCGAGGCCGGTCTCGGTGACGACGGCCAGGTGGCCGGGCTCAGGACCCGCGGTCAGCCACACACGCAGGTGCGCGACGCCTTCCCTGGTCAGGCCCCCCGCCGGGTACCGCCAGAACGGGTCGTCAGCGACCAGCGCTGCGAGCGGCGGCAGGTCAGCCGGCGAGGCGGGCGTCAGCGCGGCCATGTCGCCGCCTTGCCGGTACCGGCGGTTCTCCCGGAGTCCATGACTCCTGCCACGGTAACGCGGCTGAGGGTTTCGGCATCAGGTGGCGGAGGTTCGGCACTGCAGTCGGGAGCGAGCAAGGGCAATACCGGCCGTTCAAGCCGGCTAGGCCGGCTGGGAGGCTGGGCCATGGCGATCCGCTGACCATCAAGGTCCGCCACGAACAGGACTACGTGATCGTGACCGCCACCGGGGAGATCGACATTTCCACAGTGGCCCGGATGCGCCTCATGCCTTTTCGGCCTGGCAGCCAGTGGCCGCCCGCTGGTACGGCGCCGCGTTGATCTTCGGGGTCTGCGGTCAGAAAGGTTGCCGAGGTGGAGGCGGGAGGCGCAGTCGGGGGTGCCGGACGGCAGGATTCTGTCCTCGTAGCGTTCGCTGCTGTGGTGACATGCCTTCGCGCCAGCAGGTGGCTGGAGGCATGGCCGTGGCCTGTCGCCGGGGTGCCCGGCGGGCATAGCCTTCAATGCCATGGGCCTGCTCGATTCCTGGACTCCCGGCAGTCATACGGCCGGCGGGATCACGCACCGGACGTACCGCAAGGGCAGCGGGCCGGGCGTGATCGTGATCCACGAGATCCCCGGTATCACACCTGCGGTCATCGCGTTCGCCGAGGAGGTGGTGGCGCGAGGGTTCACGGTCGTGCTGCCGTCGCTGTTCGGCCGCGAGGAGGCTCCCGCGACCGCGCGCGAGACGGTGCGCAGCATTGCCCGTGTCTGTGTCAGCAGGGAGTTCAGCCTGTTCGCGCTCGGGCGGACCAGTCCGGTGGCGACATGGCTGAGGTCCCTGGCCCGCGAGCTGCACGCCGAGCTGGGCGGGCCTGGCGTGGGGGCCGTCGGCATGTGCCTGACCGGAGGATTCGCGCTTGCGATGCTCGCTGACGCACCCGTCGCCGCACCGGTGCTGGCCCAGCCGGCCTCGCCGGCGCCCGTGGGTAAGGCCCGCAAGGCCGACCTCGGACTCAGCCCCGGTGACCTGGCGTCGGTGAAGAACAAGGTCGCCGCCGGATGCCAGGTGCTCGGCCTGCGCTACGACCGCGATCCCGCGGTCGGCACCCGCTTCGACACCCTTCGCCGCGAACTGGGCGGCAACTTCATCGCCGTAGAATTCCCCGGCCGCAAGCACGCCACGCTGACCGAGCACCGCCAGCAGGACGGCGTCGACCAGGTGCTGGCGTTCTTCGAGGAGAAACTCAAGCCGGCATCCGGTCAGCAGCCTGACCAGGCGTCCCGCTCGTCACCGTGAGGACTGGCGCGGTGCCGCGTTGGTCCTCCGGGGTCAGCTGATGGCCGCTAGCCGAACGCCCAGAGCATCCGGTAGTAGCGAGTGCGCTCGGCGTCCGGCTTGATCCCGTAGGCGTCGAGCAGCACCGGCTCCCAGCCGGGCCCGTAGTTCCACCCGGCGCTCCAGGTGGCGATGGCCAGGTCGGCCCAGCGGTCAGCGACTCCGAGGTCACCGAGATCGACGTGGCCGGACCATCGCCCGTCGCCGGCGATCAGCGTGTTCGGCGCGCAGGCGTCACCGTGGCAGACGACCAGCTTGCCGGCCGGCGGGATGTCCTGGACCTGGGCGAGCACGCCCTCGATGCCGAGTTCCAGGTGTTCCGGGGCCCAGTCCGAGGTGTCCAGGCGCCCGGCCGCGGCCGCCCGCTGCGCGGCGGTGATCCGGTCCTGCGCCATCCAGGAGAACGGGCAGTCCGGGACGGGCAGGGCATCGTGCATCGCACGGAGCCCTGCACCGATGGCGGTCACTGCGGTGCGCGGGTCGGCCCGCCAGCGCTGCGAGACCGCGCTGTGGCCGGGCAGGGCCGCCGTGACCAGCCAGGAACCTTCGCCGTCGGCGCCGTGGCCGAGCACGCGCGGGACGGGGGTGTGGGCGGCGGCCCATGTCATCCGGGCCGCCTCGGCGGCCAGGTCCAGCGGGGAACCGGCAGGCGCCCATTTGACGAAGCGCCGGTCTGGGTCCTGACCTACCTCGAAGGTCAGCGCATGCTCGTTCGCCCAGGCCAGGAACACCTGACGGGCCGCGGCGAGCTCCCGGACCGCCGCAGGCGGCGTCGCGGAACGCCGGGACCCCTCGGTGCTCACCCGTTCACGGTGCCATACCGGGACTCAGCCCGGGAACTTCGATTAACCAGGCTGAACTCGTAGAGTTCGGGTCGTAACATCGGCTGGCTGCGGCTTCCCCGGTGTTCTGTTGCCGCGGTGGCCCCTGCGGGCCTGCTGTTACCGGAGCGGTTCAGCCGATGCTGCCCGCAGCCGGGCTACCGATGCGGCGGCGACCAGGGCCCACCCGGCGGCGATCCTCGGCCTGCGCTGCTGCACGGCCCGAGCCAGCCAGGGGACATGGATCACGGCGTTCGGGGCTTCGACGGCGATCGCGAGCACCGTCAGCCGCCGCGGCCAGCGCATGGCCCACCACACGCCGAGGACCATCCCCACGACAGTGAAAGCAAGCTTGCACAGCGGGGTGTTCGCGGCCCTGAAAAAGGCGTTGTACCGCGATATGTGGCGCTCGAAGTGGCGCTCCAGGCGGCGGCCCGCGGGTCCCGGCGTCCGGGCAGCAGCCGGGGCCCTGGTGCCCTGCCTGCGCAACACCGCCTCCCTTTGCAGCCGCTCGAAATTCTGCTGCGCGTTCTGTCGCGCCTCGGCCCGGGTCGGCGCTTCCGTGCCCAGGCCCCAGGCCACCAGCCCATAGCCAGCAGCGGTCGTCCACGCGGCCAGGGCCCGCCGCCGGCGCCCGGCGGCCCAGTGCCCGGCCCCGACCACAGCCTGGGTAACAACCGGAGCGACACGGGGCGCCCACTCGAGCACCCCCGCGGGCCTGACCTCGTCCAGAACGGGCACAAAGGCCAACCGCAGCACCCGCAGCGCCTGGGGCCAGCTGTCCTCACGAGCCATCCCGGCATTGTCGCCCAGGCGACGCGTGCGTGCCAAGCTCCCGGGCTGCCGCTACCCCGGCATTGCCGCCCGGCGGGCCCAGGGCGGCCACGGGATCGGCAAAGTCATTTGTGGTCGGAGTTTCATAGCGGTAGGTAGTTGAGCATGCGGGTCCGGTCGCGTCCGATGGCCTGGAGAGTACGGTTGATCGCAGTGACGCCAGCGAGGTAGAGCAG